>Ga0136656_1000915_pt1 | contig 10486 bp, 11 predicted proteins | sample CPBDNA_9_FD_94862 | JGI IMG/M metagenome (GOLD analysis project Ga0136656, IMG submission 94862) | Freshwater to marine salinity gradient microbial communities from Chesapeake Bay, USA - CPBay_Sum_15_0.8_DNA (version 2) | ecosystem: Environmental > Aquatic > Marine > Coastal | place: USA...
CTTTGCTTATTTTACGCAAATTACGTATTACGCTTTTTTACGACGTATAGCAAAAGAAAAGAAACAACAGAATATAAAAGAACGTTTTATTGAATATTCTGGTGCATCGGCATTTATGGACATTGACGATCACATGGGTTCAAATAGTATTATTGAAAGAGTTAAGTATAAAACTCAAATATACCGTGAAAGAGATAGAGTACTTAAAGAATTTGCTAAAAGTGAAAAGCAGAAAAGACCAAAGAAAAAGATCGTTGGTGGATTAGATAAATTTCTCTAATACAATATGAAGTTAGCCGTAATATCAGACACCCATTTAGGTGTTAAGAATGGATCCGATATCTTTTTAGACTATATGGATACATTCTATACTAAAGTGTTTTTTCCTTATTTAGTCAAGAATGATATAAAAAGAATCTTACACCTTGGTGATTATTTTGAACATCGTAAGTACGTTAATTTTAAAGTGCTTAAACGTAATTACGATATGTTCATATCAAAGCTTTATGAGTACGATATTCATATGGACATCATTCCAGGAAATCACTGTGTATATTACAAAAATACGAATAAGCTTAACTCGATTGAAACATTATTAGAACAATATTCTGATCGTATTCATATACACATGGATCCAAAGGTTATAAATTATGATGGTTTAGACGTTGCTGTGGTGCCATGGATGTGTAAAGAAAACGAAGAAAAATGTATTCAGTTTATTAATACTGCAGCAGCGCCTATTCTCATGGGTCACTTAGAGCTTGGTGGTTTTCAATATATGGCCGGCGCTAATATCAAATCGCATGGTATGGATAAGAAGCTATTTGATCGATATGAAGCAGTTTATTCAGGTCACTATCACACTAAAAGTACACAAGATAATATTACATATCTTGGTACTCAATACGAATTGACGTGGTCTGATGCTGGAGATCCTAAATACTTTCATGTTTTAGATACGAAAACACGTTTAATGGATTCCATTCTTAATCCAAATGTGCTATTTCAAAAGATTTATTATGACGGTGATAATGAGCCAAATATCACAAAGGATCAAATTGAAGATACTTTTATTAAAGTTATTGTTACGAACAAAAAAGATCTATATGCTTTTGATAAATTTATGGAAGCAATTTATGATTATAAGCCATATGAAGTACGTATCATAGAAAACTTTGACGAATATAGTGGTGAAAACGTTCAAGATGATAGTGTAAAGGTTGATGATACGCCCACTCTGCTTAATAGTTATATTGACGCTACTGAAACAAACTTAAATCCAGACATATTAAAAAAGATGATGCAAGAACTCTTGGTTGAAGCTCAAGCATTAGATACTATATAATGAAAATAATATTTAAGAAGCTCACATGGCGTAACTTTCTTTCGACTGGTGATAAAGAAACTACGATTTATTTGAATCGTGATTCGTCAACTCTTGTTGTTGGCTCAAATGGAGCAGGCAAATCTACGATGCTTGATGCTTTATCATACGCTCTATTTGGTAAACCACACAGAAGTATTAATAAACCTCAACTTATTAATTCTATCAATAACAAAAATTGTTTAGTCACAGTAGAGTTTTCGGTTGGTAGTATAGAATATAAGATCATTCGAGGTATGAAGCCAAATATATTTGAGGTATATCGTAATGGAAAACTATTAGATCAAGAATCTCATAGTCGTGACTATCAGAAAGTTATTGAACAGAATATTCTTAAACTCAATCACAAGTCATTTCACCAAGTGGTTGTTTTAGGCTCATCTAACTTCATTCCATTTATGCAATTGCCTTCTCATCAGCGCAGAAGTGTGATTGAAGACTTACTTGACATTGGTATCTTTACGAAAATGAATGGTGTTCTTAAAGATAAGTTGAGTCTTTTAAGAAGTCAGATGAATGACACAGATCACCAGCTAGAGTTATTAAAGGAAACTGTTAAATTACAAAGCAAACATATTTCAGATTTAAAACGAATTGATAGTTCTCAAGCTTCAAAAAGAAAAAAGGAAATAGAAGATATCCAAGATGAGATCTCTTCTATAGAAGAAAGTAACGTACAACTACAAAGAGAATACGATAACTATTATTCTACATTTGTTTTAAAACATCAAAAAGCTGAACAGGAAAAACACTCCTTTACTTTTGAAAAGTCTCAGCTTAAAACAAAGATGGACGATGTTGTTAATGAGTCTTTATTCTATGAAAAAAATAATACATGTCCTACATGCTCTCAAGAAATTTCAATTGATTTAAAAGGTAAAAAACACCAAGAGTGTAAGCATAAGGCAAAATCTTTAAATGATGAATATTTTGAGGTTAAAGATAAGATCAAAGAAAAAACAGATGAAGTAAATGATCTTTACAAAAAGGTAGTTCATCTTAATGAAGTTAATTCAAGTATCCGCCAAAATGAAGTAAAGATAAAGGGTTTACAAGAAAGAGTAAAGTCTTTAGAAGAAGTTGTCGAAGTTCAGGATACGAAAGAAGCAGAAAATAAATTATCTAAGGACAAAGAAAAGATTAATGAACTCTTATCTAAGCGTACAGAACAATCTAAATTAAGTTCTTATTTTGACGCTATTGGTGAATTACTACGGGATACTGGAATTAAGACAAAAGTTATTCGTCAATATTTGCCAGTCATGAATAAACTTATTAATCAATATCTACAAATTCTTGATTTCTTTGTGCTATTCCATCTTGACGATTCATTTAATGAAACAATCAAATCACGTCATCGTGATGAATTTACTTATTCCTCATTTTCTGAAGGTGAAAAACAACGTATTGATTTGAGTCTTCTTTTTGCTTGGCGACAAATCGCTAAGATGAAAAATTCGGCTAATACAAATCTTCTTATTCTTGATGAAACTTTTGATTCAAGCATGGACGCTGATGGTGTTGACAACTTACTCAAGATTCTATACACTCTTGGCAAAGAAACGAATGTGTTTATTATTTCACATAAGCAAGATCTATTAGAAGGAAAATTCCCTCGTAAGCTTGAATTTGAAAAGGTTAACAATTTTAGTCAGATAAAAAAAGATTAGTTAGCGGTGTACAAAATCTAGTTTCTTAGAGTATAGTTATACCCATACAACATGGAACACCACAAAAACGATCTCGCTAATAATATTATCTCGCTAGCCAGCGCTAAAGCCAAAGGAGATCCTAAACAGGTTGATGACGAACTGTTTAAGGCATATTTTAAAAATGTTCTCGCTCCAGGCTTTGAAAAGCAGTACGGAAAAAAGATTGCCTATGGAAAATACCACAAAATTGTGGAACAGGCAAAGCAGGCTATTGTCTAAGTTATTGATAATCAACAACTTGTAAAATATTTAATTTTTATTGTACAAATGACACTTTCTTAGTGTATAATATAGTCATAACAAAAGGTTAAGGTTATGGAAAAAATACTCGATTTACAAAATCAATCATCTCTGGCAAAACTTCTTGCTACAGAGAATATTACTGTCACCCACAGAAACGACATTAGCACCGCTTATTTTGATATTAAGCATCGGGTTCTTGGTCTTCCAATGTGGAAAGATCAGGGAAAGGTTGTTTATGATATGCTTGTAGGTCACGAAGTATCTCATGCTCTTTACACCCCTGCTAAGCAATTCGAAGATTTTATCGAAATTGAAGGTCGTAAGTATTTTGACATTTTGAATATTATTGAAGACATCCGTATTGAGCGTCTTATTAAGAAAAAGTACGCTAGTATGCCAAGAATCTTCAATGGTGCTTATAATACACTTGTAGAAAAAGACTTTTTCAATATTGCCGACAAGGACATTTCAAAGATGTGTTTTCTTGATCGCTTGAACTTAAAGGCAAAGATTGGCACTATAGTCGATATTCCTCTTAACGTAGAAGAGGAAGCTCTTTATAACGAATGCTATGCCGCTGAAACGTTTGAAGAAGTTATTGAACTTTATCACAAGATAAAAGAATTTGCTAAGAAAGAAGCTGAGGAAAAACAGAACAAGCCTCAGCCTCAGCCCAATGCCGAGGAGTCAAGTGAAGAAAGTGAATCAAATGATCTTGAAGACGAGAATGATTTTTTCTCAGAATCTGATAACTTTGAAGATTCTTCCGATGAAGAAGATGATGGTACACAATCACACGCTAAATCTTCAGAAGATAAAGAAGATGAAGATGACGGCGACGAAGAATCTCAGAAAACCTCCTGGCTCGAAGATCTAATTAGCGAAGAGGAAGACACTGATAACGCATCAGCTTCACACGATGGTGCTGGCGATGCTTCTGACACAAATGGAGAAGATGTTATTCTTGAACCCACAACGACAAAGTCTCTTGAAGAAAATTTGATTGAGAAAAATGAAGATAGTAGTTTAAGCAATAAGCCGTTGATCGCACTATTTCCTACAAAAAATACTATCAAAAAGCACATTATTGACTATAAGACGGTCATGTCAAAACGCCGTTCAGTTACAGAAATGTGCCGCAAAAACTATTTTAGCGACGAAGAAACTAAAACGTATATAAACGATCTAGCGGTAAAAGTGTCTGAATTTAAGAATAAGACAAATAAGAAAGTTTCTGTTCTTACTCGTGAGTTTGAACGTAGGAAGGCTGCATACCAATACTCTCGAGCTCAAGAATCTCGTCGAGGAACTTTGGATGTAAATAACCTTCATAAGTACAAGTATGACGACCAAATTTTTCAATCAGTATTAAAGCTTGCTGATGCTAAAAGTCATGGCATGATTTTCTTTATCGACTATTCAGGCTCAATGGGTAATGTTCTAAAAGATGTATTAGAGCACACGTTAAATCTAGTTCACTTCTGTAAGAAGGTTGGTGTTCCTTTTAAGGTTTATTCCTTTACTTCAAACTATGCTTTAGACAAAATGGATAAGACACAGTCTGAAATGGAAATTGACATGCAAAACACAGTGATTGCTGAATTGTTTTCGAGTGAAATGTCTAAAGGCGAATATAACAAAGCCTTTGAGGAAGTTTCACAACAGATTATTATGTCAAATCAAGATTCGTTTTCTCAGGGCACCACATCGCCCTTTGAGCACCTAGGAGGTACACCGCTTGATCACACAATCATGGCAGCTCACTATATTGTTGACGAATTTAGAAAAAAACATCAAGTACAAAAACTCAATGTTATTTTTCTTACAGATGGAGAATCTCAACGCGCTAATCCAATCTATGACAGATATACATATGGTCGTAAGATGCTTATGAATGTTGGAGGAAAGCAGTGTGAAATATTGCCTAATAGCTCAACTAAAAAACACCTTGAAATCTTTAAAAAGATAAAGGGTGTGAATACGATTGGCTTTTATCTTCCAGCAGATAAGCATTGGGGTAATAATCACTTAAAGAAAATGAACAACTATTCAAATGTTCAATCAGCTTTAAAGCTCTATAAGAAAGAAAAATACTATCACAAGAATAATTGTTTTGGCTATGATTCTTACTTTTTGCTTTCAAGTGACATCGAAATTGAAGATACTGAGTTCACCTATGAAAAATCTGAAGGAAAAAGCATTTCGGATAACCGTGGAGAGCAATCAAAACTAGCCCGAGAATTTGCTAAGCACAATATTGCCAATAAGACTAACCGCATTATCATGGCAAAATTTGCTGAAGCCATCGCATAAAGGTTAAAAAAACGGTGTACAAACTAGGAAACTAACGGTATAATAGATCTATAATAATTAATAAAGGTTAAACATTATGACAAAATCACTCAAAACACTACTCGCCGAGTCCAATCAGGACACGTTTTCTCGCCAGGAGATTCTAAACATTGCCAATGAAAATGGCATCGACTTGAAGCTCGCTTATAAGGAAATTAATAAATTGCATCGTGTCAAGCGTGGCGTATATTCGCTTTCTGCACCGGCGACGAATGCTTCGAAACCTTCAGAAATGCCTCAGACCGCAATGGCTAATATCGCATTTAGAGGAGTAGCTTCAGTTAGCAGTGATGAAGTTTATGTTCCACCCGTAGATCCTACATACATCAAATGGGGTGAGTACACCACTATCATGCAAATCATTAAATCAGAAATGTTTTTCCCTACGTATATTGCAGGACTTTCTGGTAACGGTAAGACAATGATGGTTGAACAAGCTTGTGCTAAAGCAAAGCGTGAATACGTACGAGTTCAAATCTCTCCAGAAACTGATGAGGATGATTTGATTGGTGGCTTTCGTCTTATCGACGGTGAAACCGTTTTTCAAAAAGGACCAGTGATTAAAGCTATGGAACGTGGTTGTATCCTTCTCATCGACGAAATCGATCGTGCTACTAATAAGATTATGTGTCTTCAAGGTGTACTCGAAGGAAACCCAATTCTCTTGAAAAAGACTGGAGAAGTTGTAACACCCGCACATGGCTTCAACGTAATTGCTACAGCAAATACAAAAGGCCGCGGCTCAGACGATGGACGATTTAGTGCAGCATCCATCATTGATGACGCCTTCCTTGAACGGTTTGTTTGCTTGATTGATCAACCATTCCCTCAGCCAACGATTGAAAAGAAAATCGTTTCAGCACATATGGCTAAGTTTGGAGTTGAAGATGATAGTTTTGTTGATAAGCTTATTGCTTGGTCTAACGTAATCCGTAAAACGTTTGAAGCAGAAGGTGTTGATGAGGTAGTCTCAACCCGCCGCCTTTGCCACATCGTAAAAGCTTTCTCTATATTCCAAGATCGAATGAAGTCAATTAATATGTGCATCAGCCGATTTGATGAGGAAACACGAATTGCTTTCTTAGATCTTTACACAAAGATTGACGAAAGTCAACTCGACGAAAACGGTGAAGCCGTAAGTGTAATGGAATCACTTTTAAATGAAAATGAAAATGCCGAGACAGTTCCTTTTTAACAATTTGCGGTGGAGATCGCAAGTCATAACCTAACCTGAAAAGTCCTACCTTTGAGAGTCATAAACTCAAAGGTAGGCAACCTCTTTTATACGATGAAATTTAAAGATTTGCATGAACTATGGGACAAACAGGCTGATGAAGCTTTAAAGGTTTCAAAGAATGGTGGCATTAAATTTGATTCAGATAAACCTGATTATAGTCTACTTCCTCCTAACGCTTTAGAAGATGTTGTTAAGGTGTTAACTATTGGAGCTAAAAAATATGATAGACACAATTGGAAAAAACTTGACGATCTTAATGATCGTTATTTTGCTGCAGCGCAGCGTCACCTTTGGGCCCTACAAAAGGGTGAAACTTTTGACGACGAAACCGGCATACATCACGGTGCACACGCAATTTGTTGTATGATGTTTTTAGTCGAATATAATTATTTACAAAACAATAAATCTAACGTATAATATATAATATGAAAATTAGTAAAGAAACCCTCGATGTGCTGAAGAACTTTTCGGCAATCAATCCAAACCTTGTTCTTAAAGAAGGCAATGTTATATCAACAATTGCTGAAGCTAAGAATATCATGGCAAAAACGACAGTCGCTGAAACCTTTCCAAAGGAAGTTGGCATTTATGATTTGAATGAATTTCTATCAGCGCTTTCTTTGATTGAGGATGCAGACTTGGAGTTTGGCGAAAGTGCTGTTCTTATAAGTTCTCCTATGTCTTCGATCACATATCGATATGCAGATAAGAGCATTTTAACTTCTCCAGAAAAGGAAGTCAATATGCCACCATCAGAAGTTCAAGTATCTCTTTCTGCCGAAATCATTAATCAAGTCCGTAAAGCGGGATCAGCTTTGGGTCACCCTGTTGTTTCACTTATGTCTGAAGCGAACGATGATAAAGTATTTTTGCAAGTAAAAGATCCTAATAACACATCAGCAAATACGTATCAGATTGACACTGGCGCTCGAGTTGCGGACACCTTTGATCTTCAGTTTTTGATTGCGAACCTTAAGCTTATTCCTGGCAATTATCAGGTTTCTGTAAGTTCTAAGCTTATTTCTCACTGGGCTTGTAATATAAATAATAACCCCATTGAGTATTGGATTGCTCTTGAGAAAAGCTCAACCTATACTAGTGTATAAATTATGCCAAACCGTCCTAAAAGAAAAAAAGATATGAGTGAAGAAAAGAACGCTGAACAATCAGAAGTGCAAGCTCCTGATATTAACATTGGAGACTTTAGTGCAATTCTCCAAATTATTGATGTAGCATCTACACGAGGTGCTTTTAGAGGTGAAGAACTCACTTCTGTTGGTGCTGTCCGTGATCGTGTTGCAGCCTTTGTGCGCTTCTATACACCAAAGGAAGAAGCTAAAGGCGATGATGACACATCTCAAGCAACTACTGAAAGCACAGAAGCGACTGAGGAAACTTCTGAGTAGTTGAAAGCCACGACCTGAGTATGTCGGTTTGTAAAAAAACTGCTCACCTTTACTTTTTATCTAACTTGGTTATAATTACATTATGAAAAATCAGAATGAATTCTTATGGGTCGAACGATGGCGCCCTCAAACCATCGAAGACTGCATTCTTCCAACGAGTCTTAAAAAGACTTTTCAACAAATTGTTGATAGCGGTGAAATGCATAATATGCTATTAAGTGGTAGCGCAGGCTTAGGTAAAACAACAGTTGCTCGTGCTTTGTGTAACGAGCTTGATTTAGATTATTTACTTATTAACGCTTCTGAATCAGGAAACATTGACACCCTTCGTTCTACGATTAAGCAATTCGCATCTACGGTTTCTTTGAATGGTGGTAACTATAAAGTTGTTATTTTAGATGAGGCTGATTATCTTAATGCGCAATCAACACAGCCAGCTCTTCGAGGGTTTATTGAAGAATTCAGTTCTAATTGTCGATTCATTTTTACATGTAACTTTAAAAATCGTATTATTGAACCTCTTCATTCGCGATGTGCGGTGATTGAATTCAACACCACGAAAAAACAACTTGCGGAATTAGCTTCTCAATTTATGAAGCGTCTGCAAACTATTCTTCATAGCGAAAAGGTTAATTATAATAACGACATTCTTGCCGAATTGATTATGCGTTATGCTCCTGATTGGCGCCGAGTAATTAATGAGTGTCAACGCTATTCATCATCTGGACAAATTACTTCAGACATATTGATTGGTCTATCAGATCAAAACATCGCAGCTCTTGTAGGTTATCTTAAGGAAAAGGACTTTAAAAGTATGCGATCGTGGGTAACAAATAATACCGATATCGATTCATCGGTTATTTTCCGTAGAATTTACGATACGTTGTATGACTTTGCTAAACCTACTTCTATTCCTTCGATCATTTTGATTCTTGCTGATTATCAAATGAAAGCAGCCTTTGTAGCAGATAAGGAATTGAATACAGTTGCATGTTTAACTGAAATCATGGCGTCATCAGAATGGAAGTAAAAAAGTTATCTCCATTTGACTTTATCAATTCGATCAACAAAGGTCGAAGTGGTGAAAATCTATTGGCCGATTGCCATGCAGACGATTCACTTGAAAACGTAAATCCAGATTCGCCTGATAAAAATTATGTTCCATTCATTATTAATAGAGGGTTTTCCTATTTTAAAGATACTGTACTATTTGCAAATGAGATGAATATTAAACATCAGTTACCTCCTAAAATGCAATATGATTTTTATCGTAATATTGTGAGTAATAAAAAGAGGTTTTCGAAATGGGCTAAAAAGGCAAATGCAAGTAATGATATTTTAGCAATTCAAAAGTACTATAACTATTCTCGACAAAGAGCTGAAGAAGCATATAAAATTTTAACGAAAGGACAAATACAAGAAATACATAAGTTGCTCGATAAAGGTGGTAGATAAGTGAAAGTTGTTCATATTATAAATACTTATTTGTATTGAAATAAGTTATGAGCATAGAAACTATTATTGATTGGACACCTTCACATATGTTGGAGGTTACGTTAAACGAACCAGACGACTTTCTTAAGATAAAGGAGACGCTAACACGCATTGGAGTCTCATCTAAACGAGATTATAACACACTTTATCAAAGTTGTCATATCCTTCATAAACAAGGAAGATATTTTATCGTACACTTTAAAGAGTTATTTTTACTTGATGGTAAGCCTTCAAATTTTACTGAAGATGATTTAGGCCGAAGAAACACCATTGCAACTCTCTTATCTGATTGGGGATTACTTACAATTGTTGATACTCTTCAATTAGAAAAGAAAAGTTCATTGAGAGCAATTAAAATCATATCTCATAGAGATAAAAAAGAGTGGAATTTAGAATCAAAATATTCTATTGGAAACGTTAAAAACGTATAAATAAAATTTTAAGGTAACACGACGTTATCTTAAATGAGATGCCGCAAGGGTCTCACAACAATAACCCTGCCTAATGGAGGAACAATAAAATGACAAATACATACACATGGCCTGGTTCTACATGGACCGTCGGTTTCGATTCTATTTTTGATAGACTCGAAAAATTAAATACACAACAATCTGGTTATCCGCCTCACAACGTAGTGAAGCATGATGATGACCGATTC
>Ga0136656_1000919_pt1 | contig 10458 bp, 11 predicted proteins | sample CPBDNA_9_FD_94862 | JGI IMG/M metagenome (GOLD analysis project Ga0136656, IMG submission 94862) | Freshwater to marine salinity gradient microbial communities from Chesapeake Bay, USA - CPBay_Sum_15_0.8_DNA (version 2) | ecosystem: Environmental > Aquatic > Marine > Coastal | place: USA...
AATGAATTCTCTGACGGGTTTTGAAATTGCAACGAACGTGTTTCCCAACTCCGTCAATGCCGGTGCTAACGCCGCCCCGATTTGATTTTTCACGCCGACGACAACCGATTTCAAACGGTTCATCGCGTCGACATATTCCGCCGCCGCGACTGCATCTTTGCCCGACATTGTCCGACCCAATGCGTCCGCCTCTTTCATCAACGCCTGAATCCCGTCCGCACCTTCCAACAACATCGGCATCAATTCACGACCCGAACGACCGAAAATTTGCTGCGCGTATGCTCCGCGTAAACCGGCATCCTCGATTTTGCTTAACGCGTCGGCGGTTTTCAACATTGCCTGTTCGGGCGACAAACCTTCCATATCTTTTTGTGACAATCCGATTGCTTTATACGCTGCCACAACTGCGCCTTGATTTCTCGACAAACCTTCCATTGATCGAGATAAACCAAAAAACGCTTTTTCCAATTGTGCCGCACCTGCTCCCGATTGTTCGGCGGCAAAAACCATTTGCGAAAACGCCTCCGCTGAAACGCCCGTTCGTTTCGATGCTTTGTCGATCGAATCACCCGCTGATGCAAACGACGCCGTAACCGCTGCCAACGATCCCGTGATTGCTGCACCTACTCCGCTGATTGCTGCGCCCGACGTTGCGAATTTCTTTCCGACGGCGTTCATTTTTGCCGCCGCTGCTTTCAATCCCGCGTCGAGTTTGTCACGAACGCCCAACTCGACGTATGCTTCGCCCGCCTTAACATTTGCCACGCCATTAACTCCCGAATGAATTTTTCCACGGTAACATAATCGCGCCGGATTGAATTGATCGCATCAACGCCGGAACCATGAACGGACGTTTTGCAATCGAAACGCGTTTTGATCGCTGCCGCAACAATTTACCTTCCTGCTTTTTGCTCAATCGTCGCCAGGTCTTTTTTCCCGACGGCAAACGGTACAAACCCTCGACAAACTTCACCTTTCCGCCGCGTTCCAGTATTGAACCCGCCGGTCGTGATGCAATCGCGTCTTTCCGCTGTTTGTCGAGCTTTACCGCGCCGACCAAACCATACGACGCATCACTGGAAACCCAAAACCGAATGTTTTTGACGCTGAATTTTTGCGATGAATGAATTTTTGGAACTTCATTCGGCGACGATATTTTTTTCGTTTTGCTACCGAACGAACGCATCGCGGATTTTCGAATGTAGGCAACCTGACCAAACATCGCTTTTCGTTTCGCTTTCAACTTTGCCGCACGAATCGCCGCGTAATCGGGTTTTTTAAAAACGACGTCGATTGAAATTTTCATTTCGAACCCTTTCGTTTTTCCCGCTTCCGTTTCAACGCATCGAAAACAAACGTCGGATTGTGTTCGATTTTCGGCGACTCCCGATAAGGATGATACGCGTGAAACGGCAAACCCTTCGGATCCAATCGGTTTGCGACCTGATAACAAATCCACGCGGAATGATCCCATTGTTCCCGACGAACATTTTCCGAAACCGTCACCAATTCGGCAAACGTCAATTCACGCCAATCGACATTGGCGATTGCTGCCAACGTGAACACGTTCGTCCAATGTTCGTTGGGATCCGCTATTCCGTTTCGGTCGTGTTCAATTCGCGAATCGCTTCCGCCGCTGTTCTCAAATTCGTCGCCAGAAGTTTTTGACCGAAACGTTCCGTAAAATTTGCCAATTCAGTGAATACCGCCTCCGATAAATCGTTCAACGTGTTTTCACCTTCCAAATTTGATTCGAATTCCGATTCGGAAATTCCCAACTGTTTGCATTTGTTACGACAAACACAAAACGCGAATTGAATCAAATCGACTGGCGAATTTAACAACTTCGGAATGTCGTTTGGGTTCGCCGCGTCGATTCCGATTTCGTTACGGATTGCGCGGAACAATCCGTAACTGAACGTCAAAACAAATTCATTCCCCGCGTTGTCCACAAACTTTGTCGGCATCGCTCGCCCTTTCGTTTTTCTATGCTGCGCCCGTGTATTCCGTGACCTCGATTTCCGCACCGGTCGCTTGATCGTACGCGTCCGCACGACCGAACGGAATTGATTCAACGACCGCGTCGCCACCGTTCGCCGTTTGTGCGAATTGACCAAGATAAACGCAAACGCGCCAACCTTTGTGACTGCCCGACGTCACTTCACCGTCCAAACAACAAATGTCGACAAACTCCGCGTCCATCATTGCGTTGTATAGAAACGCATAAACGGAATCGCCCGCCTGACCGCCCGCCTTTCGAACGTATTCAAACGACCCGTTGCAACGCGAATATCCGACAATTTGCGAACCATTGTTCGAACCATGAAATTCAACGTCGTTCAAATCCGAACCTAGATTGAACGTGATGTTTCTCGCCCGCTTGATTTCAACCCATGTCGGTGACGCGTACGTTCCCGAATTATAGTATAGGTAACAATCCTTGCCGCTTAACGCACCTTGCACCAAATCGGTCAATGCCATTTTTCCAAACCTTTATTCGTCGAGAATGTCTAAAAAATTTACGATCAATTGACTTTGCCAAATTTGCGACGAACGCCACAATTCGACGTCGAAAAATTCCGGTTGTTCAATTGATTCGAAACGATGACCGCAATGCACACCGCGAAAAAATGTTCCGTTCGGTGAAAACAATCCGATCGCTGTTTCGATAATTCCATCAAACGCATCGGCGACCGCTAACGATTCAACCCGACGTGATGACTCCGTTATTGCTTGCGACAACGACCCGTGACCAACGAACGTGATATTCACGCTGACGCGTCGACGTGATGCGCCTTGCAACGCTTCGATTTGTCGGGAAACCAACCAAACGCAAATTCGATTCGTCGTCGACTCGAAATCAAACGTCGGATCAACCGCCGATTCGACGACGACATTTGAAAACGTCGACGACAATTCGTTTTTGACGGCGTCCCTTAAATCGCTTGCCCGACTCAATTTTCGAACCTTTGCGTTGTGTGAACCCGAATCATTTTTTTGTAGGGATCCGACCAATTCGCAACGGTCGCGTCGGATCCCTTCAAAACTTCAAAACGGGAACCGGAATCATCAACAATGAAATCGCCTTTCATCGGTTTAACGGGTTCGCCGTCCGACCAACGGAACGTCGACACGTCAAACAAAAAATCAACGGTTTTCATCGTGACGACGGTTTCGGTTGCCGTCATTTCTTCCCACGTCGACTGACCGCGAACGGATTGAACACGAACAACGTTCGATCCCGAAAAATACGAAACCGACTCGCCATTTGCTCGCAATAACGTTTTGGCGTGCAATTGCAAATTTGTTTTGAACAATCCGTTCATCGGTCAACCTTTTGACTAGGTCAAAATTGCTTCGGTATCGCTGATTTGATCCGTTGCAATCAATTGAATCCCGAACGCATCACTCGGAAACGGTGCGGGCGCACCGGTCGGATTTGTTGCGGTTCGCGATTGCTGTAATTGACGTAGCGAACGCCGTGACATTGCAATGACACTCGGCGCACGTCCGGCGGGAAACTTGCCGATCAATTCGGACAGCAAATCGTCGGTCAAACCCTTTCCGGCGTCCTCTGTTACGTTTGCAATCCGTCCCAAATCGTAATTGGTTGCGACTTGCAATCCGCCGTAGAACAAAATCGGCGTTCGCATCGCGTCATAACTTCCGGTGACGCTACCGGATCGAAGAACGCTATACTCTTGCCCGATTTCAATTTGACCGCCCAAACCGTAAACGGCGGAAACGGCGGATTCACCTAAACGAATCGCCCAAACGCTCGACGCGGTCGATGCGGTCGTTCCACCGGCGTTTACAACCATTTCGTCGGCGACGGCGTCAACGGATGACAAATCGGCGAAACCGTTGAATCCGACGGCGTCGGAATCCGTTCCGTAAATGATCTGCGATTCCATCCCGACAAACGCCGCAATTAAATGGTCAATCGCTTCGCGACGCTTCAACGCTTCGCCGCCTTCGGCTTTGAGCAAACCCATATCAATATCAAAACCGGCGTCAAATAATTTCAACGCTTGCGTGATTTTTGTGTACGTCGCTTTGGTATTCTCAACACCGTCATTGATCGCGCGGAAACCGGCGGCGGGTGCGGCGGTTTTCTTCAACCATTCGTGCGACGTTGAATTCGACGCGACGATTGACGACATTGCTTTAAGCAATGGGGTTTCCTCAAGCAAATCGGAAACCTGAATGTCGGAAATATTGCCGTCTGCTAGTTGTAGTAGATCGGCGGCGGTAACGAATGAATTTGCCATTTTCTCAATCCCTCAAAATTTGTGATGTTTGTTGACGCGTTGAAATTAGTTTTTTTGCGAACGTGTGAATTGTGCGAACGTCATTGATTTCTTGATCGAATCATCACTGACACCGATTCCCAAACCGTCGCGTTCGCCAAACTCAATTGCGGACAACGTCGCTTCCAATTCGGAAACGCGTTTTTGCAATTGCTCTTTTTCTTCGCCTAAACTTTTCGACAAACGTTCGAATCCTTCGGAAAACGAAACGCCTGATTCAAACCATTTTTGACCCTGTTCAATTCCGAACGCGTCCGTGTATTTCTTCAATTCCGCGACGAAATCGGATTTCGAAAACGAACGTGATTCCGACGAAACCTTTGATTGTTCGTCGTCGCTTTCCGATTCGCTTTCGCTTTCGGGTTGCTGTTCCGAATCACCTTCGGGTTGTTCATCCGAATCACCTTCGGGTTGATTTTCGGAAACGTCGTTCGGTTGTTCGTCGTCGGATTCCTCCGCCAACGCCGAACCGCACGTTTCGCAATATTCAACCGAATCGTCGTCAACGTTTTCGGTTGCTTTTTCTTCGGGTTCCATTGCTGAACCTTTCGCTAGTGAATAACCGTTGGAACGCAACCAACGCTGAAAAAACTCCGACGCTCTTTCCGCGTCGACGCCGAACAACGCGTCCGGCTTTTTGATTTGTTCTCCGACCATGAATCGCAAAAACTTATCCGCGTCGACCGGCAACGACGACGCCGAATAGATTCCGTCAGGATTTGCTGCGGGTTCGTCGACCAAATCCGCCGCCCGCAATTTTGATAATCGAACGTGCGGAATGTTTTCGACGTTCATTTCGTCGGGCGATTTGAAACCGGACAAATCCAAATCGTCGGGTTCGAAAATTGAATCGTTCGGTTCCGCGCCGTTCTGCAAATGGAAATCGCGTTCCGCTTTTTCGTCGTGTTCAAACACAATTGACAAACCGGCGGCGTCGGAATCTTCGTCAATTAGTAGCCGAACGTACTCGACCAAATTTCCGTCCGGCGTTTTGGTTGCTGACGTTGCGAAATGCAAATCCGCTAACACCTTGTCACCTTCGACGCGTGCGTTCATCACGCGACCCAACAATTTTCCCAATCCGTCCGAACTCATTGACGGATGCGTGAACCTTGCTTTGATCCCGTTTTCCGATTCGTTGATTGCTTCCGCGACCTGATTCAAAAACGGTGCGTCAATCCAAGAATCGTGACCCAACGCCTCGCCCCGTGTGATGACCGAAACGTTTTCGATCATTCCGGCGTCATACTTCCCGCCCTCTTGATACTGGAACGCCTCAACCGAACTTGACCGGTCAAAACGTGTAAACGCGGGTGCGACGTCCGTTTTGTATTCACTCATTTTCGTCACCTGTTTGTTGTCGCGTTCCGTTCCCGACGGGTTCAACCTGATTGTCGCCCGATGTTTCCTCGACGCTGGAACCCGATTCATCGGCGACCGTGAAACTAACGTCGACGCCGCGTTCCTTCGCGTACCTGATCGCCTCCGAAATGTCGTCGATGTTTTCGTAATAATCCGTCCCCGTCATTCGACAAATTCGTTGCGGCGTGTCGATTCCCGCCGCGATTGCGTCGACGTTTCCTTTGATTTCCTTTGCTGGATCCCACCACGGAAAACCGGTCGGAACCCATTCGAACGGCAATTCGTTTATTGAAATCGGCGGCAACAATCCCGCCGCAATCCATTGGGAATATTTCCAAACGGTATATTGACGCCGCATTTCAATTTGATCGTCGCGTTTGTCTTGCGCTGATTTGTTGTAGTTCAAACCCGCTTGACGACTTCCGTGAAAATTCGTGAACGATTCGTCGTAAAACGAAAACGGAATGTCCAACGCTTTCAACGCAACCTGAATGACCAATTGTGTGAAATTCTGAAATTCGCCGGACGGCGTTTTCGATTCCAAAAATTCTGCACGATCGCCCGCGTCCAAATCGAACACTTGCGGGTTGTCACCGAAATTCACGTCGTATTGTGTCGGTTGTGCTAATTCGTCGCCGTCCTGATCGACTTGGGTTCCGTACGACGCGGTCAATTCGCCTAATTGCCCCGACGCTTCACGATAAAACGAAACCGCAAACAATTGCGAAACCTTCGCTTTTGCTAACGCGTAAGAAAAATTTTCATAAACGTCCTGCATCGGCGCGAGCGCGGAAATCAACGGCGACACGCCCCGCACCTGATCGGTTCCGAAACGATCATAAAAACCATACTGAATGACGTTCGACGCACGAACGGAACGCAAAAATTCAACGTCCGAATACCCTACACGCTTCCACATTCCGAAACGCTTCGGTCGTCCAACATTGTTGACGCTGATTCCATTGATCCACGTTTCATTTCCGTCGGGTTCCATGTTCGGCGGATCCCTGACCAAATCCGCTTGAATCCCTTGAATCGTTCCGTTCTGCAATTTGACTAAAAAAACGTCGCCGTCCAAAACTCGACGCATTTCCGCCAAACGAAACATTTTTTCGCGTGTAAATTTCCCCGACGCGTCGCAATTGTTCGGTCGGTTGTCCTCGACCATCAATGCTTCGATATATTTGTCGAGCGATTTGTCACCGGTTCGCGAACGGAATTTGAACGTCGAAACATAATCCAAATGCCTACGAATCATCCAACCGACTAACGATAGGTTTCGCTGTAACTCCGCCGCTGACGCTTGCGCCTGACGATGTTTCGAACCCCTTAGTTGATAATCTTCGCGACCGATCCGATTGACAATTTGTTTGCGTTGACGATTCGGTTCAACAATGTCGTAACCGAACGCCGAAACCGCCCTTTTTGCAAAATTGCGGATCATTTGCGAACCCCGCCCAGATTCCAATTCATGTTCAACGGACGGGATGACGAAATCAAACGCCGGTTCAAATCGGCGCGTTCCTTTCGCAATGAATTAACGTCGATCGACGTGGACGTTCCATCGGTCGAAACGCTTGTCACGCCCGACGCTAACAATTCGTCAATGTCGTCGATTCGCTGTTTGATTTGTTCGTTTGTTGCCATTCCCCCAACGTATCGGCGCAAACGCTGGATTCAACAAACGCGTCGACTGTTTCACCGTGACACGCGGTTTTCGTAATATTTCACGACCAATTTTTGACCGCACGTTTTGCAACCGCACCGTTTCCAAACAACATGATCGAAAACCATTCCGTCGGCGACTCCGTCGATTTGACGCGTCACGACGTTTTGAAACGCTGAACGTTCGGTCGATCCGCAATTCGGACAACGAACCGGATTGTGTGCGACAACCACCGGCGACGTTTTGTCGACCTTTGGTTTTGACTTTCGTTTCACTCGCGAATCATCTTTCGATTTTTCTAACGCCATATTTTCGCCGCTGCTTTCGTTGAACCCTCGTTTCGGATTTCGTTTTTGTTTGTTGCTGGAATTCATCCGCGACCCCTTCGATTGAACCAATGACACAACAACCGACCAAACAATCGAAAAAATCGTTGTCGATGTTTGATTTTCGTTGCTTCCATTCAACGACTTTGTTTCCAATTTTGCCCGTCACAACTTCGGGTTCCTCCGATGAACAATGATCCGCAAACATTCGATGCGTTCCCTTTGTTCCTTCGAACAACAAAATTGATTTTGGCGACGACGGTTGACAAACCAACCGTTCCGCCGCAAATGACTTCCAAAAATTCGTGTCGACGATCAATGAACCAACGCCACGTTGACCGGCGGGCGGCGGCGACATTTTGCAACGACGACCCAATAAATCCGACTTTGAATGTTTCCACAAATGCCACGGTCGAGAATCCGCACCGATAAAATGTCCATGCGTCGGATGAATTTTTCCCATCACGTTTGACTGCAAACAAAACCGACGAATCGTTTCGGTCGCTTGCCCCCAACCGGCGTCGACGCCGAACCGGTCGATTCGGTGAATTTGCTGACGGTTCCCCGCCAACGTTTTGACGTATTCGGTTGCCGACAATTTGCCGATCAACTGAGCCAACCCCGCGTATATTGCCGACAACGAATCTTTTTGTTTTGTCGCTTTCCTCAACGTCGTCGCCAATTGCCGTTTGTTGAAATACAACCGCCTCTGATCGGGAAACGTTCCGTAATCAATCACATGACAACGACCGCCGATTTCCCATGCGGTAACGCAATAAAACAAAACGTCCAATTGCACGTCGACGAACGCGACCAACTTTGAACAATCCGGCGGAATTGCGTTTCGTTCGAACCCGTTGGTTCGTTTCATCATTTCCACCGGATCGACTTCGAACGGCGTTTCGATCGCTTCGCCCAACGGTTCGTTTTGATACTCTGCAAAAAATGTTTCCTCGTCGCGGATCCTCAAATTCCATGCGTGATGCAACGCGGACAATTCATTTTTTGAATGTCGTTGTTCCCAACCGACTTTCGATCCTTCGTGCATTGCCTCGAAATTTTCGCGAACGAATTCCGCCGCAATTTCGCCCGTACCACCGTCCGCCAATTCGCTTTCAAACTTCGATTGATACTTCGACCACAATTCTCCGCCGGATCCCCAATCGTAAACCATTTGACAACGCGAACCCTTCCAAACCGGCGATTGTGTACGATCTAACAAACGGTCGATCAAATCGTTTTTGTAAATGACCGTTCCGGTGCAAACGCCCGCGATTGTTTGTTGTGGTGCTGCCATTCCCAAAACATCGCCGACCATCAACGCGAAACGATCTTTGCATTGCGACGGCGACTTTGCCGACTCTTTCGTTTGCGGATCGTCGATTCCAACAATGTCCGGTCGAATGATTGTTCCGTCCGGCAACGTCGTTTGCTGTCCTCGAATGTTTCCGGTCAAACCAACGACTGACAAAACCGCGCCGCTGGAAACGCTTTCGTCGATGACGCCAAACCTGATTCGATCCTGTTTCCATTCGACCGACGTTTTTTCGCCGTTGTACCGCTGACCGGTCGCCAACCTTGCTTCGCCGTTCAAACATCGGAACGACCACGTTTCCGCCGGATAAATTGCCGCCAACTGTTCGTTGTATAACAACTCCGATTTTGCGGAATCCAACAAACCGGTTGCCGCTTGCGCCGTCGCCGCGACCAAAACGCCGAACCGCCTGTTTGCGGTCAATAACGCCCACAAAATACAACGCAACATGATTGTTGTTTTGCCGGATCCACGCGGCATCGCGACCGCTTTCAACAATCCGACGGTTGCCGCCTGCTCCAATTGCTCGATCAAATTCAAATGATCCGGCGAAAATTCCATTGGGAACGCGTTCGGATAACAAATCCGCAAATGTTCCAACAACGACGCGTCTGAACGTTCCCGCAACTCGACGAATTCGCCGACTAATTCCGGCGGCGAACCGATTTCCTGAGCCGACAACGATTGTTTTTTCGCCCACCGCTTCGCGTTTTCACGATGCCCGATTTTCGACGATTCATTTTTCGTCGATGCGTTCGATTTCTTGATTTGTAGAATCGACGCCAATTGCTCGACTTCGGATTCGCTCAACGATTTCAACAATTCGACTTCGTTGTTCGTCAATGCTTCCATTTTGTTCATCGACTCGGTTTTGGTTTTCCGCTGTGATTAAAACGCGGGCGGCTTTCATCACGTCGTCATTCGACGACGAACCGTCCGACACAATCCCCATCAATCGCTCAACGATGATCGCCCTTTGATCTTCGTTTAATTCCCAACGCTTCGCCATTTACACCGAACCGTTATGCTTTTTGGATTCCCGAAACATTGATCGCCAAATTCAGATTGTCCGACGCCGTCGCAATTCCAAGGATCGAAACGTAGTTGCTCGAAACCAAATCTCCGATCGGTGCAATCCCGCCCGACGTCGACGAAACGACGTATGTTTCACCGACGGTCAACGTTGCTCCCAAATCCATGTTACCGCCGCGAATCAAAACAACGAAATCGTCCGCCGCGCCCGCCGTCAACGGTATTCCGTAAACGTTTGCCAAATCGGAATTCGTCGCGTTTGCTTTCCAATATTTCTGATCGCTCAATTTCAAATAAACCGGTTGTCCTTGCGTGACCGCTTCGCCAACCTGAACGACGGTGATTGTTGGATTCGCTACGTTTACCCCGACGCTTGCCGGTGAAATTGTTAGGTCTGCCATATCTCAAAACCTGTTTGTTGTCGGATCAATCAAAAAAACCCAAAAT
>Ga0136656_1000920_pt1 | contig 10457 bp, 4 predicted proteins | sample CPBDNA_9_FD_94862 | JGI IMG/M metagenome (GOLD analysis project Ga0136656, IMG submission 94862) | Freshwater to marine salinity gradient microbial communities from Chesapeake Bay, USA - CPBay_Sum_15_0.8_DNA (version 2) | ecosystem: Environmental > Aquatic > Marine > Coastal | place: USA...
AGTATCATCATTGGTATAGTGTGGATAAATTCTATTATTGCTGTCCGAAAAAGAACCTATCAGAGCTTGAGTGACAGTAAGTTTATTTCTCTTGAACCATCCTGAGTAGGTAAATACTCTTCTGTTGCCACCGCTTGTGGGTGTTCTGCTTAAATATTCGTCTGCCATTATTCTTTACCTCAACCTAAAATAGTGGAACCTGAAGGGAAATAGTCACTGATAATCTCTACCCAATCAGTGCCATTGTAGAACTCCAGTGCAGAGTTTGATGTATTCCATCGCAAGTATGGATTGTTTCCAGAAGGTCTTTGTGCTGTAGTACCTTGTGGAAGTGCAATACCAGTGGTTGTTTGTGATAAATCAACACCACTGGAGTCAATAGTAACTCCAGAACCAACATTAATTTTATTATTAGTACCATCAATGGTGATTGATGCTGTACCAACTGTGAGAATTCCAGTTACTCTTGCATTTCCCTCAACAAAGAGTGCTGTTGTTCCTATTCCAATTGTAACAGTTCCAATACCATTAGATGATCCAAGTGTGGTGATACCAGAAACCACAAGTGTATTTGCTCTTACATCAGATGTATTAGCAAGACCAGTGATAGTTACATTTCCTGTAGCACCACTTACAGAGATGTTATCACCTGCTGTAATGCCAGTAACAATACCACTGAGAGCAGAACCATCACCAGTGGTAGTTAAAACACTTACACCACCAACAGTGGCACTTCCATCAACTGTAAGGTTTCCACCAACTGCAAAGTTACCAGGAGCATCAGTGACTGCTGCCACATTAAATGCTTTGTATGCAACAATCTCAACAACATCACCACTTACAGCAGCAGCATTCAGAACAACTGTGCTACCATTTGAGGCAACATAGTCATTACCAGAACCACTGATAAGTTTAGAACCATTCAGATATACTTCAAGATATCCAACAGTATATCCTGAACTGAATGTAAATGTTGTTGTATCTGTTGTTGGAGTGTATACCTGTCTGGCAACAACTACAGATGAGTCACCAGGAGCTCTTCCAATATATCCGTTTCTATCTGCCATTAGCTAACTCCTGTGAGGATGCTGAGATTTACATCAATAGCATTTGCTGTATCACAATATACTCTTATCTGATCATCTCCCTCAAGAACTGTCTTACCAGCATCAGAGATAACAAAAGAACTTCCAGAAGGAACAGGAATATCACTTGCTAATGCAGCAGTAACACTTGAACTATTATCAAGAACCTCAACTGTTAGGTTGACTTGATTTCCTGTATTGTTAGCAAATGTTCCACCAATCAAAATACTCTTCACTCCAGTAGATGAAGTGTATGCTGTTGTCATCCCTAAGAATCTAACAGTTTGACTTGATGCTGATGCAGTGTTTGTTGAATCCCTATCAACAACAACTTCACCTGCACCAATGGATGAAACTCTTGACCCAGCAATAAAATGCTGTGTGTCAACGAGATCATTAACACTAACCAGAGAAGTTGAAATCCCAGTAATAAGGTTTGTGGTGATGCCAATAGAACCGCTGGAACTTGTAGTTACAATCCCTGCTGCTCTTGTTAATGAATTGGAAAATGCTTCTGCCATTGTTCTTTAAGTGTTATGAGTATTTATTAACCGCCAAGAGCGATTACAAGTCCAATTGATGCACCTGGTGTGATAGTAACTGTTGCTATTCCTGCTGTAGCAGCATCAACAGTAATATTAGTACCTGTGGTTGATTTGAAGTCAATCATTGTTGCACCAGCACCAATGAATGTACCCTCTGAACCAAGACCAACAGTTGCTGTTAAGTTTGTTGCAACACCAGTCAGATTTGAACCATCACCATAGTAAGTAACAACACCAGATGTTGCTGTTACAATTCCAGATGAAATTTGTACTGTACCAAGAGTAGCAATACCAGTAATTCTGATATTTCTACCAACAACTTCATCATAAACAATGTCATCAAGGACATAGAGATCACCACCAACATAAAGGTCTCCACCTGTTGTGGTAATTCCTCCACTGGAAGCAAGAGTGGTGATTCCAGAAACAGCAAGTGTTCCTGTTAATGTTGCATTACGTGCTGTAAATTCATCAAATACCAGGTCATCAGAAACATAAAGATCACCACCAACATAGAGGTCTCCTCCTGTTGTGGTAATTCCTCCACTGGAAGCAAGGGTTGTAACTCCTACTGACCTCAGAGTAGATGAGAAATCAGCAATTGCAGCAGTAACTGTACCACCAACTGATAAATTCTCAGTCAGTGTAATGCCACCAGTAACATTGATGGCAGTTTCAGCTGTACCAACCTTTACAATGTCCAGAGTATATGCTGGACTTGTTGAATTGATACCAATAAGTCCACTGCTCTCAACAGCAAAAATAGTACCAGAAATTCCCACATCAAGGGAATTCTGTGCTGTTAAGATTCCTGTGAACCTACCATTTTCTGCTTTGATGCCTTGACCAACGACATCAAGAGTGGTGGTTGGTAGTGTAGATCCAATACCTACCTTATTAAGGTCAGAAGTTGCAAAAACTAAATTGTCTGCAACCTCTATACCGTTTTTGACTACAAAATTCTTATTGATAGCCATTCGGGTTCACTCTCCCCCGTTGCTTGTTTTTTATTATTTATATCAAACAGTTAGTCCAGGCGATATTCACCTGTTCCATCCCATCTACCAGCATTTGGAGTAACCTGAAGGTCATTCCAGTCACTATCAGCACCAGCACCACGTCTATCATCAAGTTGCAGTGTGTTACCACTGATTCTTAGTCCAATAGATCCTGGACCACTACCAGATACACTGGACAATTTGTAAATTGTTCCAGGAGCAATTTCAGCAGTTAATGTACCACCATTAGGTCCAAATGAAAGGCTGCTTGGTCCTTCACCCTGAGACAATGTGTAAGTGACTCTGTTAGCATCACCTGCTTCTCTGGAAATGCTGAATGTAACTGTTTGTGTTGCTGGTTTCAGTGAGAATGTAATGTAAGAATCTGTACTACTATTTCCACCCTGAGTGGACTTTCTTATGGTAGCAGTTCCATTGGTATAACCACTTCCACCACCTCCACCACCACCATTTCTACCACCTTCACCACCTGTTGCACCATTACCACCATTACCACCATTATTAACACCAACACCACGTGTAGTGGTTACAGTATAACCAGGTTTAAATCCTCTGATGACTGATGCACTTTCTGTTGCCTCTGTGCCATCATTATATCTAAACTTAATATTTCCTGAACTGTTATTGCTACAAGCAGAAACTCCCTGATCGATCCAATGTCTTCCTCTGGAGCAGGTAATAGTTCTACCACCAGCAGAACCAGAAGCAATAGAATCCCCAGAATACAAGTTAACACTTGATGCACTAATAATTGATCCCCAAACACCAGCAAGTGTTAAATTACTTGGAACTACAGCACCAGAACCTTGAATTGTAGCACCTCCATTGGCACCATTACCATTAGCTCCACCACCTGCGCCACCATTTCCATCTCTTCCAGCATCACCACCTTGTCCTGTCACAAGAATAAGAGTGGAACCTTCATAAACAAAAACAGCAGAGTTGTTTGATATGCCAATAATAGTATACTCAGTGTCCTCTTTTATTCTCAAATCAACTTCAGTGAATCCACCATTACCACCTGTTCTACTTCCATTGTTGCCACCTTTTGCAGCATAGATTTGCATTCTTGCATCAAAGGATGTTTCTGGACTATGGAATGTGATGACACTATAATCACCACCAAAAGTATTTCTATTTACAGTATATGTTTCTGTACTGTCAAGATTAACCTCAGCAGTTTTATACCTGTTATTAACAACATCAAATCCTTCAAAGTTAAGAACATTTCTAGCTGCAACACCAGTAAAATCTACTGTGTTTGATGTAGCAGAAATAGTAGTTCCATCTATAACAATTGATGCTGTGAGAGCAATGTCATCAGTTCCAGTTCCCTCTCTTTCTATAGTCAGTGTCTCTGTTCTTGACCCACCAATGAAAGGACTGGATCTATCAGAAAGTGCTGTACCATTCTTAGTCCACTGGAATGACAGAGCACCAAAACTTGTATCACTAATAGTTGTATCAGCAGTAAACACTGCTTGACCACCTTCACCAACAGTATCATCAGATGGTTGTGTACTGAATGTAATTGTTGGATAGACCGTCAGAATTCCTACATTAGAATCTAAAGGTTCATTTCTGGCATTACCAGTATCAACTGAAGGAACATAATCTGCCTTTAGATAGAATCCTCTTCCATTGTCTCCTGGAGACGAAATATTACTAACTGTAAGTGTTGTAGTTGCTGTTCCACTTAGATTAGTTCCATCAGACAGAGCACCATTTTGATCATACCATTGATACGAGATAGAACCACTGTTTTCTGGAGATGAATTTCCTGGAAAACTTACTGTTGCAATTCCCACAAAGGTAGCAGTTCCAGAGGGACTCCTATAAAGTCCCTCTGGTTGCGTTGTAAATGATAAGATAGGACCATTCAAATCTAATGTTGTTGGAATGTGCCTATAAACTTGGTGTATTGCTATTGGGCTCATGAGAAGTTCTGTCCTCCTGTTACACCATAGAGTGTAGATCCACCATCAAAAGTCATAAAGGAATAGATATCTGTCTTACTTGCTGTTGCAGTAACAACAGGAACCACTCCACCTGGCCAACGAACTGGGATGGTTGCCCCTCCAGCTGTCTTAAATGTATCTATACCAACTTGGTGACCTGTAGTATCTTGTGTAATCTTGATGGTAAATGCTGTAGCAGCATCAGCAGGAACATTAATCAGAGTGAATTCATTAACTTGTGCTGAAACTGTCAGTTCAAATGTTTGTGCCTTTGCAAGATCAACACTAACAACATTAGAAGAAATGCTAAGATCAGAAGCAATTTCATAGTATGACTTCAATCTTGCAGTTCCTTCAACATCCAGAGTTGCTCTTGGTGAGGATGTACCAATACCAACACCTGATGTAGCAGAGAGAATTGTACCTGCTGTACCAACTCTCAGTGTGGTTGAAGTAACAACTCCTGCTGTAATTCTACCACTGCTGCTATCATTGAGATTGAATCCACTGGCAGTGATAATTCCAGAAACATTGGCAGTAGAAAGTTTAACAGTTCCTTGGAACTGCGATTCATTTCTTACCATCAAAGCAGTTCCACCAGCACCAATCAATCCAAGATCCAAGTTGTAGTTGCTATCTGGTGTAGTGCTTCCAATGCCAACATTCAGATTATCAATAGTGTAGATACCAGTTCCAAGACCAACACCAACACCTGCCCACAAACTATCATTTTGAAGGTTGACCAGTGCTGAACCATCTCCAACAAAAGCATTTGCTCTAACTGTTCCATCAACTCTCAGTTTATCACCATTAGCAGTGGTTCCAATTCCAACACCAGAAGATTCAACAGTAAATTGTGAACTTCCTGCACCTACCTTAAAGGTTGCTGTTCCTGGAGTTGTGGTTCCAATTCCGACTTTATCAAAGATGAATACCTTAGAATCAGCATCCAAACTAATACCACCAAATGGATACCACCCTTTGTCTGTGGTATAAGTCCAACCAACAGTTCCTGCTTTAACTGGATTTGCATTAAATACTACATCTCCAGGATTACCTGCTGATGTGGGTGTAGAAATTCCAACAGTGTAGTTTCTGGAAACTGTTGCATCACCTTGAAGGAATACTGAGTTAGCTTCAATACCCTTACTGGAAGTGGATGTTAGTTTTTCATTGAATACAACAGGTCCATTGAATGATGAGAGAATGTCATTATTCTGTCCACCATCAACATTGATTGATCTTGAAATATTTGCCTCAAGAGGACTGATGACATCAAAACCATCTGAACCTAATACATCTGGAGAGAAGATGTCTTCACCAGTGATTGATTGTACTGGTGCATTATAGAGTTCCTCTTTTCCAGTGTTGGATGATATTCTTTTATTGCCAATATAGAAGTCACCTTTGTCATTCATTCCAGTGTAGACCGTGATGCCTCCATTGGATACAACTGACTGCGATGTCAACTGCTCTGCCAGTGTAAGTTCTCTGGTTTGCTTATCAGGGAAAGCAGTTGAATAGTTACCAGGACCAAATCCAACATATTCAAATGTATGACCAGATGCTCTTGAAATAGAATTTCTTCTGAATTCAACTGGTCTTACTGCAATTTTCTTAACAACACTGGCATCAACATGAGTTGCAGCATTTGTTCCAAAGATACCTCTAAAGACCTTAACAGGATTTCCTGTTACAGTGGTCTTAATTCTCACAATTTCATCATCAATTTTGAGGTAATCACCAATCTCAAAATTAAAGTTGCTTATATTTTCAATAGAAATTTCATCAATTGTAGTGCTGGTGACTGGTGATGAAAGCACCGTGCTAATACCAGCATAGATGTCTGCACTTCTTCCACCAAAGTCCTCATCAAGAGATCCAATATTTCCACCTCTTGCAGAAAGTCCAGTATAGTAACCTCTCAGAGTTCCACTTACTGTTGGAATGTTGGTGGTGATACCAATATTGACTGTGAAAGTTGTCAGACCAACATTTTGTGCTACAACAAACTCATTATTATAGAAGTCATTTGATGCTCCACCAATCCTGATGCTGTTATTGCTTCTCAGTCCATGATTTTGAACAGTTTTGACAGTTGCAATTCCAGTGACATTATTATACTCAATTGAAGTGATGTCCAGTTTTGGACCTGTTGTACGAAGAGTAGCGAACTGAGTAACAGTTACACCAACACCAATTGTAGATTTATTATAGACAGGTGATACTGATTCTACCTCAATCTGTTTGGTTGTGGAGATTCCAGTAATTCTATAGAGTTGATTATAGTCATCATAGGAAGCAGAACTTACACCAACAAGAGCAATTGTATCTCCAACATTACTATAGATGTTAGAAACAGTTACTGTTCCTTGTGAGAATCCAGTGGTTGTTGCTGTTCCAGTAACATTAAGGACTTGTCCAACAGCATAGTTGGAACCACCACTCATAATTTTTACTGCTGTAATTTCACCAGATGCATTGACTGTGACTCTGGCATTAGCATTAATACCAGTAGCAGAACCTGTCAAAGTAGCATTGTAAAGGTTTTCAGTTCCACCAGTTCCATTGCCATATCCTGAACCAGCATCAGTAATTGTGACAGCAGTGATACCATTCAAACTATGGTCACGATCAGTGAAGATGGTATGAGCAGTTCCTGCTGTGCTGGAAATAATATCAGTAATACCAATGCCAAGTCCACCATCTTGGAATGACTTCTCTAATGACTCTCTTGTAATGCTGTGCTTTGGTTCAGCAATTACTACCTCACCAACTCTGTTTGGAAGAGCATAAGAAGAGGATGATTTTGGATTTGATTCTGGATTATCTCTATCCAATTGTGGATAAAGATTTCTTACTGGTTGTGAGAAATTGTGTTTTGTGTTGTTGAAAGGAGCAACTGCTGGTTTGTTGCTTGAATCTAAAACTGTGATGTAATAGATTCCATCTTGCTCTCCAGTTACATACTCTTTAACTTGCTGAATGTTATAAGCATAGTAGTTATTATTAAATGTCTTGCGCTTATAAGTTGGTAAACTTGTTGTTCTTTGTGAAGTGTCATTTGTGAATGAACCTGGATTGCTGCTTACACCATCAACAAAGAACTGTCTTGCACTGGAAATTCCAGTAACCTTAAAGGTTCCATTGAAACCAGAGTTTGCTGTACCTACAGGGAAGTTGGCACTTGTGACATTGGATATTTGAACACTGGAACCAATTGAAAGGTTGTGAGGAATTTCTGTGGTATAGTATGCAGTTCCACCAGACCAATCTGCATTTGAAATGAAACTAAAGTTTCTCATCTCAGTCACATTAGACATTGTGACTGTAGTTGGACTAAACTGAAGTGCAACTTCAGTATCTGATGCTCCAGTTACATCACCAGATTCTTGAATGACAAAGTTTTCCAGTGGAGCTCTGGATGAAGTAATACCACTACCAGAAGGAATTACATATCTAAACTTGTAAACTCTGTCATCAGATGCTCTGGTATCAGGTGTTCTTGAAATGTAAGTTCTGGAAGTAGCATCTCCCAATGATGCTGTTCCAAGATCTACAATAGTAGGATAGATTGTATTATCTGTTGCTGCTGTTCCAACAGTAACATACCACTGATTTACATCAGTATCATACTGAATTGGGTGTCCAATGTCACCAGCAATCTTATCACTTACTCTACTCTCAACAGTCAAATTACCACCAAGATTGTTGATGGTCAGATTACTTCCAGTTTCTGCATCATTAGGAGTTTTTGCAACCTTGATTTGATCTGCATTGAGTCCAGTTGTGATTGCATAGTAAATTCTGTTCTGATCCAGACCATCAGGGAGTCGACTGTTGTCACTGAAGAATCTGATGGTTTCACCATTGATGAAGTTATGATCTTCTTTAAGGGTCAGAGTTGAACCACTGATGCTGTTTCCTGTGGATACATTTCTACCAACTTCAGCAACTTTAATTGAAGTTACTTGATTACTACCCTCCTCTGTGTTGGGCATAATCACTCTTGCATGGTAGGTGGTTGGAACACCCTCTTGCGTAATCAGAAGATTCAGTTTCTCATCTGACTTTGCACCAATTCTATAACCCTGAAGTATAGAATCTGGTTTTGATTCTTGATTAGTTTGATTGTACAAATACAATCTACTTGTTGAACCAACACCAACAGTTCTTGATACATCAATAGCATCATACTCTAAAGTAACTGTTACTGGATCAACTATTTTTGGAGGAATAACATTAGTAATATAACCAACATCATCCTTGGAAAATGCCTCATCTCTGAATCCATCAGATTTGAATGCATTTTGACCAAAGTTAGAGTTAGAGTTTGTTACAGAGAAATCACCACCAGATTCTGTGACAAACTGGTGTGAATATCCAATGGCAAAAATAGAAACAAGTTGAATGAAGGAATTATTAGATGCTTTAATATGGAAGTTCTCATAAGCAGGTTTATATTTTGCATTAGGATCACTTTGAAGATTATCTACTGTGGTGCTGTCATCATAAGCACCTGTTGTAGAATTGTATCTTACAAAAGCATTATCATCTGTCTGTAAACTGACACCAGTAAACTGAGCAACAACCATTGACTTGAATCCACTGGCTTTGGATCCATCAGCGTGCATACCACACATACCATAAACAGATCTCATTGAGACGTTGAATACGTATGGAGATGCTGAACCAACAGTATCAATAACAAGAGATGCTACACCACCTGTTGGTGAAGGAAGTGCTGTAACTGGTGCAGTTGGAACTTCATACTTGAATTTAGTGGTCTTACCATCAGAATCTTGTGTTACAACTTCTGTAACAAAGTAGATTCCGTCGTATCCTGGAGAAGGAATGCCATCAATCAGAACTCTGGTATCAACATCCAAACCAGAGAGTCCTTCTGTCAGATCTACTGTGATAGTTGTTCCAGTGACTACACCATCACCAGCTTTGATACTGGTAATACCAACTTCACCAGCAGTGGGACCAACAATTCTGTATTCATCAATCTTTGGTTGAATATCTACACCAGCACTTGGGTAATTTGGTGTAATTTCACGTCCAGAATCAGGTCCATAAACAAGACCAACTTTCTCATAGTACATATCCAAATCAGTTCTGGATGTATAGAAAGATCCAATGAACTCATCTGCAATATTTGTTACATTTGTACCATCTGCATACTCAAATGCAGTCAACTTATGGTGAGAGAAGTCAGGAGTAAAAGTATTTGCAGTATAATCTTTGTAGATGGGGGTGCTGGGATTAGCATCAAGGAGGGTAAATGACTGAAGATAGCAACCACCAGTCAATCTGAAGATAGCACTTCTTTCAATATCATCATTCTCTGGGTTTGGGACATATTTTGGACGAACCTTACATTTACGAAGATCTTGACCTACAATAGATACACCTCTTGGTACAATAACTCCACCATAGATACTATTCAGTTTATAAAGAATATTGTTTGAATTGTCTATATTGAAATTTGAAACAGAAGTGAAAGATTCAAAATCACTTGATGTTGTTCCATTTCTCAACCTAAAATTGCCAGATCCATCAGGAATCCATCCTGGTCTATTGTCTATTAAGTGCTCTCCAGGAGCAAGCATAATAGTTGTCTTCTCAAACCTATCATTGTCAATGCCAACCTGATAAGAAAATCTTGCTGCTTCAATCAGTGCCCTTTGAATAGTAATGAAAGGGCGTGCTGCAGAATTACCTTGGTTTGTTACGCTATCTGTAGCATCTAAACTGTTGGGGTCAACATAAATGATATTTCCTCTGACGTTCTTCAGGAAATTATCTAAGCGACTAAGAGGCATCTTATTAGCACGTGAGATTCTA
>Ga0136656_1000922_pt1 | contig 10454 bp, 9 predicted proteins | sample CPBDNA_9_FD_94862 | JGI IMG/M metagenome (GOLD analysis project Ga0136656, IMG submission 94862) | Freshwater to marine salinity gradient microbial communities from Chesapeake Bay, USA - CPBay_Sum_15_0.8_DNA (version 2) | ecosystem: Environmental > Aquatic > Marine > Coastal | place: USA...
ATCCTCGGTTATCCCGCTCGACGAGGCAACACGCGCTGCGGCATCGACGATTCGTTGCTTCCCGTCGGCGAGCGGGTCCACGATGATCGTCACGCCAGCCTCGCTCAGCACCACGACCCGATTCGCGTACCGAACCCCTCCGCACGACGTCTGCAAGACATGCCGAATCGATTCGATCTCGCCGTCGACACCACCGTGCGTCGGGATGATCGTTGCCCATTCGGCGCCGCCCGCCTGCGCGACCCGCGCCACCAGATCAATTCGTGCCCGCCATTGCTCGGGCGAGGTGTCCGCCCACTCGCCGACCGACCCGGCGCACAACAGGAGATGGGACAACGATGCAGCGGCGACCACCGTTACATCCTCGCACTAGGAACTAGTTTCGTACGGCACACCATGAACTCTCCGGCCTCGTCGACGCCCCACCGCCTCCACGTCGCCTGCATCATGGACGGGAACGGTCGCTGGGCCAAACGCCGTGGGCTTCCCCGCACCGCGGGACACACGGCAGGAGAAGAGGCCCTCGCCGACGTGGTACGAACCGCGGCACGACGCAACATCGGATGGCTCACCGTATTCGGTTTCAGTACGGAGAACTGGGTGCGACCCCCATCCGAGGTGCGCCATATCCTCGGATTGCACCGCAAACTCTTCGGACGAATCGAGGAACTCAACGCCAACAACGTGCGCGTCAACTGGATTGGACGGCCCTTCGATGAGCCGGGGTCTCGAACCCCGAAGTCGGTGCAACGAGCAATCCTTCAGGCCATCGAGGACACCAAAGGCAACACCGGCATGGTACTGACGGTGGCGTTCGACTACGGCAGTCGCGCAGAGATTGCACGGGCCGCTCGACGAGCGCATCCACTCGACGTCGACTCGGTCACCACCGAGATGTACGACCCCGCGCTTCCGCCCGTCGACGTGCTGGTTCGCACCTCGGGTGAATCTCGCGTCTCCAACTTCCTCCTGTGGCAGGCGGCGAATGCACGCGTGTACTTCACCGATTGTTCGTGGCCGGACTTCGGCGCAACTCAACTCGATGAGGCGCTCGCGTTGGTGGCAAAGACGGCCCAACCCGATCACGGTGCCACCACATGACCGCACCCACGCAATGACGCCGGCGGCATCGTCGGCGCTCTCCCTGCTCGACACGGTCATCGCCCGGTTGCAGCACGCCGAACAGCGCGCTGGCCAGGCGGACATGGTTCGCCACGTCGCCGACGCGATCGACTCGGGCCGCACCCTCGTGGTGCAAGCCGGCACCGGGACCGGCAAGACGCTCGGCTACCTGGTTCCCATTCTGGCCGCCGGGCGGACCGCCGTCATCGCGACCTACACCAAGGCCCTGCAGGATCAACTTGCCAGTGTCGATCTGCCGCTCCTGCAATCCGTGTGCGACGATGACCCCGATCTGTCGTTCTCCTGGGCGATCCTCAAGGGTCGCAACAACTACCTGTGTCGACAGCGCGTGTCGGAGATCGCCACGGGCCATGACCAACTGCCGCTCGGTGACGTGCCGCGGGATGTCGCGCGCGAAGTACACCAGCTCGTCGAGTGGTCCGACCGCACCGAATCGGGCGAACTCTCCGACGTGCCGTTTCCGGTCGGTGACTCGGCATGGCGCAAGGTGAGTCTCGGATCCGACGAGTGTCCCGGTGCCGCCAAGTGCGCGTTCGGCGAGACCTGCTTCACCGAGCGCGCGCGGGAACGAGCCAAGAATGCCAACGTCATCGTGGTGAACTTCACGCTGTACGGTCTGGATCTCGAACAAGAACGGGAGTTCCTCCCGCCGCACGACGTCGTGGTGTTCGACGAAGTCCACGAACTCGAGGACGTCATCAGCGAGACGGCGTCCGTTTCGCTCACCGGTCGAATGATTGCAACCGCCGCCGAATCGGCGCGTCAGGCGTTGTCACGCCAGAAACTCCCGAACGCACTGGCCAAAACCGGCAAGGAGTTGGACGAAGTGTTGACTCGCCATTCCGGACAACGCCTCCCTCAACCACTGCCATCGGACATACACGGCGTGATCGGCAATGCCGCGAGCCAGTGCGGACTGATCCTTGTCGATTTTGGTGCGGCGACCACCGAGACCCCAGAACTGCTCCGCGCAACATCGACGATCGCTCGCCTCCAGGAATCGCTCTCCAAGGTGCTTTCCGGCGGCAGCAACATGGTGCTGTTCGTCCTCGACGTGCGCGGTGCCGCACGTTTGACGGCCGCTCCCAAGCGGGTCGACCACGTGCTCGATCGCGTGTGGGACGAAACCACCGCCATCCTCACCAGCGCAACCATTCCGCCCGGACTACCACGTCGACTCGGATTGTCGTTGGATGACGACGACATCCTGCGTGTTGCGAGTCCGTTCGATTACGCACAACAGTCTCTGCTGTACCTCGCCGACGACCTGCCCCCACCCAACGACCCTGCCCGACCGGCACGTTTGCAGCAACGCATTCGTGAATTGATCAGCCTGTCCGGCGGTTCTGCACTGGTTCTCTTCACCAGTTGGAGCGTGCTGCGCGACACTGCCGACGCACTCGAGGGGAAGCTCGGATCCGGAATCAGGTTGTACCGCCAGGACGACATGCCCAAGAAGGCGCTCCTCGACGCATTCCGCGACGACCATGCCTCCTGCCTCTTTGCGACTCGTGGCTTCTTTCAGGGCGTTGACGTACCGGGAGACGCCCTACGGATGGTGATCCTCGACAAGGTTCCATTCCCTGCAATGAAGGACCCGCTCCTCGATGCGCGTCGAGACGAAGCGGGTCCGGCGGCGTTCATGCACGTAGATGTGCCGATCGCAGCGGCGTCACTCGCACAGGCCGCCGGTCGGCTCATCCGCACGGCCACCGATCACGGGGTCGTGGCGATACTCGATCCGCGTCTGTCCACCAAGAGATACAAGGGTGCCGTGCTGTACGGCGTGTCGCACATGCCCGAGACGAACTCGCTCGAACGAGTTGCCGACTTCTTCGTTCGTCGCACGTCGTGACGTTCAACGAAACGCCCTTTCCGAACGTCGCTAGTCGCCCGTCTTGAAGCGGTACCCCATGCCACGAGCGGTGGTGATGAACCGAGGTTCGTTCGGTGAATCCTCGATCTTCACCCGCAGCCGACGAATGTGTGCATCCACCAAGCGACTGTCGCCGAGGTACTCGTAACCCCATACCCGCTCGAGCAATTGATCCCTGCTCAGCACGCTGTTGGGATGGTCGGCGAACTCGATCAACAAGCGCAACTCCGTCTTCGTTAGTGCCACCTCCATCCCACCCTTCAAGACGATGCCGGCATCGCGACGAAGTTCGATGTCCCCGAATCGCGTCACGTCCGGGGTGCGCCCCGTCGATTCGCGCACGATTCGGCGAAGCGCGGCACGAATTCGAGCCGCGAGTTCCTTGGAGTTCACGGGCTTGGTGACGTAGTCATCGGCGCCGGCCTCGAGACCAGCAACGAGATCGTGGGTGTCGGTCTGGGCGGTGACCATGATGATGGGGAGATTGCTCTTGGCGCGAATCTCGCGGCACACTTCGAAACCCGAGATGTCGGGCAACCGCAAGTCGAGCAGTACGAGATCGGGATGTTCACCGGCGACCAACGCCAGGCCGGTTCGTCCGTCGGGTGCCTGCAGCATCTCGTAGCCCTCGTCCTCCAGCGCCAAACTCAACGCGGCGCGAATTCCGGCATCATCCTCCACCAGCAAGATCGTCGCCATCGGGACGCATTCTGCCAAAGTTTTTCGATTTGTTACAGAAAACGCACACATCCACCAAGTTGCCGTCATCTCCGGGCCCCACGCTGGGAACGAGCCGGCGCGGGCCATGCTCCCCCTTGGTCCCGCCGGCTCAATGGTGAGCCGGCACGGTGTGTCCAGCAGCCGAGCATCGACCGCTCCCGTCCTCCTGAAGTTGCGCCATGCTGGACGGGTGACCGAGACGCAACATGCCCCACCGTTGCAACTGCGGTCGCTACGACCCGGTCTGCGTGCGCGAATCGTGGTGTACTTCTCGCTTGCAACACTGATTGGCGTGGTCATCTTGAGCGTGGTCACGTTCGCCGCGACCCGCAACTACCTCCTCGACAAAGCCACGTCCTCCGCCAAATCGCAGGCGATCGCCAATGCGCAGCTGGTTCGCTCACTGGTGGGAACCGCCCGCTCGGACGCCGGAGAAGTGGTCACCAACCTGCGCACGGAAACCGGCGGGTACGCGGTACTACATCTCGGTACCGAGGATCTCTTCTACGCCCAAGCACCGTTGCGGTTCACCCAATCCAATCTTCCGGCGTCGTTCGTCAGCAATGCGATTCGGGGCGTGAGCGGCGTGCAGCGAGTGGACTTCAACGATCGGCCCTTCGAAGCCGTGGCGGTGGCGATACCCGCGATCGATGCGACGTATTTCGAGGTGTTCCCGATCAACGACGTCTCCGACACGCTGGGCACCATCCGCAGCACCCTCGTTGCGGCGGTCATCGGCATCACCATCGTTGCCGGCCTCATCGGTTACCTCCTGAGCGGCAACGTCCTTCTTCCCCTGCGCCGTGTCACCGCCGCCGCCAAAACCATCGCCGAGGGAGCCCTCGGAACTCGTCTCGAGGACGAGCGCGATCCCGACCTGCAGCGACTCGTGACCAGTTTCAACGGAATGGCCGACGCCGTCCAGGAGCGAATCGAGCGCGAGGAACGATTCGCCAGCGACGTCAGCCACGAACTTCGATCGCCAATCACGTCACTGGGGGCGGCGGTCGACGTGCTCCAGGGACGAGCAGACGAGTTGTCGGATCGCAATCGTCAGGCCCTCGAGATCATCGTCGCCCAGGTTCGCCGCTTCGACCGTACTGTGCTCGACTTGCTCGAGTTGAGTCGACTCGATGCCCGAGCCGGTCAGGATCAACTCGAAGAGCTCCACCTCACGTCGCTCGTCGAGCGCATCGCTGCGCGGCACGGCTACGAAGGAGTGCTCGTCGTATCGGATCTCGGGGGTGACGACCTGGTTCTCGTCGACAAACGCCGCATCGAACGCGTCCTCGTGAACCTCCTCGACAACGCCCGGGACCACGCAGGTGGCGCGTCGGAGATCCTTCTCAGCACCAACGACGACCACGACCTGCTCCTCATCGTCGACGACAACGGGCCCGGAATCGGCGCGAGTGAACGATTGCGAATCTTCGAGCGCTTTGCTCGTGGTACCGCGTCACGAAACAGTGTCGGAAGCGGTCTCGGACTGGCGATCGTCTCCGAACACGCCAGCGCCATCGGTGGTCGGGCATACGTCGACACCTCGCCCAGCGGAGGCGCCAGGTTCGTCGTAACCATTCCGCGATTGGATGCCGAGGCATGAAGCGTGCGCTGACCCTTGCCGTCGTGGTGGCGCTTGCAGCATGCGGGGTGCCCGAGGAGGGTCGATTCCTGACACTTCCCGACGATGAGGTCCCCGACGCGCTCTCGGCCACCACGAGCACCGTCCTCGTCGCCACCACCACCTCCACGACCGTCGAAGCAACATCGGATGCCCCCACCACCACGGTTACGGAGGTGCTGTACGACGCCGTCGAGTTCTACTTCGTGAGCGCCAACAGGGTGGTTCGCTCCGAGCGGCGTATCGTCAGTCCGGCTACTCCCACACAGGTCCTGGACACGTTGTTCGCCGGACTCGACGCCACCGCCCAAACCGCCGGACTGCGCTCGGCGCTACCTCGTGGGTTGACCGCCACCATCGACGTTCGTCGTGGGGTCGCTCGCGTGGCGTCCACCGCGCCGTTCCTCTCCGAACTCGAGCCACTCGACCAGCGACTCGCCATTGCCCAGATCGTCCTCACGCTCACGCGTCGACCCGGAATCGGGCAGGTGCTGTTCGAAGTGGATGGGCTGCAGATTCAGGTGCCGCGTGGCGGCGGTGATCTCACCGCACCGGGCGCGCCCGTGACGTACGACGACTACCTGAGCGTCATCTCAACGCTGGATCAATAGGACTAGTAGCCGAGTCGCTCGATCCTGTCGAGTCGTTGCTGCCAACCCTCGTCGACCACCACGACGAGTTCGATGTGTGCTCCCTTGGCAAGCTGCAGCCGCACGGCCGTGCCAACTTCCTTCAACACCTGACCACCCTTCCCGATGACCATGCCCTTTTGACTATCGCGCTCCACGACGATCTCGCAACGAATGCGGGGCCACTCGTATTCCGTCACGCGAGTTGCAATGGAGTACGGCAACTCCTCACGCATCCGTGACAGGAGTTCCTCGCGCACCAAGTCGGCGACCCACAGCGTGTCCGGGGTTTCACGAACGACATCGGATGGATACAGCGGTTCGCCCTCGGGTAATCGGGTTGCCAGCCAGTCCAGGAACACCTCGACCCCTTCGCCGGTCTTTGCCGAGAGCGGAAAATATGCCGCCGCATCCAATGCGGCGACCGCGGACAGCTGCTTCAACACCTTCGATCGAGGTGCGCGGTCGATCTTGTTGACGATGATCGCACCGGTTGCGAGGTTCATCCGCTCTGCGACGAACTGGTCTCCACGACCGAACGGCATGGTGGCATCGATCACCAGACACGTCACGTCGACTTCACGACTGGCATCCAATGCCGTGGCGTTGACTCGTTTTCCGAGGGCACTCACGGGTTTGTGGATGCCCGGTGTATCGACGAAGACGATCTGGGCGTCGCTTCTGTGCACGACCGCACGCACACGGGTACGCGTCGTCTGTGGTTTGTCGGAGACAATCGACACCTTCCGACCGCATGCCGCATTCAGGATGCTCGACTTTCCGACGTTGGGCCGGCCGACCAGGCTCACGAACCCACTGCGCATCTGCGTTCGACGCTATCCATCTGCCAGACTCTCTGCCATGCCGGAACGCCGCAAGTGGTTCGATCGTATGCAGCCACAAACGCTGCAGATCGCCAGTTGGTTGCTCTACATCAACGGCTTCTTCGCGCTCGTCGAGTTGATCGATGGCGGCGACGTGCTCCACTACTTTCGCCAGCGATACGCCCTCGGCTTCTTCCTCGGACTGATCGTGGTTGCGGCCTATGGCGCAGGTGCCTTCCTCATGGCGAACGAACGTCGAGTGGGTTGGAGAATCGCGGTCGCTGCGTCCGTATCCCCGTTCGTCCTTACGTTCGTTGCCTACACCCAGTTGAACGCCCCATGGCGATACCGATTGTTCGGCGCCAGTCTTCTCTCGTTTGCGTTCGACGCCGCCCTACTTGCCCTGCTGCTGCACCCGCAGAGCAGGGAGCACCAGCGAATCTGGTATCACTAGTACATGACAAAAACCATCATGAAGGGCGCCGAGGGCGTCAAGGCCCACGTTGGGCAACACCTCGGCTACAGCGACTACATCACCGTTACTCAGGAGATGGTGAACACCTTTGCCGATGCGACCGGTGATCACCAGTGGATCCACATCGATGTCGAGAAGGCCAAGCAGGGTCCGTTCGGTGCACCGATTGCGCACGGTTACCTCACGTTGTCACTCGGCCCCTCGCTTCTTCCCCAGATCTACGGCGTGGAGGGTGCCGTCATGGGTGTCAACTACGGCACGAACAAGGTCCGCTTCCCATCGCCGGTGCCCGTTGGCTCCCGCCTTCGTGTGGGCGCAAAACTGCTCGCGGCCGACGACGTTGCGGGAGGCGTTCAGATGACGCTCGAGGCGACCTTCGAGATCGAGGGCGCCAGCAAACCGAGTTGCGTTGCCGAACTCGTGTTTCGTACGTACTTCGCCTAACGAAACTGCTTCGCCACGCCGGCGAAGAGGTCGAGCGTCGTCGTGTCGGGGTAGTCCGCGCACCACGGCACGAAGCCGACGCAGCCCATGTTCACGTATCGCGCCACCTTCTCGCTCACCTGCTCGGGTGTTCCCACCAGGGATGTCGCCCTCCACTGCTCGAGGGGGTGACCCCACAAACTTCGTGAGCCCGCCTGTTCGACTTCGCGTTCCGATTCACGCATGAACACTTCGGGTGACCACGTGAGGCCAATCTCGTCCATGTCACGACCGACCGCCTTGCAGTGTTCGGCGAGGATGTTCTTTTTCCGCAGAAAATCCTCCTCGGTTCCCCCGAAATTCGCGTAGTCCGCGTGCCGTGCCACCACCCGCAAGGTGAGTTGTTCGCCACCTCCACCAATCCAGATTGGAGGCCGTGGCTTTTGTACCGGTTTCGGATCGCAATTGCCCCGCACCAGTGTGTAGTACGTGCCGTCGTAGTTCGTTTCGGGTTCGGACCACATCATTTTCACGATCTCGACGCACTCACGCAACATCGCGATGCGCTCCTTTGGCGACGGAAAGTCGTATCCATACCCGAGACACTCGTTTTCGTACCACCCGGCACCGATACCCCAATCGAGGCGACCGCCACTGATGACGTCGATCGTCGAGGTGATCTTGGCCAGTAGCGACGGCTCGCGGTACAGGTTGCAGCCCACCATCTGGCCGAGGCGTATGCGCGAGGTGCGTTGGCTGATGGCCGCGATCGTGGTCCAGCATTCGAACACCGCTTCGTGTGCCGGCTTCGGAACGTTGTGGAAGTGGTCGTACACCCAGATCGAGTCGTAGCCGAGTTGCTCGGCTCGCACCGCAATCTCCACCGCCTTGGCCCACTTGGCCTGGTCGTCGGGAATGGAGTGCAACTCCATCTTCCAGCCCTGCGGCATGAACACTCCGAACTGAAGTTTGCTCATAGCGATACCCTCCTGTCATAGCGGTAGATCTCCGGTTGCAGATTTGGTGGTGCCATGGTCCTTGTACGCCGCAATGGTGCGTTGCGCAATTCGCATCTGGTGGATTTCGTCGGCGCCATCGGCGAAACGGCTCCATCGCGCTTGTTGCAGCATGTGGGCGAGCGGCGTGTCGGTGGAGTACCCCAAGGCCCCGTGCACTTGGATCGCCCGATCCACGATCTGCCACAGGCTGTTGGCGACGAAATGTTTCGCCATCGACACTTCCGAGGTGAACGGTAAGCCGTTCTCGATTTTGTAGGCCGCGTGCAGCACCATCAACTTGCATTGGTACAGCTCCATCGCCGAGTCGGCGATCAACCACTGGATGCCCTGCTTTTCTGCCAACAGCGACCCATGGGAGAACCTGTTCACCGACCGATCCACCATCATGTCGAGCGCGGTCTCCGCCTGACCAATCCAGCGCATGCAGTGCGCCAAGCGCGCCGGTCCCAGGCGATACTGACCCAACAAGTGACCCTGGCCGCGACCACCGAGCATCTGGGATTTGTGAACCCGGAGATCCTTGATTTCGATCTCGCAGTGGTTGTGCCCCCCGGACATCGTCTCCACATCTCGAACGATGTTGAATCCCTCGCTCGGTATGTCGACGATGAAGCAGGAATTCGCAGCCTGCGGAACGTCCGGATCGTCCTCCGTACGGGCGACGAGCAGTGCGAACTGCGCACCCCGTGCACCGGAGATGAACCACTTGTGTCCGTTGATGACCCACTCATCGCCGTCCTCGTACGCGTGCGTTCGAATGAGGGTGGGATCGCTTCCCGCCACCTCGGGTTCGGTCATCGCAAAACAGGATCGGGCGGTGCCCTCGCACAGGGGGCGGAGATACTTCTCCTTCTGCTCCGGGGTGGCCCAATGCAGGAGCGTGTGTTGGTTTCCCTCATCGGGTGCCTGCGCATTGAGCACGAACGGCCCAATCGAGACTTTTGCCGCTTCCGCGGACACCGCAGCCATTGCAGTTGGGCCCAGTCCCATCCCGCCCCATTCGGCGGGCATGTGTGGCAACCACAATTTCTCGTCGTTGCGCGCGATACCGCGCAGCTCGACGATCGTCTTCACCACCTGCTTGCGTTCCGATTGTTCGGTCGCCTCCCAGCGCGGACGAACGACGTCGTCCATGAACCGTCGGACCCGCAACCGCACGTCCTCAACTTCGGGCGGGAAGGAGAAATCAATCATGTGACCAGCATGCCTCACGCGACGGGGAAATCACGAAGCAAGGGCACCGTAGCCTTGCATGGGTGAGTGAACCCATTCGCAGCGCGTGGGACTCCGACACCCTCCCCACCGGCGAGCGTAAGGCCACGGCAGTACGACAGATGTTCGATGCCATCGCGCCCCGATACGACCTCGTCAACAGGATCATGACCTTTCGTCTCGACGTGCGATGGCGTCGCAGCACCGTGGCGGCACTCGGGCTGCCACCGGGCTCCCTCGTACTCGATCTCGCTAGTGGCACCGGTGACTTGTGCCGGGAACTGCAACGGCAACGGCTCGAACCCCTCTCGTTCGATTTCTCCTTCGGCATGCTGGCCGCAGACACGAGTGCCGCCCCGCGAACCCAAGGCGATGCGCTGGCCCTGCCGGTGCGCGATGGCACCGTGGACGGCGTGACGTGTGGGTTTGCACTCCGGAATTTCGTCGACCTGTCGAAGTTCTTCACGGAACTGTCCCGAGTGGTCCGTACGCAGGGCAGGATCGCACTCCTC
>Ga0136656_1000924_pt1 | contig 10439 bp, 8 predicted proteins | sample CPBDNA_9_FD_94862 | JGI IMG/M metagenome (GOLD analysis project Ga0136656, IMG submission 94862) | Freshwater to marine salinity gradient microbial communities from Chesapeake Bay, USA - CPBay_Sum_15_0.8_DNA (version 2) | ecosystem: Environmental > Aquatic > Marine > Coastal | place: USA...
CAGGCGAGTCACCGGAATACCCGTCCATTTGGCCACCACATCCGCGATGTCCTGCGCATCCACCTCTTCCTTCAGCATGCGCTCGTCACTCGAACCAACGGTGTCATCCTCCGTCGCATCGGCGATACGACGTTCCAATTCCGGGATGCGCCCGTAGATCAATTCGGCCTTCTTCTCCAGGTCGCTTTCGCGGTCCGCCTGCTGCCGCAGCACGTCGAGTTCTTCCTTCAACGTCCTCACCGCACTGATGCCCTGCTTCTCGGCTTCCCACCGATGCTTCATCTCGGCCGACTGAGTGCTGAGCAACTGCAGTTCCGTTTCGAGCGAATGCAAACGTTCCCTGCTGGCTGTGTCGGTTTCCTTGGTGAGCGCAACCTTCTCGATCTGTAGCTGCATGATGCGTCGTTCGACGACGTCGATTTCGGTCGGCATCGAATCGATTTCTATTCGCAGCTTGCTGGCGGCTTCGTCCACCAGGTCGATGGCCTTGTCGGGAAGGAATCGATTGGTGAGATACCTGTTCGACAGCACAGCGGCACTCACCAACGCGTTGTCCTGGATTCGGACCCCGTGATGAACCTCGTATCGCTCCTTCAAGCCGCGCAGGATGGCGATGGTGTCTTCCACGGTGGGCTCGCCCACGTACACCTGTTGGAACCGACGTTCGAGCGCAGCGTCCTTTTCCACGTGCGTTCGATACTCGTCGAGCGTCGTTGCGCCGATCATTCGCAGTTCGCCGCGAGCCAACATCGGCTTCACCATGTTGCCCGCGTCCATGGCACCCTCCGCGCCACCTGCACCCACGAGCGTGTGGATCTCATCCACGAACGTGATGACCTCCCCGCCTGCGTCGGTGATGTCCTTCAGGACGGCTTTTAAGCGTTCTTCGAATTCGCCGCGGTACTTTGCACCAGCCAGCATCGAACCGATGTCGAGTGAAATCAGTCGTTTGGACTTCAACCCCTCGGGTACGTCCCCCGATGCGATGCGTTGGGCGAGCCCCTCCACGATGGCGGTCTTTCCAACCCCGGGTTCACCGATGAGAATCGGGTTGTTCTTCGTGCGACGCGACAACACCTGCACCACGCGTCGGATTTCCTCGTCTCGCCCGATGACCGGGTCAATCTTCCCCTCGCGTGCTCGGGCAGTGAGATCGACGCTGTACTTCTCCAACGCTTGGAATTGATCCTCCGGATTCTGCGACGTAACCCGATGCGAACCACGCACGAGGCGCACGGCGCTCAACAACTCCTCTCGTGGTACTCCAACCACTTCGTGCATCGCAAGGAGCAGTAGTTCAACGGAGAGATAGTCGTCGCGGAACTCCGCCTGCAGTTCCTTGGCGGCCGCGAACACCGCTGCCAATTCACGATTGAGTCGGGGCTCGGCGCCACCCGTGACGATCGGCAATTTGGAGAGTGTCCCGGCGCACTTCTCCGCCACCTTGTTCACGGGCAGACCCAATTTTGCAAGCACCGGTGACACGACCGTTCCGTCCTGCTTCACCAACTCAGCCAGGAGGTGATGTGGTGTGAGTTCCGAGTGGCCCGCCAGCGTTGCGGCCTGCATTGCCGCAGAGATCGCCTCGGCGGTTTTGGTGGTCCAGGTGCGTGGGTCGAGTGTCACGTGGCTCTCCTGTTCCTCAACGTTCACCGATGAAGCCGGAGCGACGAGTGAACACCGACAACACCTGACGCGTGGGAACCAGTTCGCCGCGGGATGCACGTTGCTTGCTCACGTGGTCGCGCAGCGCGGCAACCTCAGCGCGCAACTGTGCCACTTCGCTCTCGAGTGCAAGAACGTGGCGAATCCCCTCGAGGTTCATCCCCGCGTCGACCAACTGTGCGATTCGGTGGAGTCGAGCAATGTCGGCTTGGCTGTACCGACGATTTCCTCCTTGGGTGCGTGCCGGTTGCAGCAAACCAACACGCTCGTAATTCCGGAGCGTTTGCGGATGCATTCCCGAGAGTTCGGCTGCGACGGAAATGACGTAGACCGCCATTTGATAGTGATCGCGTTCCGATGGTTGGCTCATTCGAATGCCTCCTTGCTGCTCGTTGCGTGGGCATGTGGTTCGTTGCGGTCCTCTGCATCCGCAAATGCGCGCAACGCAACGCGCTGTTGCTCGGTGAGTGATGTTGGCACCACCACCTCCACCGTGACGATGAGATCACCCTGGGTTTTGTTCGTGGTTATTCCTCGACCCTTCACTCGGTGACGACTCCCTGGTTGTGTGCCCGCACGAAGGCGCAACATCACCATGTCGCCCTCGAGCGTTGGAACCGGTACGTCGGCACCGAGCGCGGCCGTCGCGAACGACACCGGCACACGCACCAGCAGGTTTCGACCGTCGCGAGTGAACGTCGGATGAGGAGCAACACGGCATACGACGAAGAGATCTCCCGGCGGACCACCGTTGCGGCCTGGTGCACCACGGCCCTTGATACGAATCCGCGAGCCGTCGTCGACCCCCGCCGGAACACGAACGTTCACTTCACGGTTTCGCATCTCCACGCCGGTACCACGACACGTACCGCACCGATGCTCGATCTTCATACCGCGACCACCGCACTGGGCGCACGGCACCGAGAACGCGAACCCGCCCTGGTTCATGTCCGACACTCCTCGGCCACCACACTGAGAACATCGGGTTGGCGACGTTCCGGGTCGCGCACCGGAACCACTGCAGGTGGAACACACCGCTTCGGACGTGATGTGCAGGCTCGTGGTGAGCCCTTTGGCTGCATCGACGAAGTCGATCGTGAGTGAGGCTTCAAGATCCGAACCCCGTTGCGGGCCCACACCACCCCCGGCACGCCGACCTCCACCGAACATCTGGCCGAGGAGATCACCGAGCCCTCCAGCACCGGCCATGTCGCTCATGTCGAAGTGGAACGACCCGTTGCCTGGGCCACCGAACGCACCAGGACCGAGACGTCGCACCTCGTCGTACTCGCGACGGCGGGATTCGTCACCGAGCACGTCGTACGCCGCAGAAATCTCCTTGAACCGCTCCTCGGCGGCTGCGTTGTTCGGGTTGGCGTCGGGGTGGTACTGACGTGCAAGTTTTCGGTACGCCTTGGTGATGTCCTTTGCCGAAGCATTCTGCGCAACGCCGAGCACGGCGTAGTAGTCCTTTTCGAACCACTCTCGTTGTGCAGTCATGACGTCCTCGCTTGTGCGTTCAACCCTTCACCTTGACCATGGCCGCGCGAACGACACGACCCTTCCAGCGGTATCCCGTGCGCAGAACTTCCACCACCACCGGACCGGAACCGTCGTCATCGCCCGTTTCGTGCACTACCGCCTCGGCCGTAGCCGGGTCGAAAGGTTTGTCGGCAAGATCCAGTGCTTCGAGACCCTGTTTCTGTAGCGAGCCGAGCAACGCCGACCACACCGATTCGATGCCCTGCACGCCGTGTGCTGCCGCCGCCTCGCATGCGTCCAGCACGGGGAGTATCGATTCCACGATTTTCCCGGTGGCGCGATCCACGTCGTCGATCATCTGTGTTGCGACGCGCTTGCGGAAGTTGTCGAAATCCGCCTGCAGACGTAGTGCCAGGTCCTTGAATTCGTCGCGTTCCTTCGTGACCACGTCCAAGACGTCCGAAACATCCGACACATCCACGACGTCACCGATTTCCGTGGACGATTCACCGGAGGATGCCTGGGCAACGTGAGGGGTACCGTCGCCGGCATCCTCCGGATTCGAGCGTGTGGTGTCGTCGGTCATGGCGTGGGTCGGTTTACAGCAGCTCGTGCCGGTTACTTCTCGTCGACGATTTCCGCGTCGACGATGTCACCGTCGTTGCCGCCTGTTGCGCCGGTCGACTGACCACTGGCCGACGTTCCCGCCGCGTTCGCATCGCGCGATGCCGTTTCGTACAGCTTCTGGCTGAATTCCTGGCTGGCAGACATGAGTTTCTCGGTCGCATTCTTGATGGTGTCGACGTCGTTGCCGCCGAGCGCAGTCTTGAGATCGGCCAAGGGCTGTTCAACCGCCTTGCGTTCATCTTCGGTGACCTTCTCGCCTTGTTCGCGCAGGACCTTCTCGGTCTGGTACACGAGCGAGTCGGCGTTGTTACGCACTTCGGCATCCGCGCGACGCTTACGGTCCTCGTCGGCGTGGGCTTCGGCGTCCTTCACCATTTGGTCGATGTCGTCCTTCGAGAGCGACGACTGACCGGTGATGGTCATCGACTGCTCCTTGCTTGTTGCACGGTCCTTGGCGGACACGTGAACGATGCCGTTGGCATCGATGTCGAACGTGACCTCGATTTGCGGCACACCGCGTGGCGCGGGCGGGAGGTCGACCAACTGGAACTTGCCCAGCGTCTTGTTGTACGACGCCATCTCGCGCTCACCCTGCAACACGTGGATTTCCACCGAGGGCTGCATGTCCTCTGCCGTGGTGAACGTTTCGGTACGGCGGGTTGGAATCGTGGTGTTGCGTTCTATGAGTCGGGTCATGACGCCACCCTTCGTCTCGATGCCGAGCGACAACGGCGTGACGTCGAGCAGAAGGATGTCCTTCACGTCGCCACGCAGTACGCCGGCTTGGACTGCCGCACCAACCGCAACCACTTCATCCGGATTGACGGTTCGATTCGGTTCCTTGCCCGTGAACGACTGCACCAACTCCTGAACCGCGGGCATTCGTGTGGAACCACCAACGAGGATCACGTGCTGAATCTCACCCTTGGTGAGGCCAGCATCCTTGATTGCCTGCTCGAACGGTTTACGGCAACGCTCCAAGAGGTCGGCCGTCATCTCCTGGAACTTTGCACGACTGAGTGACTCGTCCAAGTGCAACGGGCCACTCGCGGTTGCCGTGATGAACGGCAGATTGATCTGCGTCTGTGGTACCTGTGACAATTCGATCTTCGCCTTTTCTGCAGCTTCTTTCAAACGCTGGGTGGCCATGCGATCCTGGCTCAGGTCGACACCGTGGGCGGACTTGAACTGGGCGACCAGCCAGTCGATGATGCGCTGATCCCAATCGTCACCACCAAGGTGGGTATCGCCGTGGGTGCTCTTGACTTCGAAGACACCGTCTCCGATTTCCAACACGCTCACGTCGAAGGTTCCACCGCCAAGGTCGAACACGAGAACCGTCTCTTCTTTCGACCCCTTGTCGAGGCCATAGGCGAGGGCGGCAGCCGTCGGCTCGTTGATGATTCGCAACACTTCGAGGCCGGCAATCTGCCCTGCTTCCTTGGTTGCCGTGCGTTGTGCATCGTCGAAATACGCGGGAACCGTGATGACTGCTTGCGTCACCGTGTCACCGAGATACGCCTCCGCATCACGCTTCAACTTCATGAGCGTTCGTGCGCTGATCTCCTGGGGTGTGTATTTCTTGCCGTCGATGTCCTCCGAATGCCAGTTCTGGCCCATGAACCGCTTGATGCTGCGGAACGTACGATCGGGGTTGGTGATGGCCTGACGCTTGGCGACTTCACCGACGAGCACTTCACCCGACTTGGAAAACGCCACCACCGACGGCGTGGTACGTGCGCCCTCCGAATTGGGGATGACGACGGGTTCGCCGGCTTCTAAGACGGCGACGACTGAGTTGGTGGTTCCGAGGTCGATTCCGACGGCCTTGGGCATGGTGTTACCTCCGTGGTAATTGAGGGTGCCAGCCTATGGGGACGAGCACAAAGTTGAGTCACTTCGGCTCAGGATTTATGTCACAGTCGTATCAGGGATGGTCCTCGGTTGACGCCCTTCTCCGGTAAGGGCCTTTGCGATGTCGGTCCACCGGGGCAGGGACGGCACCGCTCCTTGCACCTGGGTGGACAGCGCCCCGGCCACCGCCGCTGCGTGCAATGCCTGCGGCAACACCGCAAGACCACCATCGCACGCGAGTCGGGCCGCGAGTGCTCCGCAAAATGCGTCGCCTGCACCGGTGGTGTCCACCGGAGTCACGGGATACGGAGCAATGCGAGTTTCCCCCGATGCGTTGATCAAGCGTGCCCCCCGTGCTCCTTCGGTCACCACAACGGAATTCACGCCGCGTGCGAGCAACGCCGCGACTCCCCCCAACAGTTCGACTTCGTGCTCGTTGGGGGTGATGACGTCGACGTGTTGCAACACCGAATCGGGAAGTGCGGCGGCTGGTGCCGGATTCAGCACCACGATGGTGTTCTCACCAGCACGTTCAACTGCGCGCTGCACGACGTCGAGACGAATCTCCAGCTGCAACAGCAGCACCTTCGCTATCGCGATCACTGACGTTGCAGCGTCGATGTGTGCGGCTGACAACGCGTGATTGGCGCCGGGTACCACGATGATGAGATTCTCCGCGTCATCTGAGACGCCAATCAAGGCTCGCCCGGTTGGCTCGTTCACCGTTGACAAGTGCGTCACATCGACATGGTCCTCAACGAACGACGCTCGGAGCGTGTCGCCCGCTGCATCGCTCCCGACCGCACCGACGAACGCGGTTCGCGCACCAGCCCGTGATGCTGCAATGGCTTGATTTGCGCCCTTCCCTCCGCACGCTTCGAAATACCCGTGCGCCGAGACGGTCTCCCCGGGGTGGGGCAGTCGCTTGGTAAGTGCGACGAGATCGAGATTTGCCGAACCAACCACCACCACATCGAATGCATGGTCTGAGGTCATGTGATGGTTCCTTCTCGTTTCGTCACTGGCTCTAGCCTTGCGGCGTGAACGCAACAACGCAACCAGCCACTGCAGTGGGCACCCTGGTGGTACTTCGGCACGGCCAAAGTACGTGGAATGCCCTCAATTTGTTCACTGGTTGGCACGATGTACCGCTCAGTACGCAGGGCGAAGCGGAGGCCGACGACGCAGGTCGCGCCCTTCGACATGCCGGACTTCATTTCGACATCGTGTTCACCTCCCTCCTGACACGCGCAATCGAAACCAATCGGCGCGCATTACAACAACTTGGTCAACCTGACGTGGAAACCATTGGCGACTGGCGACTCAATGAGCGCCACTACGGGGCGCTGCAGGGCCTCGACAAGAAAGAGACGACGCAACGCCATGGTGTCGAACAAACCAAGTTGTGGCGACGAAGTTTCGATGTACCACCCCCTCCCGTGGATCGCTCGAGTCCCGAACATCCCGCCAACGACCCTCGGTATGCACACCTCGACCCTGCGATACTTCCGGCAACCGAATGTCTGAAGGACGTCGTGGCGCGAGTGGTACCGATGTGGCGAACGGTTCTGGTGCCCAACCTCACTGCCGGCAGGAACGTGTTGGTCGTTGCACACGGCAACTCCTTGCGTGCGCTCGCCATGCATCTCGAATCGATGAGTGAATTGGCCGTTGCAGATCTCAACATCCCCACCGGTGTGCCTCGCGTGTATCGATTTCATTCGCCGTCGGACGATGATCGCGCACGCAGTGAGTTACGAGTGTCACAGGTTGAATACTTGGGCGACGCTTCGAAAATCGACGAAGCAACCAAGGCTGTTGCGCAACAAGCCGGCACCTGAGACAACCTTCACCGGCGGTTTGTGCACGCCTGCACGAATTTGTCCGTACCGTCAAAGCCATGCCCCACAGCGTCACTCCCCTCACCACCTTGCATCACGTTCCATTGTTTTCTTCCTGCTCGAAGAAGGACCTCTCACGCATCGTGAAAGCCGCCGACCAGGTGTCGTTCAAGGCTGGACGAGTGCTGACCGAGCAGGGCCAGCCGGGTCGCGAGGCATTCATCATCCTGAAGGGAAAGGCCACCGTTCGTCGAAGCGGCAAGAAACTGGCGTCCATCGGTGCCGGCTCCATGGTTGGCGAACTTTCACTTCTGGACCACGGTCCTCGCACCGCAACCGTCACCTGCGACACCGATTGCGACGTGCTCGTCATCAATCAGCGGCACTTCCACAGCGTTCTGCACGACGTTCCGGTGTTGGCGAGCAAGCTGTTGGCGACGCTCGCCTCACGAGTGCGCGATCTCGACCGCGCCGTCGTTGCCTGAGTAGTCACCACATCGCGCCGTAGCGCCCGACTCGGGCTTCGCCGTCGGCAGAACTATCGTTGCCTCCAGCATGTCGGAGGAAACCAACACCGTAACGTCGCGTTCGCGACGACTGAAGCCGTATCAGCTCTCCATCCTCCTTGGCTGTGGAATCGGACTGTTCACGTTGGTGTCGGGCATCATTCCCACCATCACCGGATGGGAGAGCAACTCGCCGGTCCACCGCGAAGTCTTTGGAGGTATCCCTGGTGCCCTGAAAATTGCGTTCTACACCGTCATCCCCATGATGCTGGTGTGGGGATCGTTGCGCTTCGCGGACCGCATACGCAACTGGGAACGTGGGGCCCCCGACAACCGTCGAACCACCACCAAGAACGTAAAGCGACGTCTGCGCGATTTTCGAGCCGGTGTGTACATGCGCACATTGCTGCGGGACTCCGCTGCAGGTCTCATGCACTCGATGATGTACTTCGGTTTTCTGGTTCTCCTGGGCGTCACCACCGTCCTGGAAATCGACCACCAGATGCCCGAGTCGCTCAAGTTCCTCCACGGCGACGTGTACCGCGGTTACGCGTTGGTGGGTGACGTAGCGGGAGTGGTGTTCACCACCGGTGTGGTCTGGGCCATCTTGCGTCGTTACGTGCAACGGCCCTATCGCATCCGAATCAAATCGAAGCCCGAACACGCGTGGATTCTCGGCGTGATGTTGGCGATCAGTATCAGTGGATTCGGCACCGAAATGTTCCGAATCGCCGCAGAACAAGTCGCCGGCAAGAACGTCGACTACGAAAAGTGGAGCGTGATTGGTTGGCCACTCGCCCAAACCGTGAACGGATTCTCGCTCGACACGCTGCAACTTTGGCACCAAGGATGGTGGGTGTTCCATGTGCTCACGTTCATTGCCTTTCTCGCTCTGCTCCCAATCACCATGTTGCGTCACATCTTCACTTCACCACTCAACATTTACTTGCGGGATCGCGATCGTCCGAAGGGTGCGATGCGCGCGATGCCGAACTTGGCGGAGACGTCCCTGGAATCCTTCGGCGTCAACGCCGTAGAGAACTTCACCTGGAAACAACTGCTCGACCTCGACGCCTGCACCATGTGTGGACGGTGCACCAGCGTGTGCCCGGCACATGCCACGGGGAAACCACTCGACCCACGAGAGATCGTGTTGAAGAGCGGCGAGGTCATGGCTGCAACTGCGGCTCACGCTCCCGGTGGACGAGTCTCGCCGCCACTCGGCGCCGATGCAGAAATCACCATCAACGCCAATTCCGTGTTCGAACGCATCACCGCGGAAGAGGTCTGGTCGTGCACGTCGTGCAAGGCTTGCGACGAGATTTGTCCGGTGAACATCGAGATTCTCGACAAGATTCTCGACATGCGTCGCTACCTGTCGTTGATGGAAAGCAACTTCCCGGCCGAACTGGGCAATGCGTACCGAGCAATGGAGAACCAGGGCAATCCATGGGGCATGAACCAGGGTGATCGCGCCGCGTGGGCGAATGAATTCGACGTCACCGTGCTGGATCCAGGTCAACCACTGACGCAGGAGTACTTGTACTGGGTGGGTTGCGCCGGCTCGTTCGATGACAAGAACAAGAAGGTCACCCAAGCGATGGCCAAATTGTTGAAGCGTGCCGGAATCGACGTGGCAATCCTCGGCCCGAGCGAGATGTGCACGGGCGACAGTGCGCGCCGCAGCGGGAACGAATACTTGTTCCAAATGTTGGCCACACCGAACGTTGAGATGCTCAACGGCATGGGTGTGAAGAAGATCATCACACAATGTCCTCACTGTTTCAACACCTTGAAGAACGAATACCCGCAACTCGGTGGCAACTATGAAGTAGTGCACCACACGCAACTCTTGGAGGAACTCATCGCCTCCGGGAAACTCGACATGTCGAACGCCTCGTTGGACGACCGCATCACCTATCACGACTCCTGCTATCTCGGTCGCCACAACGACGTGTACCTGGCGCCTCGAAAGGTCGTCGGGTCGATCAAGGGAATCCAAGTCGTGGAGATGCCGCGAAACGGCACCAAGGGAATGTGTTGCGGCGCCGGCGGAGCACGTATGTGGATGGAGGAAAACATCGGCACAAAGGTGAACGACGAGCGCGCTCGTGAAGCCATCGCCACCGGTGCCACTCGCGTGGCAACCGCATGTCCGTTCTGTTACATCATGTTGGACGACGGCGTGAAGGGTGCGGGCAAGGACGAAAGTTCGGTGAAGGTAGGTGACATTGCAATCCACCTCGTTGATGCGCTTGAAAATGGGGAGAGGAACGCCACTGTGATTGGCGCTCCGTTGCGCGAACCCGTTGCCGGCGAATAGACCGCCCGTAACGACGAACTGCGGAACCTAGCGAAAGTTCTCGAAGTAGCGGCTGGGGGTCGGACCGCGCTGACCCTGATACTTCGAGCCTTGCGCCCCCGCACCATACGGCTTGTCGGCCGGTGTGGTCATGGTCATGAA
>Ga0136656_1000927_pt1 | contig 10417 bp, 11 predicted proteins | sample CPBDNA_9_FD_94862 | JGI IMG/M metagenome (GOLD analysis project Ga0136656, IMG submission 94862) | Freshwater to marine salinity gradient microbial communities from Chesapeake Bay, USA - CPBay_Sum_15_0.8_DNA (version 2) | ecosystem: Environmental > Aquatic > Marine > Coastal | place: USA...
AAATAATATTTTTTTTGTTCTTCTGTACCATAATGATATAATAATTCACCAGGACCTAATGAATTAGGTACCATTACGCTAACTGCTGCTGCAGGATTTCTTGTAGCAATTTTTTCAACAATTTTTGCATGTGCGTGTTGTGAAAAATTCAAACCATTATAGTGTTTATTAATTGATATACCCATAAATTTATTTAGTTTAATATATTCCCATACGTTATTAGGTAAATCTTGTTTTTTTTCAATTTCATAAGTATTTAACATTTCACACAATTTTGTTGTTTTACTATCAATGTAATTTTGTTCAAAATAGGAAAGTGATACATTATATTTTTTAAGAATATCATTTAAATCTAATTTACCAATAAATAAATCTTTATCAATAGACGATGTTCCAGAGTTTAAGGCCGCGGATTCTGTTTCAGATATTTTAGGCATAATATTTTTAGCATATTTATATAAATGCGGTGTTACAAATTTTTTCATAATTTAATATATAATAATATATTTATATCAAAATTTAAAAAATGATTATTTATTTATTTTATAAAATAATAAAATGGATTTCGTTAACATGTATGGTAATTATACACTAAAAGAAAATCTTTATAAATATTATTGTATTAACAAACTTAAATATATTCAAGGTGATTTTAAAATATATTATAAGTATTTACCATTTATATTAATTCCAATGCATTTTATTATTATTTGGTATTTGCTAAGAAGATTTAAACAAACTATTTTAAAAGAATGTAAAAATACAATTAATTATTATTTTACAAATAAAATTAAGTGTTTTAAATTTCATATTAAACCAAGGAGAAATCTTTCGCGTAAAACAACTAATTTATATAAGATTGATAATAATGATAAAATTGTAAATGAAATTAATTTTACAAATTTTGAAGAATTTTATAGTTATCAATATCCAATTATTAAAGAATTTTATGATAATTTTACGGATGAGGACATATGTAATTATGCTTTAACTTTATTTGATTCTAAATTTGCTTTAATTAAAGAAGAGTAATTTATAATGATTTAATAAAATTATATATTGATTCACTTCCTTCAAGAATAGCATAATCTTTTGTTATTGTATGCATAGGTAAATTAATATGTAACCACTTTTTATAATATTTTTTTTTTATAAAATTTAGTAAAAAATAGGATATAAGTAATTCATCATTATATTTACAAGTATTAACAGCATTTGCAATATCACTTTTTTTTGATTTTGTTAATTCTAAATATTCTAATATAACTTCTTGTCTTGTAATTTTTTCACTAAATTTTTTAGCTTCTTTTTCAATTTTATTTTTTAATAAATTATTAAGTGTAAAATATGTATAAGATATATAACAATTTCTTATAAATGTAAATGTTCCCATATCAATAATATATTTAAATTTATATTTATCTGAACAATAACTTAAACAATCTGCTATAATTAATCTACCTTCTGCATCAGTATCTAATATTTCAACATTTATTTTAGAGTATGATTGAATTATATCACCTGGTTTTGTAGAGTTATTAGAAATTGTATTTTCAACTAATGGAATACAAACAACTATACTTTTTTTTATTTTTTCTTTAATTATTTTTTCTAATATATATAAACACATACATCCTCCTATTTTATCAAGATGCATTCCTGACATATTTTCAAAATCCTTAATACTATAACCACCAGTATCATAAGTGACACCTTTACCAACTAATATAATAGGTTTAATATTATCAATTAAATATTCGCAAATTAACATTTTAGCATTATTTTTATCAACAGATACAATTAAATTTAAATTTTCTTTTTTTAATTGGTCAATATCTTTAACAATTATTTTAACTTTTTTTTCTTTTTCAAATATTTTTTTTACTTTTTTAACAAAACACTCTGGATTAATTTTATTTGCAGGTTCATTAGCAAAATCTCTAAATTTATTTATAGTTGTTTTATTATTACTAGATTTATTATATTTATATTTTAATTGCTCCGATCTTAATTCATAACCTTTTATTAATGATTTATGTAAATTTTTTTTTTCTATTTTTTCAGTTTCTAAATCCCATAAATCAATAAAGTTATATTTTTTTTTCATTACTAATTAGTACTTATAATAAAAATAAAAGTTATAAATTATTTCTTAGCCTTTTTAACCTTTTTGGCCTTTTTAACCTTTTTGGCTTTCTTTTTTTTCCCACCACTTTTTAAATCTCCATTTTGTGCTTGTGATGTAACTGGTGTATTATGTTGTACCGGATGAGTGTTTGCTTGTAATAAAGTTTCTCCAGAAGATTGAGTTTCTCCAGAAGATTGAGTTTCTACAGGAGATTTAGTTTCTCCAGAAGATTGAGTTGCTCCAGACGCTACAGTTGCTCCAGTCGCAGGTCCTCCAGACGCGCTTTTATCCTTTTTGAAAAATCGAGTAATCATTTCCATTCCAAAAAAACCACCTACTTTTTTTCTATTTGATTTTTTTTTCACACTCATTAAAGATATATATTTTTTAAGTTGTATATATTTACCCTTATGTATTAAGTATTCTTTTTTAGATTTGCTATTAACTTTTCTATATGTTACTCTTTCTCTACCACATACAGTTTTTTTCTTATATTTTTCGTAAGTTTTTACACTTTTTATAGTAGACATATACTATTATATAACAAGAAAAAAGAAAAATTAAATAACAATATTAACTGAATTTCCTAATCTTAGCTCGGTATTTAGCATAATTGTATAACCAGCTTCTTTTACATTTTTACAAAAGTTATAATCCTCTCCTGTAATAATTTTATATTCACCTTCATCTTGTTTTTTAATTGAAAGAATATCACCATTAAAATAAGGATATTTAAGTTTTTCGATAACTTCATATTTCACACCAAAAAAGGATAGTCCTGTAAATTCAATTTCCATATATTTACTTTCAGTTTCTTTTTTCCAATTATCTAAATCTTCTTGTGTAACAAATTTATAAGAGCCATTTTTAGAATAATAATCATTGTCTAAAGTTTTTACTGCAAAGTAATTAACAGCATCTTCTGATTTATATAAACCAGATACTACAGGATGTTCTTCCAACGATTCAATTAATTCAATTAGTTGTTGTGGGGTAAACAACATGTTATAATCAATAGTAATCCAATAATCAAATTTATTACCGTTAAATGGTTTGTGAATTTCATTATTTAATCCTAGAGTTCTTAGACGCGAATGATAAATAGAAGGGTTATCACCGCATGCAACAAGAAATTCATACTTACCAGTTTGCCATAATACAGTTAATGTATTTGTCCAACAAAGTAAAAATTTAGATGAAAATTTTTCTCCCTGAAATGCCAAAGCAATTACTTTTTTTTGTACAGTTTCTTGTTTTTCATCATTATTAACAATATTATTATCAGTATCCATATTATACATAATAATTATAAAATAATTCTTATATAAATTTAAGCAGGCATTTCTTGGTCGTAGCATAAATTATGAATATAAAGTTTATCTATCCTACCAACACGCTGTGCTCTTCCTATAGCTTGATTTTTATATAATCCCATAGAATGAAATATAATAACATCGGTCGCATAGCTAATATCAATACCACTTCCCGCATGATATGTATTAAGTAATATTACTTTAATTTTAGAATTTTTAAAATTATCTAAAATATTCATCATATGTGATGTATTGCCTTTTAATTCTGCAAATGTAATATTATTATCTTTTAATTTTTTCATAATATCAAAAAACCCAGATTCATATTTACTAAATACAAGAAATTTGCCATTTTCTTTACTATTAATAATATTAATAAGTGTATCAATTTTATTAAATATTGTATTTTCTTTTAAATCTTCATTATTTGTGTCTGTAATTGCTGTTAATTCATCACTATTAATAATATCTCTACATTCTGGACATTTGGAATTATTTTTAATCCAATTAATTAAACATATTGCACAATAAGAATGTGTACATTTTAAAATTATAGGATTTGTAATATATTCCATGCAAATTGGACAAGTTTTTTTAGATAATTCGGTAATTCTATTTTTAAGACTATTTAGTTTATCTGTTAAAACATTTACTTCAGTAGTAAGTTTATTAATTTTATTTTTTTTGATATCATCAGAAATAATTAAAGAATTAACATAATCAATTTCTTTATTTTTATTTTCAATTTCAATAGTAATATCTTTTGAAATAATATTAACTATATTATCTTGGGTATCTGTTTTAGCACCTAAATCTTTAATAGCACCAGTTATATCATTTGCATTTAATTTTTCAATAATATTATTTGCAACAAAACCCTTAACAGTTTGAAAAATAATAGGCATTTTACATAAATAGTATTTTTCTTCAGGAATAGGTAATTTAAAACTATTTCTTACAAATTCTTTTTTACATTTAATTAACATTAATTTGATATTTTTTGCATCATTAAATATATTTCGAATATCCCATAAAATAGAACTAGGACTTCTAATTGCATTAATTAAATCATCATATGTCCCTGATATTAACCATAAATAATAATAATGAATTACAGGAATGGTTTTAATTAAATCATGAGCTTCATCAATCATAACTCTTTTCCATCTAAATAAATGTTTAGCATATAAATTGCTATTAGTATTAATCTCTCCTTCATCTTCATGCATTACATTATAATAGTAATTAAGTAACACATCATATGTTGTATTTTTAATTAAAACTACGTCATATTCATTAAAATATTTTTTTAAGGCATCATGGTCTTTTTTAACATCTTCATAATTGGGCAAATTTTTTCTAATATAATTTAAATTTTCTATTGCTAAAAATTTAAAATTAGTATCCTGTTTTAATGTTTTAATCCATTGTAAGTAAACGGGACCGCGTGGAACAATAATTAATGTTGAATCAATTAATAGTTCAGGTTTTTTAACTATAGTATTTGTAGTTGAATAACTAAAATAAGAATAATTTAAATTACTAATAAAACTTTTTTCATATGTTTTATTTACGTATATATCATTTAATTTGCACTCAGAAATAATAGATAATGCAGTTAACGTTTTACCATATCCAACAATATCACCAATAATGCCAATATTAGTAGATATATTATATGTACCATCTAGATTAGTGCCATAAATATCATTATATTTTTTAGAATCAATATTATAATTAATACAACCATATGTTTCCATAAGTTTCGCTTTATATAAACATGCTAATTGATGTGGTTTTAATTGTATTTTAATATCTAAAGGTTGTTTATAAGCAGGGGATAATTCATCAAGTTCTAAATCATATTGATGATTTTGGTTCATTTTAATATTAAAGTATAAATTTTAATAAAAAAATTAAACATAATAATCATTTTTTAATTATGTATAAATTTTTACAAGTTTAAAAAAAAAATGATACATCATATTGATAATTATATACGTGATATTCATCAAAATATTAAATGGTTGACTCTTTAAATGCACTGAAAAGTTTAAACAAAATGGAAGATTACAAAAACTATAAAAAAGAAATCAAAGAAAAAAACAAATCACAAATAATGTCTAACTATTTTGAATATTTTGATGAAGAAATAGTTAGTACGTTAAAACTTCATCAAAAATATTACTTTGAAATTGCTGCAAATATAGCAAAAAATTCAAATATGTTTCAAAAACATGGTGCAGTTATTGTATACAAAAAAAATATTATTGCATCAGGATATAATAGTTATTCTTATAATAGTAGAACTAATTTTAGTATGCATGCAGAAATAGTCGCTATTAATAATGTTATTAAAAATTACGGTAAAGACGTTTTACAAGAATCTAAACTATATATTGTTAGAATTGCACCAGAAAGTAAAAGCAAAAATTTACTAAAATATTCGAAACCTTGTTTAAATTGCCAAAAATATATTAACAAATTTAACATAAAAAAAACATATTATTCAACAAATTATGATTATGATAAAGCGACTTCTAGTGATTCTGATTAAATTTGTAAGTTAACTTGTGGTATAACTCTTTTAATATTTTTTTTAATAACAGTTGGTCTATCACTAAAAATTTCATTAAGTAATTCTTCTCCCGATAAATCTTTAAATTCTAAAATTTTTTGTTTTATTTCAGACATTTTAACAGGTACTTTCACTTTTCTTTCATTTGCTTTTATTCTACCATGTTGTGTATTTAAATCTTTATACTTATAATCAAACATAAATTTTTCAATTTTATTATTTAATGCTTTTTGATGAACTTTTCTTTCTTTAATAGCAATTTGCAATTTTCTTATTTGATCATCAAATTTAAACCATTCACTAACAAGACCTTTTAATGTGTCAAGTTCTTCCGATGTTGGTTCTAAATTACTATCAAGTATATTATCAACAAAACTAGTATTATTATCTTTATCCATAATATATCATATAATAATATGTTAAATCTTTAAATATTAATTAAGTGATTTATCAATAAATTTAATAATATTATCATATTCTCTTTTTTTTAAAAATTCTGATTTTTTTTTGCCATTATCATAATATTGTATACAAGGAACAAAATTTATATGCATTTTTTCATCAAGATATTTTTTCATGTTATCACGCTCAACATGAATAATAATATTATTTGTATTTTTATATTTTTTATTTATTTCTTTCCAAAGACCTTTTAACATAACACAGTAAGGACATTCATTTGAATAAAAATAAATAATTGTTTTATTAAATGGAATAATATTATTTATTAGATTTTTATGGTTTCTTTTGTTAAGTCTATAAATAGCCATTTACTATACTATTAATTAATATTAAATTAATTTAAAAAAAAATACAGTTAAATTATTATAAATATATAATATAGATTAAAATGATTAATAATATAACTGAAGCAAATACTTATGATTATCTAGGTTATCAAACATTAAATTTCATTAATAGTGAGGATTTTTCACAACCTTATACAACAAACATACCAAATATTGATAATATATATTCAGTGTATGATTATAATTTAAGAAATGAAGCAAATAAAGTATCATGCGAACATCAACTTAAATTACATAATATTGATGAAATAAGTAATCATAATAACCTCGTGATTAATAGAAGTTATATAGACGAAATGCGTCCCATTGATTATGACTATGAAAAAGATTTATATATGTTGTTAGGACGTGAAGTAACTCCTAAAAGTTGTGATGTTAAAAAAGATGGATATAATACAGGTGATTGGACACATTATCATGATAATATGGTAAAAAAAAATGTTGATAATAAAATTTTTAATATAAATACTAAAAGTAAATTAAAATAATTTAACCAAATTTAATTTTCACAATTTTGTTTATTAGTGTTTCTTTTTTAATTGGTTTAATTAAACCATTTTTTCTTGTTGTAACTTTTATACCTAATGATTTACATTTTTTTAACAATTCATCTTTAGAATATTTTTTATCTAAATATTCTTTGTACATTGTTTTTTTAGATTTTTTGGGTTTTGGTTTAGATTTTTTAGATTTTTTAGATTTTTTAGATTTTTTTAAACCACCACCCCTTGATGCTAATTCGCCAACAGTACTTGCCAAATCTTTTGTTAATGTACACGAATAATCAGCACCCTCTATTTTAATATTAAACTTATCATTAATTTGTAAACTACCTCCTTTAAAGCCCAAAAGACTATTTACTTCATTTTGATTTAATTTTGTACGCATTATCTATATAATAAAAACTATTTTTTTTTTTCAATACAACCTTTTAACAAATTTTCTTGACTAATATCATTTTTAGACATTTCTGATAAGGTTTTCTTATAATTTTTAATATTTGATTTTATTTTTTTAATTTCTTCTTTAATTATTTTTTTATCTTTTTTATCAGCAGTTTTAAGTTTTTCTTCATTTTCATCTAGTTTAGTTTTTTCATTATTAATTAATTCTGTTTGAGTATTTAAGTCAGCGCTTTTAGATATATTTGTTGTTATATCGTAAAACACTGGATAGGCAAAATTTCTAACATCTCTATCACGATTTAAATAAGATATATAACCAGATATATCATTAAGATATTTTTCTGCTCCTTTATCTGTAAATGTACCAGTTTTTTCATCTAAATATTCATCTGAAAACTTATTAAAATCTTCTGGTAAAAGATTATCTTCTTTCATTAAATTTATTAATTTTATTAAATGCATTGGGTCAGTTGTATAAGGTGTGGCAGTTAATAATAATAATTTAACACTATCTTTACCAGATTTATTATAAGAATTTTTAATTAATTTATTCATTATATCAACATTTGGTTTTTCAGACGCTTTAATATCTGGTGAATAAAGTTTATGTGCTTCATCAATTATAACAAGTGTTTTTTTAAGAATGTCCTGAGATCCATTTCTTTTTTGCATAACTTTATAAATACTATTTTTACCAGCCAACATATTTGAAAATTGTTTGTAACTAATAGGCATTATCCATGAATCGCTAAGATATTTAAGATAATTATTTTTAATTATTTTTGGGATATTTTCTTTATTAATAATTTGTCTTCTAATAACAGACGAACAAACTTGCTGAAACATATTTTTCCATATATCAGATTTTAATGTATGTCTTGTTACCCATAATATTGTATAATTATGCTCTTCAAATCCTTTTGTAGCAATTGATACAGCAGAACAAGTTTTCCCTGTACCAACACTATGCCATAGTAATAAACCTTTATAAGAAGATGAATAATTAAAATAATTTGATACAAATTCTTGTGTTGGTGTAAAAGTAATTAATCTCTCGTCTTTAGGAGGTAAAGATGGTGGTAAATTTTTAGTTGGTATGGGAATAGAATTATTTTTTCCACCCAAAGTATTATATTTAATTTTTTCAATAATTTTTTTTTGTTTTTCTATGCAATTATTTTCAAAAGTAATATCACTCCATTTAAATTTAGAATATCTGTCATTAATATAATCTCTTAATTCTTTAAATTTATATAATTTACCAGGAGCTTTTAATAAATTTAAATTTAAATTTTTTTTTCGTTTACCTTTAATACCACCTCCTAATGGATTTTTTACTTTTTTAACAAGAGAAAATTTGTTATTCGATAATTTTCTATAATCAGTATAAATATTAGTAATATTTTTATTAAAATTATGTATATTTATATTTAAATTATAGTCTACCGCACCATATTTAGAAATATTTTCTAATTCTGAAGCAAATATTAGTTTGCTTAAATCTAATCCACTTTCTTTCATAAACATTTCATGCACATTAACGTTATTATTATCATCAATTAAATTATACTTAAAAACATGTAATGGCCAACCTATATTTGGAATAAATTCTAATCCTTTTTGACCACAAAATCTTGTTCCTCTTCCTATAACTTGTTTTTCATCAGATTCGGTAATTAAAGGCTCAAATATATGAACATATTTAACATCAAATAAATCAATACCTTCTTTATATCCCGAATCTAAAATAATAAATCTAATTAATTTGCCATTAATATTATCAGGTCTTTTATTAAAAATTTCAATTATATTTTTTTTTAATTTAACTGGAAAAGGTTTATCATATATTTGTACACTTGATAGTAATGCAAAATTTTTGTTATAATTTTTTGATAAATTATTTTCATTTACTTTTAAACTTTTATCATAAACATTTTGATAACCTTTAGTCATCATACTTGCAGCAATCATTTTTGAACCAGCAGAGGATTCTTTAATATCAGTATAAATAATATGTTTAAATTTTTTGTTATAATTTTCCATATCTTTTTCATCTAATTTTTCAATTGTTTCAAGTAATTTAATAACTTTAGGAGAAGTTTTGGTTAAATGTTTTTCAAAATCTTTTAAATTAAAATTAGGTTTATCAATTTTGTGTTCTTTAAATTGTGTAGAAAAATTTGCAACCTTTCTAATACACAATGCTTTTTTATTTATTTTATTCATTAATTCTATTTATTTAAAATATAAATATTAAATATAAATAGTGTTATATGATTAAATTAAACAAAATTTTAATATTAATTATAATATTAATTGCATTAATTATTTTATATAAATATAAAAATGTCGAAAAATTTGAAGATAATGTTAATAAAAAATTAATAGATGATGATGATATTTATTTTGAAGATAATTCCAACAATGTAACTAGACAACCAATTTCGTTTAATGAAACTAACATACCAATAAGCGAAAGTAAAAAATTTTTAAACATTGCAGAAGAAAATTTAATAAGTAAAACATCAAATATTGATATACTTACATGCTCTAATAATGGATCTCTAATAATAATGATATCTAATACTGATAATATTATGTATATAAGTTATGATAATGGTAATAGATGGATTTATAAAAAATTGCCTAAATTAATTAACTATAGTAAACTATATTTAATAGAG
>Ga0136656_1000928_pt1 | contig 10413 bp, 9 predicted proteins | sample CPBDNA_9_FD_94862 | JGI IMG/M metagenome (GOLD analysis project Ga0136656, IMG submission 94862) | Freshwater to marine salinity gradient microbial communities from Chesapeake Bay, USA - CPBay_Sum_15_0.8_DNA (version 2) | ecosystem: Environmental > Aquatic > Marine > Coastal | place: USA...
AAGGCTACTTACGACCGGAAGTCACCCGACGTGGTCCGCGTACATCGCCCGGCACATGTGGGCGTAGTACCAGCCGTCATGCCTCCGGAAAATTGAAATCATGAGGACATCCGTCGGTTGGTCTCCGCATCGTGAAGTTCCTACCGTGACCGTCGCTCCATCTGCGTCACCATGTTCGGAGGATTCGTGAGTTCGATCAAGCACATAACGGTGGGCACCGATGGTTCGGACAATTCGGTTGCCGCCCTTCGCTGGGCGGTCCACGAGGCAGAGATCCACGGTGCGAGCGTCGATGTGGTCTACTCCTGGAACTTTCCACCCGTGGTCGACCCGCTCGGTGTGTCGATGTTGCCGACGATCGACGACATGACGGCCTCGGCCAGCCGACTGCTGCAACGCGTGCTGGAGAAGGTCGAGACGAGGGAGGTCGCGGTCGCGTCACGCGTCGTGCAAGGCGCACCGGCCACCACATTGCTTCAAGCGGCAAAGAACACCGATCTTCTTGTGATTGGTCGCCGCGGCCATGGTGGATTCATGGGGCTGCTTCTCGGTTCGGTGGCTCAGCACGTGGCACACCACGCACCGTGTCCGGTGGTACTCGTTCCCGCATGACCCCGACCTCACTAGGGTCGCCTCATGCCCGTCTGGACCGCAGAGGATGGGGGACCGCGTCGTCAACAGTGGTTGGCGGGAGCAGAACTGAACCTCGGCGAAACGGAAACACTGCAGGTGACGGGCCGCACGATGATGGTGGTCACGATGGTGGTGCTCGCATCGCCGGAGGAAGTATTCGTGTTGTGTCACACGGGTGGCGATGATGCGGTGTCGTGGGTGGAGCAGGTGCATCCACAGTCATTGGAGCCGATTGCAACGAGTGAGAAGCTCGCCGGTGGTCGTGCGTGGCCCGGTGGCATCGCAGTGCACCCGAACGGTGATCTGTACGTGGTGTTCGGAAACCATGCGCACCGCCTGAACCGCCGTTTGGAGGTAGTGGCATCGTGCGAACTGCCACGGCTGCGCCCGTACAACAGTTTTGTGCTGTTGCCCGACGGCAACGTGGTCACCAAGGATTTCTCGGGTTCGCGACCCGGCAACGAGTTGACGGAGCCGTTCGACGCCACCGAACTGGTGGTGCTCGAACCGGAGGAGTTGGGGGTGGTGGCCTCGCTCCAACTACCCGAGGCGTCGATTGCCCGACTTTCGGCCGACGACAACGATGTATACGTGGTGGGAACGTCCGCACTCTGGCGTGCACGTTGGAATGGTTCTTCGCTGACCCTCGACGACTTTTCTGCGAAATATCGACTTATGGAGGGGCAGACCTACGGCTGGGACACCGTGATTGCCGATGGCTGTGCGTGGCTCTTGGACAACGGGGAGTCCACCCACAAGTTCTCCGGGACCCTTCGTGGAGTTGGTACCGCAACCGCGCCGTTGCACCTGGTTCGCGTGTGGCTGGATTCCGGGCGCGTCCAGCTCACCGAGATTTGCGGGTTGCCGGGAGGTGTCGTGGCAAATCCGCCGCTCGTCGACACGGAACGCAAAGTGGTGGTTGGTTTCGATAGTGGCAACGGGGTACTTGCAGGATTCCGCTACGACTCCGAGACGCTCGTGCCGCTGTGGTCGCACGAACAGAATCATGGTTCGCACATGTTGCTCTATCCGGCGTCGGGCGAGTTCATCAGTGCGCACTACGACGCAGAACGTGGGGTGGAGCAACTGGTGGTGCGCGACGTGGTCACCGGACGAGAAAAGACGCGAGTCGACACTGGCTCGCCCATTCAGTCGGTGGTGTTTCCAGCATGCGGATCGCAACGTGACTTCTACTGGTGCAGCATGCTGACGCTGAGTCGAATCAGCGTCGTGTGACCTACGAGGTCATGCCGCGCAGGCCCGTGAGGTGCCGCGCATACTCGATCTCGCCCATGTGTCGCAACGCGTGTTGGTAGATCCAACACTCAAGACCATCGAGCACCGTAATGCCCGCGTCACCGCCGACACGCGCAGAGAACGTGGACGCGACTTGCGGCGGGTACGGCTTTGAAAAGATGACACGCGAGAGATCATTGGGATTCAACTCCGCGGTCCAGGTCTCCACGCGGGCGAACACCTGCCCCATGTAATCCTTGAATGCGTCGTAGTCGCCAATTTGCTGGTGCACCATCTCCTCGACCGTGCGATGCTTGCCGTGGTCGGCGATCTTTGGAAGCACTCGTGCAGCCCAGTCGTCGTTCCACAGCGGTGGATTTCCGTTCAGCAACATGAGTGATGCGTCGATCATGTTCACGATGTGGAACAAACTGAACGCGATGGGCAGCACGTCCTCGCGCTCCTTGTAATTGACGTGGTGCAGGTCCATCGTTGCGGTGGCATCCTCGTACAGCGAAAAGATGGCCCGCATGCGACGGCGGAGCGAGTCGAGCACCAGATCGGACATGTCGCGAGCGTACACTGACCACATGTTCAACTATCAACTCGGCGTGCACGAGGTAACCGATGGATGTTTGGCATATCTCCAGCCGGATGGTGGTTGGGGTTACAGCAACGCGGGTCTCGTCGTGGGTGACGGCCAATCTCTGCTGGTGGACACCTTGTTCGACCTCAACCTGACCGATGCGATGTTGAACTCCATGAAGCCGTTTACGAGTTCGGCTCCGATTTCCACCGTGGTGAACACCCATGCCAACGGCGATCATTGCTACGGCAATGAGCGTGTCGTGAATGCCGAGATCATCGCGTCGCGTTCGGCGGCCGAGGAGATGAAGGAAGTTCCGCCCCAGATGCTCGCGGCGTTGAACGCCGCGCCGGGTGAGGTGGGCGACCTCTTCAGGTCGTTCTTCGGAGACTTCGACTTCTCGGGAATCACCCTGACCCCACCGACCCGCACGTTCGACGGACGACTCGACATCGAGGTAGGTGGTCGCGTGGTGGAGTTGATGGAGGTCGGGCCGGCGCACACCAGTGGCGATGTGATCGTGCACGTACCGGATGCCAAGGTGGTGTACACGGGGGACATCCTCTTCATAGACGGAACACCGATCGTGTGGGCCGGACCACTGGAAAACTGGATTGCTGCATGTGACCTCATCACGTCGCTCGGTGCCGACGTGGTGGTTCCCGGACACGGTCCGATCACCGACAATTCCGGCGTAGCCGAGGTTCGTGACTACCTGTCGTACGTGTTGCGTGAGGCGTCGGTTCGCCAGGATTCGGGGATGGATGCATTCGATGCGGCCCGCGACATCGCACTCGACGCATTCGGCACCTGGGGTGAGTTCGGTCGAATCTGCGTCAACGTCGACACCGTGTATCGATCACGAGATCCGCAGCACAGGAGCCCGGACGTGGTCGAACAGTTCCGCCGGATGGCGGCGGTGGAGCAGGCGAACGGCTGACGTACTACTGGTGATCCGGAAGGATCACCGAACGACCATCCGTGGTGGCGGTTACCCGGATGTTCTGGTGGTACACGTCCGAGAGCAGGGCATCGGTGAGAACCGAACGCGGGTCGCCACTGGCGACGCAGCGTCCCTGATGCAACACCACCACCTTGGTGGCGAATCGCATCGCAACGTTGAGGTCGTGCAACACGGCGATGACACCGCGGCCCTCGTCAACGAGAGATCGGGCGATGGCGAGGAATCGCTCCTGCTGGCCGATGTCGAGAACGGCGGTTGGCTCGTCGAGCAACAACAACGGGGTGTCCTGGGCAAGGACACGTGCCATCGAAACGCGAGCCTGTTCGCCCACGGACAGGGTTTGGTACGTGCGGCCCGCCAACGAGGCAACCTCCATTCGTTGCAGGGCGGCGGCGATGCGGTCGTCGTCGTTGGCGTCGAGCCACGGGCTACGACCCATCGCCACGATCTCCCTGACCGTGAAGGGAAACGAGATCGCGATTTGTTGCGGGAGGACGGCACGGACACGCGCAAGTTCACGCTGCGCGAACGAGGTTACGTCACGGCCGTTGATCGCAACCGAGCCACTCGCCAGCGGGAAGTCACCGGCAATCGCCCCCAGCAACGTCGACTTTCCTGCTCCATTCGGGCCGAGTACCGCCAGCAACTCACCTGACTGCAGACTGAGCGACACGTCGTTGAGCAACGCGGAGCCACCGCGTTCCACCACCACGTGCGATGCGACGAGCGAAGAACTCATGCCCATCCACCTTGACTGCGTCGGGTGCTGCGCAATAACAGCAGGAAGAACGGCGCACCGATGAGCGCCGTGACGACGCCCAGCGGAAGCTCTGCCGGCGACAAGAGGGTTCGTGCGGCGAGGTCCGCCAGGAGCGTCACGCTGGCACCGAGAAGAGCCGCCGTCCACAGCAGGTGTCGGTGACGCGGCCCAAGGACGATGCGCATGATGTGCGGAACGAGCAAACCAACGAAGGCGATCATGCCCGTTGCAGCCACTGCACTGGACGCGAGCAATCCAACGACCGCAATGGCCTGAAGTCGGACCGGTTCCACTCGCACGCCGAGGTGCGTGGCGGGACGATCGCCGAGTGCGAGCGTGTCGAGCACCCTGGCGAACTTTGCACTCATCGCCATCCCGAGCAGCGCGAGTGGCACCACGACACCAACCGCCTTCCACGTCGCCAACCCGAGCGTTCCGAGACTCCAGAACGTGACCGATCGAATTTCGTCATCGTCTGCGACGAACACCGCAAAGCCAATGACCGCACCGGCAAAGGCGTTGATCGCAATGCCGGTGAGAATCAGCGTGACCACCTCGGTCTTGCCATCGGAACGCGACAACACGTAGACGAGTGCGGTGGAGAGTGTGCCTCCGAGAAATGCGGCGAATTGGACACCGAGCGGCAACTGGTTGAGACCGACGATGATGGCAATCACCGCGCCTACTGCGGCGCCCGCCGATACTCCGACGGTCGCCGGTTCGGCCAGGGGATTGCGGAAGATGCCCTGCATGATGACGCCTGCGACGGCCAAACTTGCGCCCACCAGGATCGCCAGCACGATTCGGGGGAGGCGAACTTGCCAGAACACGTTGTGCGCCACGGCCTCTGCCGTATCGCGACTCGGTCCGTCACCGATGATGCCGAACAAGTCCGACAAGGAAATCCGAAAGGCGCCGGTTGCAAGTGACAGCAGGGTGGTGACGCTGAGCAACGCAACGAGAAACACTGCCACGGCGGGAAGGCTGGTTCGTCGGGCGATAGTCATGTGTCGCTACTGAAGGTGTTCAAAAGTTCCGCCAATCTCGCGATGAGGGCTCCGGTTCGTGGACCAAATGAGAGTAGTAGGTCGTCGTCGACCGCGATCACGGCGCGCGTGGCGGCGGCACGAGTGCTCGACACACCCGGGAGCGCGAGCAGTCCGTCGATGCCGCCGACGGAGTCCAATCCGCGAGTCATCACGAGCAGCACGTCGGGATCGGCCTGCACGATTGCCTCGGCGGTGAGGGGAGTGAAGGCGGAGAGACCGTTGAGCGCACCAACGTCGACCGCCCCCGTCGCCGCAACGAGTTCGTCGGCACCCGATCCTGTCCCGCCGAGCAAGTAGACAGACGCAGTTCCACGGACGTACAAGAATGCGACACGAAGTACGTCGGCGTACGCGCCAACACCGCGCAGTGCATCGTCGATTGCTCGTTGTGTGAGATCCACGAGGCGGTCGCCCGCGCGCGGAATACCCAACGCACCGGCGATCATCTCCACCCGACTCGGTAGATCGGACAACGTCCATACTTCGGGCGCGACGAGCACGGCCACGCCGGCGGCGCGCAGTTGTTGCAGGGCCTCCGGCGGACCGGTGCGAGTATCGCCGATCACCACGCTCGGCCGGAGCGAAAGCACGCTCTCGGCACTGATGTCGTGACCGTTGCTCACCTCTTCGACATCAAGGAGCGATGCCAGGGTCGTCGTGGCATCCCGACCGATGATGAAATCCTGCATCCCGAGCGAGACGACGATCTCGGCGATTGCTTCGTTGAGCACGATGATTCGCGAACTGTCGGTGACCTCCACCACGATGCCGTCGGCACCCGTGGTGATAGTGGGGAGCCTCGGCGACTCCGGCTCCACCGTGGGAAGCGGAAAATCCTGCGACAGAATGAACTGTGCGTCGGATTCCGAAGTCGGCGTTCCTCCGCCGCATGCGGCCAACCCCATGACGAGCAACGACCCCACCACCAGCAATCGTCGCGACATCGGCTTCAAGGGTATGAGCGCAGTACGACGACACCGAAACCGGTGGCTGAGACGTTGGTTACCTTTGCTCGCTTCGTCGATGGTGTTCACGGGTTGTGCAGCGACCGACGAGATAACGATTACAGCGACCGACGAGTCCACCACCTCGGTGGCAGCAACGGAATCAACCACCACGGTCGCACCGGCAGTGATACCTGCGCCGACCACCACGCTTCCACCTGCCACAACGCTCGAGCCCCCCGATACGAGTGTCGCGGCGGCCACCCCAACGACCATCACGATGACTGCATCGTCCACCACGACCATTTCCACCTCGACGAGCAAGGTTGCACAAAAACCGCGACCAACTCTCATCGTGAGTCAGACCGCAGGTCTCGATCCCGCCGGAACGTTGGTAACCGTACGCGGCACGGGATTCGATGTGACGAAGGGCGTCTATGTGTTCGTGTGCAATCAAGTGGAGTGGACCAGTGCTCGTCGTTGCGTGGGTGGAGTGAACGTGGACGGCTCGTCCCCGTTGTCGCAGTGGGTATCTTCCAACCCGCCCGGGTATGCCATAGGTCTCACGGTTCCCTTCGTCGCCGACGGGTCGTTCGTCGTACCGTTACTCGTGCGAGCAACGGATGACTCGACGAACCTCATCGACTGCACCAAGGAACGGTGCGGTGTGGTGGCATTCGCCGACCATACGCGGCGCGACGATCGTTCCCAAGACGTCTTCGTGCCGATCAGTTTCGGCGCTGGCTCGTAGCAACGACCCATCCGACTTCAAAGGAGCCCACCGTGACACGGAAACCAACTGCGAAATTGATCGTTCGACTGACCATGGGACTGCTCGTCGGGGCAATTCCTCTGATTTCGGCGTCACCGGTCTCGGCCGCGGTGGTGGTGACACCGAGCAAGGCGACGAACCTGGTCGATGGCGAGCAGATCACGCTGACACTCTCGGGTATTCCTGCCAGCCAAGGTGTCTACATTCGTCAGTGCTACAAGCCGACCGTTGGTCAGCGTGACACCACCGGTTTGAAGTGCAATGGCAGCCTGAAGCGCATCGATGAAATGATCTGGGCCACCATGTTCGGCGCACGAGGATCGCAGTCGGCAGCCGGCACGTTGACACTTCCGCTGAAGAACGAAGTGGTGATGTACGAAGCCGATGGAACGACGGTGAAGGAAACCCTGAGTTGCGGCGTCTCAGATTGTGCGATCTTCGTGCATCGAGATCATTTGGGCTTGCAGGACACCAGCCTGGACACCGTGGTTCCGCTCACGTTCTTGCGCGAGCAGGTGGTGAAGTCTCGGCGTATCGGTCTGGCGAAGGATGGTGCGATGCAGAAGGTCGGAAGCAGCATCCAGTTGCGGAACTCGGCATTGGTGACCAATCAAGGCTCGAAGGTGCGCGTCACCAGCAGGGCGGCGCTACGTATTCCGCAGCCGGGAAGGTTCGAGTCGACGGTGTGCACCGTGGTGAAAGGTTCGTCGTCCACCACCATTCGTTTCATGAAGAAGGGCACCTGCGTACTGGAGTTGACGGCCAAGGCCACCAAAACCCACCAGCGGTTTAGTGCCACCTTCACCTATACGGTCGGCTGAATCGAGTTCTCAACCAGTCGGGCCGGGGCCCGTCCTTCTAGCCCTTGACGGCACCGGCGATCAGCCCGCGGACGAAGTACCGCTGCATGGAGAAGAACACCACGAGTGGTGCGGCCGTTTGAATGAAGGCGGCCGCCGGAAGTAGGTGTTCGTTGGTACCGAAGTCGCCTGCCAAGTTGGCAATCAGGATGGTGGTGGGCAGGGCGTTGGGGTTGGTTCCGGCCATCGTGTTGGCGATGAGGTAGTCGTTCCACGTCCAGAGGAACTGGAAGATCGCAAAGGCCGCGAGCACCGGAATGGACAGGGGTACCACGAGCCGCCAGAAGATGGTGAAGTGATCGGCCCCGTCAACGCGTGCCGACTCGAAGATCTCACCGGGCAACCCGGCGATGTAGTTGTGAATGAGGAAGATTGCAAACGGCAGTGCGAATCCCGTGTGTGTGAGCCACACCGCCGTGGTGGTGTTGACCAGATTCAAGTCGGGGAACAACGTGACCGTCTTTTCGATCCACGGAATCGTCACGTGGGCGCCGCCGACGTACAACTGCAACAGTGGAATGAGTGCAACTTGCAGGGGTAGGGCGAGGAGCGACACCGTGGCGACGAACAAGGTCTTTCGACCCTTGAACTTCATCCAAGCGAAGGCGTAAGCGGCGAATGCGGCGATGGAAATCGGAATGATGGTTGCCGGAACGCTGATGGCGATGGAATTGAGCAACGACTTTCCGAGGTTGGTGTTTACGTTGGTTTCGAATATTCGGCGGTAATTGTCGAGCGTGAGCTCATCCGGCTGCACGGTCCACCAGCCACTACCACGCTGGTCATCGCGAGACCGCCACGAGTTGATGAAGAGGCTGACGGTGGGAAGACTCCACACCACCACGATGAACCACAGTCCGGCAACAGGCAAGCGTCGCAAGCGCCCGTACAGCCACGCAATGGGGCCGGTCTCGGTGTCGCGAACCTGGGTGTGGGTGGTCAAGTCAGGTCGTCCTGTTCATGCGGCGGATGTTGATGTACATGATGGGCAACACCGACACAAAGATGAGCACCGCAAGCGCGGCACCGAGACCGATGTTGAGGTTGTAGAAGGCCTCTCGGTACATGTTGTTGGAGAGCACCTCGGTGCCGAAGTTGCCGTTGGTCATCACCTTGACGATGTCGAACACCTTCATCACCAGCACCATGATGGTGGTGGCAACCACGCCGATGGTGGGTCCGATCTGGGGCATGGTGACGCGCCAGAAGATCTGTTGAGTGTCGGCACCGTCGATTGCGGCAGCCTCGGTAAGTTCGCGGGGCACTGCACGAATGGCGGCAGAAAAGATGACCATGGCAAAGCCCGTTTGAATCCAAACGAGCACGAGCATGAGCCAGAAGTTGTTGAAGGGCGGCTCCTGCAGGAAGTTGATGGGATCAGCGATGATCTCGCCCGATTTTCCGACACGTTGACCGCCAAGACCGGTGCCCACCAGTTGCCAGTAGCGAAGCGAGAACCAGATCCCGCCGCCAGCAACTGCTGCCGGGAGTGCAATCTTCGTCCACTGCCGACGAACGAGTGACCGAGTTGCCGCGAGTAGTGCCAATGCGGTCGGCACGAGCACCACCACGCCAACGAGCAGTCTGGCGAGGCCTGCTCCGGTGCTGAGCTTGCCAAGGCCGACCCACAGCGCATTGAGCGTGCCGGACTGTGGTTTGGATGCGTCGCGTGAGATGTAGACGAGGCGGAAGATGACCGATGCGCCGACCATCGACACGGCGAGCGGCATGAAGATGATGGCCTTTGCGGTGCGTTCGAACCGGACTCCGTCGGCGAGCACCGCGATGAGCAGTCCAAGTCCCGTCGAAAGTGCGGTAACCACGAACACCCACCAGAGGTTGTTGACGAGAGTCCCACGCAATGTGGAGAACAGGGCGAACCCGGCGAACATCACGGCAAGAACGAGCGGCGGAGCACTTGCGCTACCGAACTCGACGAAGTGCCCCGAGCGACGTCGACTGCGAATGGCCAGTAGTACGAACACCACGAAGCACACGCCGGCCGCCACGGTGAGACGACTGGTCCAGAGCGATCCGAATCGCGACATGTCCCAGGCCTTCGGGTCACGGAAAATCGAGATGTAGTTGTCGACGCCGACGAAAGCCGATCCCTTGCGGTCGAGAAGGGACAGATAGATGGTGCGCAAGGAAGGAATCACCAATGCGATTGCGATGAATCCCAGTGCGGGCGCCAGAAACACCGCGGCGCGAGCGCGACGTTCGGTTGCCACACGACGTTCGCCGCTCACTGCCGGGACGAGAGCCCAGCGCGCACCGACAAGACCGCCGATTATCGCACCCAGCACGATTCCGGAAACGGTCGATGATGCCCCGAGTTCGCCGACGCCCCAAGCGCCGAGCACCAGACCCACAACGGCTCCAAGGAGCGCCATGCGCAGAACCGGGAGGGTGCGAACACCACGATGCACGATCGCTCCGATCGCACCGAAGAACAGGACGGAAAGCACGGCAACCAGTGCCGCTTCACCAGGGACGAGGTTCGGTCGAGCCGTGTCGACGAGGAGTGCGCCGAGAACGCCTCCAACCGTGCCGATAAGTAGAACGTCGAGGATGATCCGACGATCACGTCGGACTTGGCGTTCGGCGAC
>Ga0136656_1000933_pt1 | contig 10381 bp, 13 predicted proteins | sample CPBDNA_9_FD_94862 | JGI IMG/M metagenome (GOLD analysis project Ga0136656, IMG submission 94862) | Freshwater to marine salinity gradient microbial communities from Chesapeake Bay, USA - CPBay_Sum_15_0.8_DNA (version 2) | ecosystem: Environmental > Aquatic > Marine > Coastal | place: USA...
AATATATTATCATGTATATATGATTATTGAGGATATTAAATGCTACGATGGTAATCTGATTCATAACAGATTTGCTTATAAATACTTTGGTAAAAAAACTCTACCTATTGGAAATATTATTGCTTTTCGAGCTCCAATGCTTGTAGAAGCTGAAGGAATGATTGATAATGAAGATCTTGTTAACAATGATTACATTTACTCTGATGATGCTATTAACTTTTGCTGGGAAGTTCCTAATTTGTGTCCTCTCGGTGCTGTTGCTTTTCAAAGATTATTTAATACTCAGATTGCGAACATTCTTTCAACTAATTATCTCAAGAAACCTATTGAAGTAGACGGGGATGACCTTATTGTACATGCTGAGCACAATCAACATGGTATTATTCAGCAAAAAGGTAAGTGTAGTGTTAGTATTACATACGCTAAGGATAACGTAGCTATTGGTCATACAGGTATTAATATTCAAGCTGGTAAAAAAGCTCCTGCTTTTGCTTTTAGTACTGACTTGAGAGATGATGAAGCGGTAGAGTTTATGAAAAACGTTATTGATATCTTTTACGAAATTGCAGATGATATGTTTATTGCAACTACTAAAGTTATTGTATGACGATATTTGATTTCCTTAATAATATTCTTCACGATAAAAAGAAAGCTGAGTTAGATATTTCTGACTATAGTTTATATAGTCCTTATATTATTAATCGCTTTCTTTCTCAGTACAGTAAAGATGTTTGTTATGTAGTTAATCATACTGTAAACAAACACTGTGATAGTAATTCAGATAAAGAATATCATTATAGCTTTCTTACTAATGCGTTACCTAAATTAAAAAAGAAGTTTATTAGGTATATTAAAAAGAATAAGGATAAAGAGCAGGATTATAGTAAATGTGCAAATTTACATGAAATCTCTAAAAGAGAAGTAGATTTGTACTTTAAAGAATTTAACTTAAATATAAAAAAATATGAGTAATTTTGAAACAGCATTGGATAAGTCCAATATTGAATTAACAGATGCGCAGAGAGATGCATTTGATTTTTCTGCAAAAAGAAGCTTAATTAATCTCGATACATATCATAATGATAGTTTCAGTTTATATGGCTACAAATTAAACAAAGTATTGGATGATATTCTTTTAGTACAATATATCGATTTATCTGCTGATGGTAAGTCAGTTATTCGTAACGGCATCCATATTCCGTTATCTCAAGTCCAGAAAACATGGCGCTTAGCTAGGGTTATATTGACAGGACCATTGTGTAAGTATTCATCTCCTGGTGATATTGTTTGTTTCCCTGATGATAAGGGCATTAAAGTAGACAATATTTCCGTTAAAGGTATTGAGGGATCAGTTAGAGATTGTGTCTTTTTAAATGAAGAAAGAATTTTCGGAGTTTGCGAACCTGAAGAAGTAGATGAAAATAAGTAGAAATAGTTTATTATCAGAGCTAAATAACAAAGTATGTGAGATTAGGTTTTTAAGACGTACTCCTAAACCTAATTCTCCTGCAACAAGAAGAATGCTTTGCTGTAATAACTTAAATTTATTAAACAGTGTTAACGGTAAGACTGTTTTAAATTTTAAGACTAGTTCGGGTAGTCCTAGATATAATACAGCAAATGAAAATACAATTATAACGTGGGATATTTTTATGCAAAGTTGGCGTACAATTAACTGTGATAGTGTTGACCTTTTAAATTCTTGGTCTGAAGAGGAATTTTGGGCTACATTTAACGAGAGTTTTGCGCCAATGTCGTCAACTGAAAAAATCACGTTTATGAATACATGAATCAACTTGAACTCATAGAAAATAATCTCAAGCAAATTTTATTAAAAAACATAGAAGTAGAGCTTCGTGGTAAAATTGCTATTAAAGGCAAATTAATTTTTTATGAGTTCAAGGATTTTAATTTTAAATTAATATTCGATAATCAAAAAAAATTCGAATTTCCATATCCATATAGCATAGAATCTAATAAAGAAAAGATTCGTATGTCCTATCATAACAAACATATTCACCATGATGATCCAATTCATAAATTTAAAATGGTGAATTGTATGAAAAACTTAAAAAATAAGTTTTACAATTCTACGCTAGTTTTTATAATAAAATAATGTTAAAATACTTTCCTTCTGGTTATACACCTACTGCTAAGCAGGAGGCCGTGTTCGATTTGATTAATGATAGATTTTTTTCTGATAAAAAATTTTTAATTATACAAGCTCCAACAGGTACAGGTAAAAGCTTTATTGCTAAAACTATAGCAAACATGACAAGAGAGTCATCCAGTAAATATAAAGAACTAGTTGATAGTGGGGATATTTACAAAACGAACTTACATGGAGAATATATCTGGGAGAAAGAGGTATATAGAGAAAAGCCTCATGGTTGTTTTTCCCTTACTATAACTAAAACTCTTCAAGATCAGTATAAATCTTTATTTCAGGATACTGAAATACTCAAAGGTAAGGGTAATTACGAATGTGCTTTAGATAGTAATTTTGATGTTGATACAGCCCCGTGTGTATACTTAAATGAACAAAAGAAAAAATGCTTAGATAAAAAATGCTGTTTTTATTATAATGCGATTGACAGTACTCTTAAGAGTAAATTTAGTTGTTTGAGTTATAGTAAGTATCTATCTATGGAAGATCATCTCAAACGTAGACAGTATCTTGTATTAGATGAAGCGTCAGAACTAGAATCTGAATTAGTAAAGCAGTTTACGTTTGTACTACCATATAAAGAGCTTAAAAGAAAAGATATAAACTTCGTATATTCTACTAATGATAATAAACTATACGAGAGTTTGTTTGATTGTTTGAGTGAGCTTAGAGAATACCTTGTTGATGCTAAAAAACATATATCTAAAAAGAGTAATAATTTTACTAAAAAAAGTAAGCTTATAATTGATTATAAGAAGTACTATAGAATCTTTAGAGGTTTAAAAACCCTTATAAGAACCTACAAAGAGAGTAAGTATATTGTTGAGAGAGATGGTTTAGAAATAACCTTTACACCTCGTAAAGTAGATTTATTAAGTAAACATATTTTTGACCATGCAGAAAAAATTGTTTTGTTGTCAGCTACAATCGTAGGAGTTGAAAGTTTTGTTAAAGCTTTAGGTATAAACAGTGATGACTATGACTATATTAATATAGATAGTACGTTTAACCCTAAAAACTCTCCTATCTATGTATATACTGATACTCCATTGAATAATAATAATCTTATTCGTACTTTACCAAAGTTAGTTGATAGAATTGAAGGTATATTAGAGCATCACCCTAATGAAAAGGGAATTATACATACTCATACAAAAGTTATCACTGATAATATAAAGAATCTTATTGGGGAAAAATACGGTAAGAGATTATTATTTAGAGAACCAGGGGTTAAAAATGAGGATATACTTAAAGTACATATTGAATCAGATGAACCCACTGTATTAGTTAGTCCGTCAATGAGTTATGGTATTGATTTGAAGGGGGATTTAGGTAGATTTCAAGTAATCGTAAAACTACCATATTTGCCATGGTTTGATAAAAGAGTAGCAGCAATAAGAGAAACAGATAAAAAGTGGTATACCCTACAAATGTTATCTAACTTAATTCAAGCGTGTGGTAGAACTACTAGAGGAGAAGACGATCATAGTGTCACTTATATAATGGATTCTAATTTTCTTGATATTAGAGATAAATTTTATAATGATTTGCCAGTATATTTTAACAAACGATGTGTAAACAGCTGAGAAAAGGATAAATATTAATATTGAAGACTCAATATTACGGTTTTGAAATTAAAGATATTATGAAGCAGTTTGTATCTGCTTTCAATAGTATCGTTATCGATAGATATAATAAAGATAGATCTGTACAGGATAGAATTCAAGCTAACTTTGTTTACTCTCCTAAAGAGAGAGTTATACATGATCTAGTTAATAAAAATCAGCATATAAAATTACCCGTTGTTGCTGTCTCTATGAATGGAGTTTCAAGAGACCCTGAAAGGGTTTTTAACAAAATACCTGGTTTTTATATACCCAAGATGCCTAGTCTTAGCGGTAATAATATTGATACAAACTTCTTTCCCACTCCTATACCAGTTAATATAAGTGTTAGTATGGATATACTAACCAGATTTCAAACAGATATGGATCAGATTTTAAGTAATTTTATTCCATATAATAATCCTTATATTATTATAAGTTGGAAAGTACCGTCTTCTCAAAACTTAGTTGAGAACTTAGAGATAAGATCAGAGGTTTTATGGTCTGGAGATATTTCCTTAGAATACCCTAAAGAAATCTCTGGTACTATGCCTTACAGGATAGCCGCTAACACTAACTTTACTATTAAGGGTTGGTTATTTAAGAAGAACTCTGATAGTAATGTTGCGAACATATTTACAATTGACCAGACATTTGTACCGGTTTCTGGGTTTGACTATGAGTAAATTTATACTATACAATTCTAATCTAACTAATGTAACTAGCTTTAGTGGTAATTTTGATAGTAGAACATTATCTGCTAGACCGCAATTTACCGGAGACTTTCGCACCACTTTATTGTGTGGTTTTTCTGCGTCTAAAGTCTTTAAGGGTTATAGTTTTGATTCTGTAACTAATGTAATGTTGAGTGCATCTGATAATACAAATATTTTCGCAGAGGGTTACACCCTTTCAGCTTACAATTTTTACAACGAACTTACAGCTGTAAGTACAAATATGACACCGTCGACGTCGTTATCAGCAAATTATCCAGAAGTTAGTGGTTTTCCTATAACAACATATACAATAAATAACTATAATACGTTGACAGTTGAATTCCCAGAACTTACTGCGACAGGTACAGTAGACGTAATAGCTATAAATCCTGCAGGTTATGGTATATTTTCAACAGATGTAACAGGGACTAGCGGTATAACAGTACAATAAACATATGGACACAGGACAGAAATCAACATTTGGAAGAAACTTACAGCAATTCATCTCAAACGCACTACCATATAGGTCTCCCGCCGCGATTATAGATGATGTACAGCAACAAAACCCTAAATTTAAAGACTTTTACAAAGCAGGCTCTGTAAGAGGGGAGCTTTTATCAAAACATTCTGTAGTTACCCCTAAAGTACCAGAGTCTGATCACCCTATTGGAAGCTTTTTAGCAGATAGAGCATACAACCAGTTAATGTATGCTCACCTTGACGTTGATAAGGGTCGTAGATTAAGAGATTATAGAGTAATGGCAGCATTTGCTGAGGTTGCCGATGCTTTAGATGAAATTTGTGATGAATTTTTGTGTGAAGACGAAATGGGCAACGTCATTAATCTAAATTTTAGAGATATTTTTGATTATGATCCATTGGTTATCAAACAATTGCATGAAGAATTTAAAAAATTTATTAATATTTTTGAGTTAAAAGAAAAGGGATGGGAATATATAAGATACTTGCTTATTGACGGTGAGTTATATTTTGAAAATATTATACATAAAGACTATCCCGATAGTGGTATACTTGGCGCAATCAATATACCAACCCATATCATTGACCCTGTATATGATAACCACCAGAATATGTCTATCAAGGCGTTTCTTTTGCGCAAATTAAAGCATCACAAAGACGAAAGAGAAGCTCCTACTGCAATGGTTAAAGATAAAGACTTTATACCATTGGATAAGAATCAAATAACATACATTAACTCAGGTACTTGGAACGAAGATAAAACATTTAGAGTTCCTTTTATTGAAAATGCTCGTAGAGCATATAGACAATTAACGTTAATAGAAGATTCTATTATAATTTATAGATTAGTTAGGGCACCTGAACGTCTAGTATTCAATGTAGATGTAGGTAACATGAGCCCCCCTAAAGCAGAGTCTTACATGCGTAAGTTAATGCAGAACTATTGGTCTAAAAAAACATTTAATTTAGATCAAGATCAAAGAGTTAATACTTTTAACCCACAGTCTATACTTGATGCATTCTGGTTTCCCAAGAGAGAAGGTAGTAACGGTACATCTGTTGAATCGCTACCCGGTGGTCAAAACTTAGGAGAGTTACAAGATTTAGTTTACTTCGTTAAAAAGTTGTATAAAGCGTTAAAAGTACCAACTAATAGAGCTGAATTAGAGAGTTCTTATCAAGCTGATGCTAATGTACTGCGAGAAGAGCTAAAGTTCGCAAATTTTATTGTTAGATTACAAACAAAATTCGCTAAAGGATTGAAAGAATCTTTTATCACACATCTTAAGCTTAAAAACTTGTGGAAGAATTATGAATTAAGAGAAAATGCGTTTGATCTTACATTTACACCACCTCGTAATTACTATGAATTGCGTAAACAACAAATATTAGACTTAAAATTAAATAACTTCAATAGTATCACTCAGAATGAATCTATTTCTAAAGGATATGCTCAGAAAATATTCTTAGGATGGAATGATGAGCAGGTAAAAGCTAATAGAGAGTGGTTACGTAAAGACGCTTCTTTACAACATGAAATAGCAAAAATTCAAGAGGGTGGTTCTGATTGGAACGCTGGTTCAGGAGGAGTAGAAACAGGAGCTGGTTCAGTAGATCAGGGTGGGGAAACCCCACCAGAATTTGGTCCAGCACCAGTTGGTGGGGATGAAGGCGGAGGGGAAACTGAAGCTCCTGCGCCAGAGCCACCACCGACAGCCTAAATAATTATAATGGCAACTACAACATGGTCCGATACGTTTCTTAGCGCGGGAAGTCATTTATATTCGACTAACTTAGCTAATAAAATTTCTAGTTATGAAAGACTAGCTGATAGAATTTGCTATGATCTAGGCTACCCGTTAGTTAACTTAGAAATTCATGGTCAACAATTGTACACTAATATAGCGCGCGCTATAGAAATGTTCACAAAATTCGCTGGATATACAGAAGAGTTTTTAGTCTTTGATAGTGATTTGTATACTAGAGGTAAGGGATTAAATTTAGAGGTTTTATTAACTAAAACACCTGAGTTGACAGGTACATACGGGACTACTATTCAAACAACTGTAGTTACTACTGATACAGTCGCTACGTTAACCTCCTATACTTTTGTTGAATCTAAAGAAAATGTATTTATTCCGTTATTTAATTTTAATTGCGGAGATGTAGTTGTCGATCCATCAGAGTATACCTTTACAATGGTCTTATCTGATACTAACACTCAAGTTACTAAACTATTATCAGTTGCAGTATCAGGGGAATCTGAAGCTTCAGTAACAAACACAGAGTATGGTACTGTATTTACTACAAGTACAGAAATTTTTGAGTTAAGTACTACAATTGATGGTAATACTGTTACTATTGGCGTGGTACCCAAAACAAACAAAACAGGTACAGTTAACGCTAACAGAAATGCGACAGCTATTACGGAATCTACTACTCAATTGCTTACATCTGTTGCCCCTATAATAGGTAATTTTGATGAACTTACTAAACAATATCGTAAAGTTATTGATGTTTATAGTTTTGACGAAGCTAGTAATACAAGCGTACAAAATCTTTTTACAATAGAACAATCTTTAGCGCAACAAACTTATTTCAGTTATGCCATGGGCAACTATGGATTTGATTTAATTAGTTGGTATATATTAAAGCAATGGTTGGAAACACGTTCTAAAATGCTTTCTATTCAAAGAACCTTTAAGTTTGATGAAAGAACTCAGCATTTAGTATTATATCCTGAGCCAAAGTCTGGAGAAAGATTTTATGGAGTCTTTGGCGCTTATGTAGAAAGACCAGTCAGAGATGTAATTAAAGAGCCCTGGGTATTCCAGTATGCATTAGCTTTAACTAAGATTACTATAGGTAGAATTAGAGGCAAATTTGGTAACACTCAGTTGTTTGGCGGTGGTACTCTAGATGCTTCTCTATTACAAGAGGGTCTTGCAGAGAAAAAAGAGTTAGAGCAGATGTTATTAACTGGAACTCCTGGTTTTGGTGATGCTGCCCCGCCTTGCTTTTTTGTAGGATGATACATAAAAAAGGAGATTTTAAAAAAGGTCTATATAGACCTAAAAATAAAACCAAGTATGTAGGTAGAAATACCCCGGAATACCGTAGTTCCTGGGAGCTTCATTTCTTTCAATGGTGTGATCGTAACCCTAATGTATTAGAGTGGGCTGCTGAAGCAGTAGTTATCCCGTATACTTCCCCAGTAGATAATAAAGTTCATCGATATTATGTAGATAATATTCTTATTCTCAAGGAAGGTAATAAGAATGTAAAGTACTTAGTAGAGATAAAGCCTCTCAAACAAACGATACCCCCTGTTTTTACTAGAAGAAAGAAGAGAGAAACTCTAATTCACGAGCAAGTAACCTTTGAAGTTAATAAAGCAAAGTGGGAGGCTGCTAAAGGCTGGGCTGATAGAAATGGTTACAAATTTATTATATTAACAGAAAAGGAATTATTTCCTGAGAAAAAGTAGTAAACAAATATAAATATTTAATACTAGTATGGCATTTAAACTTTTAGTAGAAAAACCGGATCTTAGTGATTTCGAGTATATAATCGAAGAAAAGAATGCGAAAGAGCCTTCGAAGCTTTATATTCAGGGACCATTTATGATGGCTTCTGAAAAAAATCGTAATAATAGAATATATAATCTCGAAGAAATGGCTAAAGAAGTAATGCGTTATACTTCTGAAATGATCGACGAAAACAGAGCTATGGGGGAATTAAATCACCCAACTACTGCTGAAGTTGATCTTGAGAGAGCCTGTCATATAGTCACTGAGTTAAAACAAAAAGATAATGTTTTTTACGGTAAGTCTAAAGTATTAAGCACTCCTTGTGGTCAAATTGTAAGAAGCTTAGTTATGGATGGAGTTAAAGTCGGGGTTTCTAGTAGAGCATTAGGTAAACTTGATGAAACTCCAGAGGGTGTTTCTTTAGTATCTGATATGAAGTTAGTTGCTATTGACTGTGTTGCTGATCCCTCCTTTCCTAAAGCTTTTGTTAATGGTATTCTTGAGTCTAAACAATGGGTACTTGCTTCTGATGGTAAGTATGAAGAGATTTATAATAAGTTCGAAAAGAGTATCAGTAATTTACCTAAAAAGGATTTAGATTGTTATCTTAGAGAGCAGATAATTAGTTTCATAAAAAACTTTTAAATAATAATAAATAATTATGATGGACAGTAAACTAAAAGAGTCTATTAAGTCTTTTATTAACAACGTACATACTAAGAATTATAGTAAGGCAAACGCAGAGTTAAAAAAGGCAATAGAATATAAGATCCAAGAAAGGATCAAAAAAGCATACAAGAAAGATTTATTTTAAGATGAGCAACATAACTGATATACTAAAAGAGGCTGCTAAGGATGTTCTCACAGAGGATTCTCTTCAAGCAATTGAAGAGACATTTAACGAACAGTTAGATTCTAAAGCAGAAGAGCGTTCGAAAATTGCAGTCGCAGCTGCTCTTAACGAACAAGACGAGAAGTACGCCGCTAAATTAGAGACGCTACTTGAAGCTATTGATAAAGATCACTGCCGCAAGCTAGAAAAGGTTGTTGAATCTCTTGATACTGATAGAACCAATAAGCTTAAGCAGGTTATTGCTAAATATCAGAGAGAGCTCAATAATGAAGCTGCTAAGCTCAGAGATACAGTAGTAGAAAGTATTTCTGACTATTTAGAGACTTATATTGATCAAGCTATTCCTGCTAAATCTATTCAAGAAGCAGTTAATAATAAGAAAGCTCTTTCCATTCTAGAGAACTTTCGCAAGACATTAGGGGTTGATCTTGCTCTCGCTAATGAAAGTATCAGAGAAGGTGTTGTTGATGGTAAAAAGAGATTAGATGATGCGTCAAGTCGCTTAACTCATCTCACTGAACAACGCGATGCTCTTGCTTCTGAGTTAGTTGAACTCAAAAAGACTATTTTCTTACAAGAAAAAACAAAATCTTTTGATGAAAAGAAATCTAAGTTTATTACCAAGACATTTTCCGGTAAAGATTTAGAGTTTATTCGTGAAAATTTTGATTATACAGTTAAGATGTTTGATAAAAAGCATACTGATGCATTAGAGGTCCTTAAAGAAGATGCTATTAGCAAATCTCAAATTAAGGAAGATGTAAATCAAAAATTAACAACCGAATCTGTAAAGTCTGGTAATCCATATATTGATGTATTATCAAAGATTTTATAATTTTAACTTGTTGAGGTACTCGTTACCTGATCTCCAATGTAAAGGACCCTTTTAAAACCCAAAATATAAAATTATGAACGAAACACAAACAAGACCAAATACTAATTATATTGACGGTGGTAGGGCTGCACAATTGTTGGAGAAGTGGAGTCCAGTTTTGGACTATACCTCTAACAAGGTCAGCGCTATCAAAGAT
>Ga0136656_1000935_pt1 | contig 10374 bp, 10 predicted proteins | sample CPBDNA_9_FD_94862 | JGI IMG/M metagenome (GOLD analysis project Ga0136656, IMG submission 94862) | Freshwater to marine salinity gradient microbial communities from Chesapeake Bay, USA - CPBay_Sum_15_0.8_DNA (version 2) | ecosystem: Environmental > Aquatic > Marine > Coastal | place: USA...
AGTGCAGTACTAGTATCCATGTCAATAATACCACCACTTGTTGTTTGTAATATAATGTTATCACCGCCTGTTACTGTACCAATAGTAGTATTAGTAACTTGCAAATCGCCTAATTGTCCGCCACCAGATCCAGCACCTACACCAAAAGTACCTGTATATCTAGCACCTTCAACATAAACACTTTTACCGGTAAAACTCTTTCCGTCTGGTAAGTTAGTACCAATAAAGTTTAGTACACCTGATTCATAATCAAAAAACCATTCATCATTATTACCACTACCAGTAACAAAAACTTTATTACTAAAAGTTGCGGCATTGGCGGCATCACCACTTGTATGAATATAAATGCTTACAATATATGTTGCTCCAAACTGTGGAGGTATCCAATCAGTTAATCCGGTTTTCCAAGTTCTATTTTGCGTTGCCGTTGTATCTTCTGTACATTCAATTACATTTGATCCTGTATATAAAGTAACCGGACTAGAACTACTACTTGGTCTTACACTAGGTATACTACCAGACTCTTGCCAAACTCTGTCACCTCTAATTAATAGTGGCGATGGAATCGCTTCGTTAGGAGCAAGTTTGTTGGCATTGGTATCAGTTTTAGTTGCACCATAACCAATTTTCTTAAAGAGATAGTCTAGTTTTTGATTGTCAGTAATTGCCATTAACTTGCTACTCCAATACTTAAACTAGATATACTTTGTCCAGATGTTAATGCTATTCTTACAAGCATAACATTTCCTGTTGCATTAGACATATTTTCTGTTCCTAATGTCATTGTATATCCACCACTTAAACTACTTCCTGTCGGAATAACGTCTCCACCAGTATATGCACAACCATCTCCACCATTACCACCTGAGCCTGTATTACTTCCTGGTAAGCCAACACCTAAGTATTGAGCTGTACAATCTAACCAGCCGTTAAGTCCACTAGAGTTATCTATATTAGATCCTGGTAATGCAATCCAACATCCTGCAATACCTGAACTTGTAATTTGTATATCAACATTTGCAACAACTTGTCTGCGGAATGCAAAAGTAAAATACTGCGTTCCTGTATCACTGCTTCTGTCTGGTCCTACAGGTAAAAATCCTGATGAATAATCTGTTGTGTCATGTTTTAAAACACCCCAACGTATGCCTGCTTCTTGTGTTCCACTTACTGCTACTGCACCGCTGAATAAATTATTTGTATAAAAATTTGTTGCACCATTAAACGTAGGTGTGTCAGTTGTTGCACTTAAAAAGTCTGCAACACGAAGTCCTGCATCTGTATATACACCATTACCTAAACTTGACGATACTGAAATATTATTTTCAACTACACCAAAAGGACTAGCAGTATGAACTGCAATTTTTGGTGAACTAATAGTTTGATAACCACCCGTGCCATTCATGTTATATGCTCGAACTTTAATATCTTCTACTGCATATACACTATCTGAAGTTATACTAATACTTTGGTTGCTAATAGCATAAGGACTAGTAACACCTGTATCAGCAATTGGTATACCACCAGATAACATAGTTACAGATCCATCTATATCTGCATAACTTTTATATTGTGTACTAATTGTTGAACTACTTGTTGATTCATAATTAGTACCATTTGTAATTTCAAAAACTTGCGTTGTATCTCTATAGGCTTGTCCTGTTAGGTCCGCAATAGTAACACCGGCAAGGGTTAATGTCGGACTACCTGTGTTATAATATGGCACACCTGCAATATATCTATAACTACCCGCATTGTTTTCTGTTAATGTTGCACTACTAACATCTACAGTCGGTGTCGATGTCATATCATCATAAACAACAGAAACATAATTTGTGTTTCCTGTTGTACTATGTGTTAAACGTTGGTCATTTACACCAACACTATAACTTGTTAATGCCTGAGTAATTTTTGCATCAAATGTTTGATAAAAACCTGTTGGGTAACTGCTACCAATACTGTCATTAGCATCTTGTTGTCCACTTACTACCAATGAAGTAAATGTTCCGTTTTCGTTTAATGCTGTTGTAAAAGTTTTATTACCAGTATCAACGCCGTTGATGTCAGCAGTTAGTGTTCCTGATAAACCATCATAAGCATTGTTTACTGTGCTTGTATCAATAGTGCCGCTTGTATAACGTCTTGCAGTTGTAGTTGTTAAACTATCACCTGCACTTAAAGGACTTGATGAACTGTTATCAGTAAAGTTTGCACAAAGTTTTGGACTTGTTCCTTGATAAGCATCTGAAAGTGTTATACTAAATGAACTTAATCCGCTTGGTGCTGAAGGGATTGCATTAACTTGAAAAGTTAAACTTTCGCTATCAGTTTGTGCAGTAATATCTGGTGTACCATTTGCTGTAAAATTTAATGTATAGTTACCAGGCGTAACTCCTGTAAAGTCATGGTCTAAAGTTCCACCGATACTACCTGGACTTATTCCATCTTCTGTTACTGTATCATTTGTACTTCCGTCGTTCCAAGCATAAACATAATCATCTGCATTTTGCGAAGTATTTGTTACTCTTACTAATGCACGATTAACACCGTTGTAATCTGTTCCATCATACACATCATATTGGTTATCACCACTTTTGTCACTAACAGTAATTGCAGTACCAGATAAATTTGCTCTTACATCTGGTTCTAAATGTACTGTAAAGTCTGTTGTAATAAAAGGACTACTTGTATGACTACTAATAACTCTTAAGTTACCTGTATAGTCTTGTGCAATTCCATTTGCTTGGTCACTTGAACTTAATGAATATTTGTGTGTAATTGTTCTACCATGATCTCCAGAACTATTAGATCCTGCATTAACAGTTTGTGTTGTTCCGTCTCCCCATTGGTATTGGTATTGAATTCCGTATGTACTGTAACTACCTACAGTATTTTCTGTATTGTTTGTAAATGTAACAGTATGTCCAGTTGTACTTTCTTCATTAATACCTGTAGTTGAACTTAATGCAACATCAGGAGTATGGTCATCATAAATTTTGTATATATTACTATCACTAGTTGGAATGTCTGGTGGATAAGCAGTACTGTGGTTGTCTAGTGTTAATGAAACTGTTCTACTTTGTTCTTGTTCAGTACTTGCAGTAAATGTATGTGCAAGTCTACCTCCACCTACACCACCTGCTACTGCATCACTACTAATAACATCATCACTACTACCGTCGCCCCATGCCCAAGTATATTGAACTGTTGCTCCACTAGTATTTGTAGTTGTGTTTTCGAAATAAACTGTTGCTCCATCGTCCCATTGTGTAATTGGACTACCACCACTTGATGCGGCATAAGCCGAAAATGTTACAACTGGTGTTGGACCATAAATTGTAATATAACCTGTTCTTGTTTTGTCTACTGTTGACCCTGTTCCTGAACCACTATTATTAAAAGCAGTTACAGTTACATCAAAAGGACTTCCTACGTTTGTATTATAAGTGTGTGAAGGTGTACTATCTGTTGTTGCAGTAGTTGTAGTTCCGTCGCCCCAAACAATAGTGTATCTATTTGCATTACCAACTGTAGTAATAGTTAAAGTAACTGTAGTTCCTTGTGGACCGGCAGTAATATTAGAAGTAAAATCCAAACTCTTAACAAATGTATTGTTACGAATGTTTTCCATAACTTCATTTAAATCATCAATAGCGTCTGTAACTTTTGTTGATGTTTGCCAATAAACATATGCACCATCTGTAGTTAAACTACCATCGGTTGGTGTATCTAATGTTGTGGTCATACCTGTTACGTTTGTACTAACTGTACTAACGTCAACCCAACTTAAATTACCTGAACCGTCTGTGCTTAAAACATAATTATTGCTACCACCACTGATTGTTAAGTCAGTAGGAGCACCTAAGTCTAGTGGGCCACTAGTACTTCTAATTTGTGAACTGTGAATTGTTACGTTATCTACTTGTAAAGATTGTGTTGGAGAAGATGTGTTTATACCGATTCTGTCGTTGGCAACGTCTAGGTATAATAAATCTGTTTCAAATGCTAAATCCGTACCTAAACGCTCAAGATTACTCTTAAGCATAGCACCGGATATACGTCCAATAGCCATGTAATCTTTCTCCTACACCACTGTTCTGTCCCGGGTGTGCCTGGGTATAATGTTATTTATGCTAAGAAATAAAAAGAATTATATAGATGTCGAATCAAAACCTTCATACGCATAAATTCTATGTGTATTAGGTGGTGGACTTGTGAAAGTTATATCTCTTCCACTAACTGTATATGCTTGATCTGGCTCTTGTATAACATTACCAACTACAACAATGACATTGTTTTCATCATCAGGTGCAGTTGCAAAAAAATTAGTAAATGTTACTGTACTTCCGTCTCCTGTAGCAGGAGTAGATTTAGTAATTGTTACATTACCTGCTTGAGCAATATTGCCCCAAGATACGCCTGTATAATATTCTAATTTATTATTATCAGTATTAAAACGTATATCGCCTTTATTAGAATCACTAGGTCTAGTAGATGTTCCACCTGCCGCTACACCGGTTGCACCGATATCGTGTCCTTTGGCAAAATTTGTATTTGTTCTGCCTTTTAAAAAACTTGCCATTTTATTAGATACCTACATAACTTACAGTTGCAGTGATAGCCAAAGCCGTATCTGATTCTGCTTGTATTGTATCATTATTACCTAATACAAGTTTTTCAGCATTCATAATATATGTATCACCGCCTGCAATAGTTAAATCTTTTATAATTTGATTTGTTGCACCTGCTGTTCCACCACTTGGTACTGCATATGCAGAAACAGTTGCGTCTGCACCTGTTGTATTACAAAAGAATATTACAGTTGTTGCACTGTCGTTCGTACTAGTGTAAATGGTTGTTGCAGTTGCTCCAATTTGTCCTTGTGCTATTGCCATTTAATTTACCTTTAAAATATTAACCCAAAAACTATTGCTTTGGATTTTGTTACTAATTCATCAGTTGTATTTATATTGGCTACATATACACCCGAGCCGCCGCCTGCAGGTGCTTTTGCATATACTTTTGTATATCCTACTTCACTTGTTGGATCTGAGCCTTGTTCGGTTAATTTTGTTGCATCTTCAATTTGTACTTCACCGGCATCTGTATCTAAAATTAAATTTTGACTATTTGCTGTATTACTAATAGTGTTACCACTAATTTGTACGTTTGCATAATTAAAATTTGTTGCATCAACACTTAAAATTTCAGATGCATCTGTTTCAATAAAAAATCTACTAGTACCTACACCGTCGTCAAAAATTTCCGCTTTACTATCGCCTTCAACAATTTTATCAACTGTTACACCACCGCCACTTGCAATAGTATCAACATATTGCTTTGTTGCAAAATCTTCATTATCAACAGGTGGTGCACCTTTTACTTTAGAATAACTTGTTCCAATTTTAAATTCAAAAGAAGTAAAAGTTTCATTAAACAATAATGTACCGTTGTCAGATGTTCCTCTGTCAATTTCAATACCTGAAGTTGTATTAGAAATACCTGCTCCGGATTCACCACTGTTTAAAACAATAATATTATCTGTAATTGCTGTATCTGTAGATGATACAGTAGTTTGTGTTCCTGTTACTACTAAATTTCCGTCAATAGTAACTGTATGCGTATCAATTGATACGTTGCCTGTATTGCCGTCCGCAGTCTTTATATTATAATCACCGCTTGTAACTTTGTTTGTAGCCATTATCTATTATACCTTATATAGTATATTTAGCATATTAAAATTCTGTTAGAAAAGTTGCCCCGAAGGGCAACTTTAATGTTTTTAACGGTATTATTGACCGTCACCTTCAAAGTCGTCAGAACCTGATAGTGCGTTATCTGTACCTGCTTCTTCAACTTGTACTGTTGCGCCTGTACCTGTGAAGTCCCATTTAACTTTAGGTCCTGTGCCTTCAAGTTGAGCCACACGTCCTGAAATTTTAGTTACTTGCTTAGGTGTACCGTTGTCGTCAACAGTAATAGTCATTTGTCCAGCAGTTAAAGCCGCCGAAGCCGCATTAACTAATGTACAATCTTTAGTGTTAGTACCGTCTGTGCAACGGAACTTTTTAGATCCTAATTGCTTAACGATCCATCCAGCCGCACTAGTTGTTCCGTTATAAAACTGTACTTTGATTTCGTTACCACCAGCAGTTGGTGTTCCGAAATATCTTTTATTAAGTGGTCTACCCATTTTGTTTCTCCTTATTAACGTTCTATGTTATACGGGGATGGTGTTCCCCATAAACTTGTTGTAATAACAAGCAATAGTATTTATTCAAATACAGTTTTTATTGATTTTGATGTTTAACTGAAATGTGTTTAAGAATCTTACCTGTGTTAGGTCCAGATTTAACAACATAGCCAGAAGTGCCGCCAGCATTAATATCTACTTCACGTCTAGCCTTTAGTAGAATATTTTCTTTGCGTTTCATTTCTGCCTGCTTACTATATTGTGTAAGCATGAATGTATGTCTTTCCATTGTCACCCTCCTTATTAAAGTTAGGTGCGTTCCTTCAGCATAATTGCTTACTTCCGTCTCTAATGAGATGAACGTTTTACAATGCGTTCCTTCGCTTTCGCTACTTCCGTCCTTTAGGATGAACGATAAAATTATTTAGTCAGAAGATAGGCCTTATAAGGCCTATAATTTTTTATTATTTGATTGAAATGTTTACAGCAGAAGGGCCTTTTGGACCATCCTGTGTTTCAAACATCACAGTATCGCCTTCATTTAGCGAACGTAAGCCTGCGGCTTGTACTGCTGAAATGTGTACGAAAATATCTTTGTTTTCGCAAGTAATGAATCCAAAGCCTTTAGTAGCGTTGAACCATTTTACTGTTCCTTGATTACTCATGTTTTCCTTATTAGTGTTAGTTGTAAAAAGAAAGGCCCCGAAGGGCCTTTCTAATTTTGTTCGCTTTAGTTAACGAATAGTATCTATTAACTAAATGATGGGTTAGTGATTGTTACTCTACCCACGTAATCAGCCGCGTTACCAAGTGAACTTGCAGTTTGTGAAAGTTCAACATAACCGTAACGTGTCATAAAGCCTACTAGTGGCTCTAATGTTGCTGGATCTAGAACTACGCCAGAGCTCATTAGTGGAACGTATGGGCAGTAGAATGCCGCCGCATCTGCTTCACTTGAACCTTTGTAGCCAACTAGTACTGCTTCTGTGTCAGACGCATAACTGTCTACATATACTCTCATAGCACTGTTTAAAGTACCTACAAACTTAGTGTTTGTTGGTGCTTCAAATGTACCTTCAGTTGTTCTTGCGAACGCTGAAGTTGATGCACTTTGTAGAATTGTTAATGCAGTTGGAGACACAACAGCCCAGTTACCTGCGCCACGACGTGTTCTTTGTGCGATTCTATTTGCTACTCTGTTGATTGCAACAGCCAAAGCCGCGTGTTCATCACCAACGTAAGTTGCTGTACCACTAACTGCCGCTTGGTCGAATGCTTCAGTGTTTGCACCGAAAGCCGTAGAACCAGCCGCCGCTAATGTTCTTAATGAACCGATAACTTCTTGGTCGATCTCAGCAGTAATTTCTTGGGCTAACGCCGCCATAATTTCTGCTTCTACATCGATACCTTGTTGCGATTGAGCGTCTTGAGCCGCTTCAAAAGTCCAACGAGCACTTAATTTTCTAGTCTTCGCTTCTACTGTTTGACGTAGAATTTCGATAGATAATGTGTTACCCGCTTTACCTTCTAAGGCACCTACTGCATCACCGGTACCACTTGTACCAGAATCAACACCAGAATAACCAGCCGCGATTTGCGCCGGAGATAGTGCTTCAGAACCTGCAGACAGGTTACCACCGCCTGGATTAACTTGAAGTTGAGTACCTGCGTGGTCAGCCGCCGCATTGTACTTAACTCTTAAAGTGTGAATTTGTGCGATCGGACCTTGCATAGGCTGAACACCAACGATTTCATTTGCGATAACTGTTGGCATTACACGTCTAATTACTGGTAGGATCACTTTGTTTAATTGGGCTACACCACCTGCCGCTGTCGCGCCACTAGTTGCCGCTTCTGTTAAGTGGCGTTTAGTGTTTTCCAGGATTACACCCATAGTCTTGCGACGATTACCTTGAAGACCTTCTAAAAGAGCTTCTTTAGTACTGTCCCAACGACCTTCTGCTAAAATATCAGACATTTTTCTGTTTCCTTTTTAGTTTAGTCCCGCGAGACGCTTAATTTCAATGATATTGCCCTCATCTTCGGCGTTTGCGGATTCTTTTTTATTACCTGTTACTTCTCTAGATTCGTTTAAAACTTTTCCTTTTGGATCTGCTTTAACTTCATTCTTTAGAACTGCTGGCAAATATTTATTAAATGTTGACTCGATTTTGTCAGTTACGACATTCTCTAGTAAATCTTGCATTACTGCTTTTTGTTCTTTACTTAGAGGGGCCATCATTTCTGTTAACTTTTGATCACGGACAATGCGATCGTTGATTTTACGAATTTCAGCATCTTTGCTTTCAACTAAAGTTGACTTCGCATTGACGTTAGCGTTTGCTTCGTCAAGTTGCTTTTTAACTTCTGCTACTTCGTTTTGTAACTTCTTCATTTCTGAATTTTCATTCAAATGTGAAGTTGCAAATTCTGCCGCAAAAGTTTCAAACAATTTACGTCCAAAGTTGTTTTGACGTGCTTGTTCGATGTCTTCTTTTAGTTGAGTTAACTCGTTGTTAAGATTCTTAACTACTGATTCTTTGACCAATTTACTTGATCTTTCTACAAACTTCTCTTTAAGTTTTGCTAGTTGTTCTTTACCTTCTTTAACTAGTTTTACTCTAGTTTCTACAACCGCTTGTTTATCCTTATGGAATTCTGCGATTTCTTCAGAAAGTGCTTTAACAACAAACTTTTGTAACTTATCAAGAGTTTCTGCTTGAACCTTACGATCGTCGTTTAGTTCACGAAGTTCAGCACCTAATTTTGATAACATAAAGTTTTTAACTTTATCAGTTTGTTCATTCATTTTAAGATTGAATTTTACTCTATCTTCTTCTAGTGCTTTACGTTCTTCAACAATTTTAGAAAGTTCACTTGTTAATTGTTCATTAACCATTTTGTCAAGACTCTCAACCATTGTATTTTTATCATGCTCGTAGCGACGTGAAAATTCATCACGTAACTCACCGCGGATCTCTTCGCGAGTTTCATTTAACTTTTTTTCCCAAGCCTCTTGAATCTCGTTGCGAGTTTCCTCGTTGACTATACCGCTATCTAGCAATGGTTTGAGTGCGTCAAACATTTTGGTCAACTCCTTAATTTAAGTTCATTGATCAGGTTTACCACCTCATCTTTTAAAAATTTTTGCACACGAGCATCACTTCTTGCCTCTGCCGCTATACCTAAAACTTTATGTCCATGTTTCATGTTCAATAAGCCTTCGTAAATAGCAGTTGGGTAGGCATTTGGTGCACTTGGTTGTGCAACTACGTCTACTGTAACGATTTCGAATCCGCTAACCTCTCCGGTTGCTTCATTGACTTCGCCGCTTCCGCGACTTGAAACTCCCAATTTGACACCGCTATCTAGCATTGTTCGTACCAGTTGACCCATCGGTGTTGGGAGAATTTTTAATTTACCATAACCATTTGGACCATCCATCCACATTTCAGTAATCATGTGACATACTCGATCCAAATTAATTTTTAAATCGTCTGGATGGTCTACTTCTCCTAATACAGAGTTGCCTTCAGTAATCTGCTCATTAAGAGAACTAACTGCGGTTGCAATTTGGTCCACAGGGTAAATTCTTTGGTTAGCGTTCTTTACACCACCTTGAATACAAATACCTTTAAGGAATAAATCCTTACCGTCATTTGCACTTTCTGTAACCATTCTTGCTTGGTCAAAAGTTAAGTTTTCTTTTAGATACATTGAGCTCATCTATATTCCTCTCTTTAAAAAAAGTATTATACTTTTTTTACGTCAGGTTTTGTAGTACCGCCCATATCTTGTGCCTTCGGAGCAGGTCTACCTGTCTCTTCTGACTTAGATACTTTCATACCACCTTTGCCACTTTTAGCAACTGGAGATGTTTTGTTATCAGCATGGTCAGCCTTGTCGGCATCTGGTGCTTTTTCAAGTTTACTTTCGTCAACTTGTTCTTCACCTTCTTCTAACTCTTCTGATGCATCTTCAGTAACTTCTTCGTCTGTTGCTTCTTCAGTTTTTTCACTTTCAGTTGCAAATGACTCTTCAGTAGCCTCTTCTTCAGGTGCTTCTTCAGGTGCTTCGTCTTCGTCTTCGTCGCCACCTTCTTTGTTTAATAATTCTTCAAATTCTTTTTGAAGTTCAGCAATATTGTCTTCTAAATCAACAACACGGTCTTCTAGTTCTTC
>Ga0136656_1000936_pt1 | contig 10373 bp, 6 predicted proteins | sample CPBDNA_9_FD_94862 | JGI IMG/M metagenome (GOLD analysis project Ga0136656, IMG submission 94862) | Freshwater to marine salinity gradient microbial communities from Chesapeake Bay, USA - CPBay_Sum_15_0.8_DNA (version 2) | ecosystem: Environmental > Aquatic > Marine > Coastal | place: USA...
CCCCGATGGAACACCAAATAACTTACAAGACCAAAGATGGTACGCTCAAGGAGCAAAGATTTGATGACTTCAATGAGTTTGCCGATACCATTGAGACCTTAGCAAATGATTACTATGCAGGCAAAGGTCCTGAGATAGAAGTAGAAACAATTTATCAAGACATGATTAAAAAAGAAAGAGTAACTGAAAATGGAAGAATTGATCCAGAAATTGAATTTATTAGAGACTAAAGTAAAAACAATGGAAGAAAAGTTAAATCAACTTCCAATTCCATTTAGATTAATGTATAGACCTCCAGAAAAAGAACATCACGTAAACGTAGTTCAATATTTGGATGAAGTAGACAAGAGATTAAAAAAATTAGAAAAAAACTAAAATGCCTTTACTTATAGGTCCAGAAACAATTGACAGTCCATCAATTAATGGACCATGTTTATATCCTGCAAAACCGATAACATCGCCTTTCAGTTCTGTAAATGTATTTTTCAATAAATCTCAACTTAAGTTTGTTCATGCGTTATTACCACCAGATACAGTTACTGGTGTGCCAAACAATCCATTAATACCTTGTATAATTCCTGAAGCAATAAGAATAGTTCTTACTACAATTAATAAAACAGTATTTGTAAACAAGTTTGCTCCTGCTGTTCAAGGAGATGCCACCGAACTAACTTCATTTCCTGGCACAAAGAGAATTTTTGTTGCTCCATTTCAGCACCCAAACATCTTTGTTGCCAACACAGCTAAGTAGTGCTATAATACTTTAGTAATTTACCATTTCACTTTCATGGCAAAACGTCCTTCTCTCACTGGCGGTCAAAAGATTGAGTCCAAGCCCAAATCTACCCGACAGGGTAATGGGCAAAACACAAAGTATTCTGCCACTAGTAGAAATCCTGCTCGTAAAAAATATCGTGGACAAGGTAACTAAAGACATTCAAGATTGGATTTTGAGGTTATCAAAGCCAAGACGTGAGTTAGGTAACTTTGCTGTATGTCATTACGCAAAGTTTTCAAAGTATCGCATAGAACAACGTCTCATTAGCGACTTGGCGCCCTTAGAAGGCGTTGAAGTCGCTATTTTCGTACTGGACGATGCTCATACTTTGGAGGACCTTCTAGGGGCTTGTAGGGCTCTTGGTGAAGCTCACCCCGATTACATATTTTTAGATGATCATAAAGATGATTCAACTTTTATTAATGGCGTTCAAACAAATAACGGAAAGTATAATTTGATACTATGCCAGAATAAAAAGAAATTATTAGAGGCAAGAGAAAATCTTCATCAAACAGAGTATTACTCTTATTGGGATCAAGAGTTGTATAATCGGATCGTACAGGGATAGCAACCCCTTTAAAAGTTCTGTTTAACCTTACCGGAGAAAACAGATGGCTAACAGTCCAGTAGATAGAAGTGAAGAGTTTATTAAATCGGGTATGTCTCTGATTTCAGATTCTTCTTCAGATAAGTACCTAAAGAAGATTCATCAAAGTAAATATCAAATTCCAGAAGATCGTCTATCAAAACCATGCGGTGGTGCTGGTGGATTTGATGATTATGTAGAACGATTTGAGGAGTAATATAAATAATAAAAAAACTCCTTATGCTTACTTTTCAGACTTTTAAAGATCTGAATATTACATTCAAGCCTCATCCAGTTACAGCTGATTTAACAACTGTGAAGGATGAGGCAGCCATTAAGCAGGCAATTATTAATTTATTGTTAACAAATAGAGGAGAAAGACTTTTCGCTCCTCAAATTGGATCATCTTTAAGTAATTTATTATTTGAGATGTTAGATTATGGTACTGCTTCGTTAGTGAATACAGAAATTCAAAATACATTAAAATCATACGAACCAAGAATTAGAGTTCTTTCATTATCAACAGATCCAAATTTTGATGATAATGGTTTTGATGTAGAATTAGTCTTTGAAGTTGTTGGTAGAGAAGACCTTCCAAGATCAATTAACTTCTTTTTAGAGAGAACACGATAAATGTCTTACGTTCAAATTAATAATCTAGATTTCAATGAAATTAGAGTTTCTCTTATTGAGTACTTAAGAGCACAATCTGATTTTACTGATTATGATTTTGAAGGATCAACTCTAAGTGTTTTAATTGATTTACTGGCGTATAACACCTATTACACGGCATTTAACACCAATATGGTGGTAAATGAGCTATTCCTATCTTCAGCCACCCTCAGGGACAACGTAGTGTCCTTAGCGAAGCAATTAGGATACAAACCGAAGTCTATTACTGCTCCGGTTGCTTATGTTAACTTTGATGTAGTTTTTACAGAAACAGCTCCGACTGTGATTTTTCTGAAGAAAGGAACTGGATTCACAACTATTTTTGATGATAACTTATATCAATATGTCGTAGTAGAAGATCAAGAATCTGCTGTTGTAAACGGAACTGCCAATTTTAGAACTGTACCAATATACGAAGGTAGTGTAGTTACCAATTCATATACAGTAAATAATGCTCTAAAGTCACAAAGATTCATCATTGATAATCCAGGAGCAGATATTTCTTCAATCCGAGTTAAAGTATTTGAATCACAAAATAGCAGTTCATTTGAATTTTATGAGTATTCAGATAATATTTTGAATGTCAATAAAGATTCTACAGTTTATTATGTGGAAGAAATTGAAGATGAAAAGTATGAACTTTTCTTTGGTGATGGTGTTTTAGGAAAAAAATTAAACAATAACCAATTTATTGAGGTTAGTTATTTGGTTACCAATGGTTCATTAACAAATGGAGCAAGAACTTTTACTTTTGCTGGTGTATTAGAAGATGTAAACGGAAGTAGCAATTACCCAGTAAATGTAACTGTTTTAAATACAAATACAACTCCAGCGAGTGGAGGAGAAGAAATTGAATCAATTTCTCAAATTAAATATAATGCTCCTAAGTATTTTGGAACTCAAGATAGAGCAGTAACTGCTCAAGATTATGCTTCAATTATTCAAAATATTTACCCATCAATTGCTGATGTAATTACATATGGGGGAGAAGAAGCACGAAATCCAGAATATGGTAAAGTTAAAGTTGTAATTAAACCAAAAAATTCTGCTTTCTTGTCAAGTATTACAAAACAAGAAATTATTCGTAAACTTAAATCATACATGGTTGGATCTGTAACTGTAGATATAGAAGATCCATCAATTGTATATGTTGAAATGAATAGTAAAATTTATTACAGTCGTTCAAAAACAACACAAAGACCTGAAGAAATTCGTTCAAGAGTAATTTCTGGATTGAATCAATATATTTTACAATCAGATACAGAAAAATTTAATGGTAAATTTAGATATAGCAAATTTATTTCTGTAATTGATGATTCGGATAAAGCTATTAATTCAAACCAAACATCAATTATAATGAGAAAGGATTTTTATCCTTCGTTAAATTCTACTTTCTTTTATGAAATTTGTTATCAAAATGAATTTGACCGAGATTGCGAAGGATCAAGTGTGATGTCTACTGGTTTTACAGTAAGTGAATATCCTAATGATACAGTGTATTTTGAAGATATGAATGGTAAAATTGTCCTATATAGATTAGATTCCATATCTGGTAATAAAATTACATTAAATGATTCACAAGGCATTGTGAATTACGAAAAAGGAGAAGTTCTTTTATACAATTTAACTATTATAAAAGGTAGTTTTGATGATAATCGTATTGAAGTTCGTGCAAAACCTTTATTAAATGATATAAACGCTCTACGTAATGTTTATTTGGATGTTGATATTGCCAGAAGTAAATTTACTGCTTATCCCGAGTAATTAGATGGCCGAAAAGATAAAAAAAATTTCTACCCTAATTGAAAGTCAATTACCTGGGTTCATATCATCTGAATATGAACAATTCAGTAAATTTTTAGAAAAATATTACGAACAGTTAGAATCTACTGGTAATCCATTAGATATCATTCAAAACATCGAAAACTATCGTGATATTAATTTTTATGAGAAAAATTTACTTAATCAAAAAACAATTTTATCTGAAAACATTTTAGCCAATTCGTCATCAATTACTGTTGCTGATGCTTCTTCATTTCCAAAAGAAAACGGATATATTCGTATTGGTAATGAAATTTGTTTTTATAAAGAAAGAACAAATAATCAATTTTTAGAAGTATCTAGAGGAGTTAGTGGAAATAATACACTTGGCGATTTATATAATTCTTCCGAATTTGTAACTACTCAGTCATCACCTCACTACACTGGTGATGAAGTTTATAATATCAGTAATTTATTTCTATATGCCTTTATTAAAAATTTTGAGGAAGAGTATCTAGGTGCTTTTCCAGAAAAATATCTTAAAGGAGAAGTTGATAAAAGAACATTAATCAAAAATATCAATAAATTTTATAAAGCAAAAGGTACTGATAGATCTATTAAATTTATTTTTAATTCTATTGTATCACAAAATGAAAGTGAAGTAGTAGAAGTATACAATCCAAAAGATTTTACACTCAAAGCTTCTGTTTCTGACTGGGTTACAAAATATGCTTTAAAAGTCAAAGTATTATCTGGAGATCCATTAAAATTGATTGGTAATGTAATTACTCAATCATTAGATGATTATGATAAAACTATTTCATTTGCTTCTGCTGTAGTTGATAATGTTGCATATCTTGGCAAATTTGATAATGAAAATCTTTACGAAATCGTTCTTGCTCCTAGCACAATTAATGGTAATTTTAAAATAGCGGCCAGAACAACATTACGGTCAAATGTTTCTATTTCTGCCGATACTGGAGATAGAATTAATCTATTTTCAACAATGGGCTTTCCGAAGCAAGGTAAAGTTTTAGTTGGAAATGAAGTCATTTCTTTCAATGATAAGAACGTAAATCAACTTATTATTGACGACAGACAAAATCCAGTATCACATACAGAAGGAATTTCGGTATATAGTTTCTCTACTGTTGAAGGTTCACACGAAGAAGGCACTGTTAGATTATTAACACTCGGAGTTTTATATAATTTACTTCCAGAAAAAGCATTACCGTACTCAGAAACAGGAGATTTAATTCAAGTATCAGAATCTGGATTTGAAACAAGAGATCCAGTTATTTTTGATATTAGAAAAAATTCAACCCGATGGTTTGTAAATACTAATTTTACTAAAGTAAATTCAATAGTACCAGGAATAAATTCTCAGATTAATGATTTGATTGCTGATGTATCAGCAATTTATGAAGATGATCAATATTATTATATTACCTCATCATCTTTCCCTTCACATAACAATTTACTTACATTAGAAATTACAGAGTCATTATCTGATCAAAAATTATTAAAATTAATTCGTAAATATCCAACAACAACAACTGAAGTATATGAAACCGGCACGAGAGATGTGGGCATCTTGGTTGACGGCTCTCCTGTGTTTGGGTACAAAGATTTTGATTTTGTAACTTTTGGAAAAATTCAAAATATCAAAATTGAAAGCAAAGGAGTTGGATATGCCGCTCCACCAACAGTTTTAATCAACGAACAATCAGGAAAAGCAATTTCTGTTTTGTCAGGAGAAACTTTAAACAGTATTATTGTAACTAGTGAAGATACTTACAGTAGTGATCCAGTAATTAGAATCACTTCTGGAGAAGGAGCAAAATTATCTGCAGTGGTAACAGAGGGAAGAATAAGTAGCATTAACGTTGTTAATTCAGGTAGATATTATTCTTCGCCACCAACAATTAGAATTATTGATGCGTTGGGCAAAGGAAACTTTGCTGAATATGAAGCTATTTTAGATAATGAAGGAAAAATTGCGAGTTGCCGTAGAATTACTGGCGGTAGATTTTATACAAGAGGTAATGTAATTATTACAGTTGAGGCTCAAGGAAAAGGTGCTCAAGCAACTGCTGAGGTCAAACGTTGGGTAAAAAATAGATATGAAAAATTAAAGAATAATTTAGATACAAATAATTCATATGTGTTTCCTAGTTTTGATGGATCTAAAAATTATGGATATGGTGTAGTTGCAAATCCAGTAATATTAAGAAGAAGATTAGGAGATAATATTAGTGCCATTTATCAAGAAACTACACCATTACAGCATTCTTCTATTATTGGATATGCTTATGATGGTAATCCAATTTATGGTCCTTATGGTTATTCTGATCCAGTAAATTCTTCATCTTCCATCACAAGACTCTCTAGTGGATATTCATTAAATGGTTCTAGGCCAAATGGTCCTTCAATTTCGCAATATCCATTAGGTACTTTTGTAGATGATTATACATGGACTCCGAGTGTCAATTCTGGAAAAACAGAATTAGATTCAAATAATGGAAGATTTTGTGTAACTCCCGATTATCCTAACGGAATATATGCTTACTTTCTAACAATTAATCAAAACAATATCCCAGTATTTCCTTATGTACTAGGAAATAATTTTTATTCTCTTCCTGTAGATTCTAATTATAATTCTATAATCTCTCAAGATGATATTCCTGTTTCAGTAAGAAGATTAAAAACAGAAGATTATGAAATTAATGGAAATGATTTTTATGGTTATATACAAGATGTAAAAGGTGGTAATATTTCTTCGGCTACAGTTTATGAATCGTTGGAAAACTTTTCAGTAAATTCATTTGTATCTATAAATGATTTCTTAACTGAAGGAACTGGAGCTGCTGCAATAGTATCTTCGGTAAAAGGAAAACAAGTTTTATCAATTGAATCAAATCAAACAAAAGCAATTCAATTTACCACGGTTGAAAACTCTTATTTGTTTGCAGGAGATACGATTACTCAAGAAGTTACAGGAGCAACTGGTATATTAATTGGCAATTCAATTAATGAAAATAATTTTGTTCTTAGTAATGTACAAGGAGAATTTAATACTGAAAATGTAATTAATTCAGAAACCAAAGTTGTTACATTAATTTTAGATAGTAATTCAATTTTTACTCAAGGAGCAACAATAACTCTTACTGACGGAAAAGGAAATATAGGGTCTGATATAGCTGTAGGGGAAATTTTAGAAGGTATTATCCGTCAAAATTCATTAAAAGTAAAAGTAATAAGTGGAGAGTTTATTTTAAACGATGATTATTTTTTAAAAAGTAGTAATTTAGGTGATACGTCTAGAACACAAATTTTAAACATTATTTCTTTAAGTGAAAATTTAAATATTTTTGATATTAATGACAATATTGCTATTGTAGAAACTAATGGCTTTCATAATATAGCAGTTGGAGATAAAGTAAATGTTGACATTTTACCTGATGATACAGAAACAGAAACATTATATTTTGTAAGAAAAAGATTATATCAAGAAGCTATTTTAAATTCAGTAAATCATTCCTCTGTGATAGTTGATACTGGAATAGGTAGTGCTGATATTCTTAATACTGGCGCCGATTATCAATCGGGAGTTTACGAAAATGTAGAATTAATATTTCAAGATGTATCTAAAGCAAGAACAGATATTGGAAGACCAGATGATTTAAATAACGCTAGGGCAACAATTACTGTATCAAATCCAGCTGGCCTTGGTTATGGTGGTATTGCATCTATTGCAATTACCAATAAAGGATCTAATTACAAAATAAATGATGTATTAACTGTAAGCGATAGTTCTTTAAATCGTTTAGCAGGAAGTACTAATGTACAAAGACTTTATATCGCTGTTAATCATGTTGGATTTGCTGAACAAAATACTACTCTCAAATTATCTAATGTAAGAAATCTTTCTGTTGATGATTATTTAAAATTAAATGAAGAAATTGTAAAAATTACTTCAGTAAATGTCCAACAAAAAACCGTAGGGGTATTAAGAGGACAAAAGAATACTAGACCAAAAAATCATTATGATAAACTTGAAGTAGAATTATTTGAAGGCAATTACAAATTTACACCAAATTTTGGTCCATTCGGAGAAGGAATAGCAAAACCGCTAATTGTTGATTATGATAGTGATAATAAAAAAATATTTGTGTCATTTAATTATGGAGCCCAAAGTCCACAAAAAATATTATTAAGTTCTAGCTTTTTTGATGCTAGTACTCCAGCAAAATTAGTAACAATAAAAACAACAGAAGATCCAAAATTTAAATTAGAATTTTCTAAAGATACAGAAAATAATTTAATTACAAACCCAATTGTCAATATACAAAAATATTACAAATATAAATTTGATACCAGCCATTTTTCTATGGTTGACACTTACTTAGATTTTTCTTCTAGTTCAAATTATAATATTTTTACAGAAGAAAAATTTGTTAGTTCAATCTCTCCAGGAAATGCTGGGTCTTTTGTAACTATAAAACTTGGATTTGGACCAAATATATCTTCAAATAATTTTCAAACAAGACAAAAAATTAATTTTTCAAATTATTTTTATTTTATTAAAGTATCTCCAAATGTAAACACAGATAATTCATTTTTAAGAATAATTGATGACCCATTAACCGGAGAAAAAGTTGTTACTTATACAACAGATACAAAATTTGTTTATGAATTAAATTCTGTTCCTGAATATGATGGGTCTGGACAAATGTTGTATACAACAACATCACAATTTGCTATCGGAAAAATAAATTCCCTTGCTATTACAAATTCAGGTAATGATTATAAACGCCTTCCTATAGTAGAAGGTGTTTTGCCCACAGCATCAAAAGAATGTATTGTTGATCCTGTTTATGATACAGTTAATAAAAATATTGCCGGATTCAAAATTTTAAATCGGGGCAGTAATTATTCAAAGCCAAAAGTTGTCATTACTGATGGAGATGGTATAAATTATAAATTTGAATGTTTTGTATATCAAGGAAAAGTTACTAGTATTATTGTAAATAATCCTGGTATTAATTTTACTTATAAACCAACAGTTAAAATAGTAGAATCTGATGTAGAAATTTATTTAAATTCTGATAACATTGGTATACCCCAAAACGTAAAAATTGTAAACAATGGGGCTCTTTTTAATTCTGATAAAACTACATTATCACAATATAAATCAATTACTACCTTCGTATTAAAAGATTTTGGTTCTACAATCTTTTTCCCCGGAGAAATAATTACTCAACCTTCTACAGGAGCAAAGGCACGAGTAGCTAAAAATGGTTGGAAAATTGGAAATAATTTATTAAAAGTTGATAAGATTCAAGGAGTTTTCCAATTAGATAGCACAATAATTGGAAAAGGTTCAAATAGAGTAGCTACTATTGTTGATGAAATATCAACAATTTTTACTCCAAGCATAAAATCTTTTTATGATAACTTAGGATTTTATTCTTCTGACAAGGGCAAAATTGGTGCGAATTCACAGAAGTTAACTGATTCATATTTTTATCAAGATTATTCATACGTAGTTAAATCAAAAACATCAATAGATGTTTGGAGAGATTTAATTAAGGAAACCACTCACCCAGCCGGATTCCAATTATTTGGCGAAATGAGAATTGAATCTGAAGGCGAAATTACGATGCCTACAGATCAAAAAATTGTAGAGACGTTTGTTCAAATAAATTTAAATTCAGTTAATGTAACAGTAATTGATACTAAACAACAATTTACAAATAGTTTTGTAAATTTAAATAATTTACAAGTAGAAAAAGGATTAGGTGCGGTATCTGTAGATACGTTTGACTCATCCGAAACTTTAGCTTATAAAGTTTTATTATCTCCATCTTTTAATGGAGATTATGATCCAGAAACTTCAAAAATAGAAGGTACTACATCTTTTACTCTTATTGATGCCAAAACAAATTTATCATTAGTTTTAAGTAATAACCAGCAATTATTTGTAACTCTAGATGGTATATTTCAAGAACCAGGAGTTGCGTATACCATTTCTGGTTCTACGATAACATTTGCTTCTCCTCCATTTGGTGACAGAGTAGTAGAAGGTCAACAAGTACCAGCACAGCATTTTTATGCTAAAGCAATTAAATTTAAAGACGAAGCATTTAATTCTAGATATTTTAAAAAATTACAATCAATTGAAACTCAGTTTGATGGAATTAAAAAAGAATTTAATTTATATTATGAAAATGGTAGTATTGTTAAAACAGATGAAAATGAAAATTTATTGGTAGGTTTAAACGGTGTAATACAAAATGCAAAATTTACTGAGTCAGAACCTTCAGGAAATTCTTATTATATTTTAAGATCGCAAAATTCTGACGTAACGGATAAAATTGTATTTTCAAAACCACCTATAGATCACGAAGATCTTTACACAAATTCCGATAATCTTTCATCAGATTTAAAGGGATTTGAAAAATGTTTTATCTATAGTATTTCTAACTACGAAAGATTTACTATAGATTCTTCATTGATTGAGTATAGAGGAGGAGGACCATACTTAATTGTTGACGAGATAGAAAAAAAAGTTAG
>Ga0136656_1000937_pt1 | contig 10363 bp, 11 predicted proteins | sample CPBDNA_9_FD_94862 | JGI IMG/M metagenome (GOLD analysis project Ga0136656, IMG submission 94862) | Freshwater to marine salinity gradient microbial communities from Chesapeake Bay, USA - CPBay_Sum_15_0.8_DNA (version 2) | ecosystem: Environmental > Aquatic > Marine > Coastal | place: USA...
ATAAGCTTGCAAAGAATGAGTCTGCTGCTCTAAAGAAAACTATCAAGAATCTCGAAAGCAGAGACTTTGGAGAAGAGATTATGCAAGCAGAAAAAGAAAAGATTCTTACAGAAAAAGAACTTGAAAGTAAAAAAGAAGAAAGAAAAGAAGTTAAAAAGCAAGTCGAGATATTGCAAGAAGAGCTTTCTGAATTAAAAGTTCAAGCTGCTGTTGGCCCAAAAACAAAACTTATTGATATAGAAAAAGTTGAAGAACAAATCTCTCTTAAAAAAGAGACTCTTTCAAAAATCGATATCAAGCAAAAAGAAATAAACGAATATATTGAAAAAAATGAAAAAATTGTTTCACAATTATCAAAAACTCTCAAAGAATATGACTATGAATCCTTGAGAAAAGATAAACAAAAATTAGAAGAGTTAAACAAGGATTCTATCCGTATTGATGCTCAAATAAAGGCATATCGAAAAGAAGTGGAAGATAAAAAAAATAAATTAAAGATTCTTGATACTGTTCCTTGTGGAGATACTTATCCAAAGTGTCGTTTTCTTGTAGATGCAAATGAACAAAAAGAAAAACTACCAGAGATTGAGGAAAAACTTTCTTTGGAAGAAGAAACAAAACAAAAAGCAGAAGAGACAATCGAAGAACTTGGAGAATCTATTTTTGTCTTAAATGAGTGGGAGAAATTAAGTGAAAACAAAAGAACACTTCAAGAAGACATCTCAGAACAAAAGCTGAAACTACAAAAAATATTGAATCATCTGCCTTCTACACAAGTAGAACTAAAAGCTTTAGAAGAAAGCAAGCAGGAATACTATGAAAATGAAGAGTGGATGAAAAAGCTTCAAAATATTGAAGAAGAAAAAAGCAAGATAGGATTACAAATTTCTTCTTTAAATGAGAAATTGGCAGAGTTTGATGAAAACATATCTGACTTGTCTACAGAAAAAGGTGTTCTTGCGCAAAAAGTTGAAACTCTAGAGGAACAACAAAGGGAACTACAACAAATGCGAGAAGAATATAATGCATATGATTTGTTTTTAAAAGCTATGCATAGCAACGGAATTGTTTATGGTATTATTAAAAAACGACTTCCCTTGTTAAATCAAGAAATGTCAAAAATTCTTTCTAGTATTGTAAACTTTGAAGTCTTTTTTGAAGACGATGGGAAGAAGCTGGATATTTATATTCAGCATCCAAAGTATGATCCTAGACCATTAGAGCTTGGCTCTGGTGCAGAAAAAGCTATTGCTTCTATTGCTATCCGGCTGGCTTTAATAAAAACAAGTAGTTTGCCTGTGGGAGATATCGTGATCCTAGACGAGCCGGCAACTTCTTTGGACGAGGAAAATATGGAAGGATTTATTAAAATTTTAGATATACTTAAAACTAGTTTTAAGACTGTCATAATTATTTCGCACTTGGATGCTTTGAAAGATGTAGTCGATAAGCAAATCACAATTAATAAAATTGATGGATTTGCAAAAGTTAATGCTTAAAAATGTTGAAACTACCTACTTATTTATATTAGGTGAACAATAGGTAGGTAGTTTTATGACTTGTGGAATATACAAAATTTTTAATAAAAAAACTAAAAAGTTTTATATTGGTAGTTCTATAAATATAAAAAAAAGATGGTATAAACATAAAAGCTTATTGCGACATAATAAGCATGAAAATAAGCATCTTCAAAATGCTTGGAATTTAGACGGAGAAGAAAGTTTTGAATTTATTATAATTGCCTGTGTGATAGAAAAAACTCTATTAAAAAAGGAGGAAGAAAGATTTATTATAGAAACAAAATCTTATGATAATAAAATTGGTTACAATAAAACTAGGTACACTTATTGCCCTAATAGGGGAAAAAAATTATCTATAGAACAAATAGAATATTTAAGAAAAATAAACTCCGGCAGAAAACATACAGAAGAAACAAAAAAGAGGATAGCACTGGCAAATAAAGGAAGAATATTTAATGAAGAAATAAAAGAAAAAATGAGTATAGCTAAAAAAGGAAAAGCTATCAAGCATCAAGACAAATTAAATGAATCAAGAAAAACAGAAAGTTTTAGAAAAAAAATAAGCGAGTTTGCTAAAACTAGGACAGGAACAAAAAATCCCAATTCAAAATTAACATTAGAACAAATAAAAGAAATTTTGAAAGATTTAAAAAATAACGAACTAACAATTGGAGAAATAGCGGAAAAAAATAAAATTTCTCGTTCTACTGTAAAAAGAATAAAATATGGAAAAAGCTATATAGATATCTTAAAGGAAATAAAATGACAGAACAACAATTACAACAGTTGCCAACTAGACAACGCCTAGTTCATAAAATGAAAGTTAAAAGTGAAGCGGTCATTGATCGCTCACTGCATAAGGTAGTTTCAAGAAAACTTCTTGTGTGGGGCACTGCTACTGGAGCGATGTTTTTTGGAATGGTGGATGCTACAAATTGGGTAGACATCTGCATGGTTTATATTGGCAGTGAAGCTGCCACAAATATGGTAACAGCATTAAGAGGGAGAAAATGAATTGGTTAAAAACTAAATTTCAATGGCTTAAACAAAATCTATGGCTACCATTAAGTGCAGCCGTAGTGTTGCTTATATCCCTTCTTCTTTTTAGAAGAGGGGATAAGGGTGTCATAGATACTCTTAACAAAAATAGGCTATTACAAAACGAAGAAACAAAAGTGATAGAAGAAGCAAATAAAAATTTAACAAAAAAAGCTGCAGAGGTTAATAAAAAGACAAAAGAGAAATTAAAGAAGTTAAAAATTCAAAGAGTCAAGAGAACAAAAAAACAGCAAGAGGAACTAAGAATTAAGATCGATGAACTAGCTAGCAAATCAAACGAAGAGCTAGCAGAAATGCTGAAGAAAGCCGATGAAATATGATAAAGAATATTTGTTTTATGCTTTGTTTCTTTATGCCATTGCAAGCGCTCGCTCAAGTACCCTTAGACAAAGGAGAAAAAGCACCAGAAGATGGCGTATTTCTTTCAAAAGAGGAAGCGGCAAAAATAATAGCAGAAAGAAGACAGTTTTCAGAAAAGCTAGAATCGGAACTAAGAGAACAAAAAGAAGAATTAAAAATTATCTGCGAAGGAGAGAAGAGGATAAAAGATCTTTATCTAGAAGCAGAGAAAGAAAAAGGTTCCTTATTGCTAGATTTGAAGCAAAAGCAAATAGAAAATCTCTACAAGCAGTTAGAAAAAGAAAGTTCAGATTATAGCATGTGGTGGTTTGTAGCAGGAGCTACTGTTGGCACAGTGGCCTCTGTTGCAATCTTCTTTGCCGCTACACAAGTGGACAAAACTCCAACATTGTTATCGGGAAATTAATATGACTTGGAAACCAAAACGCGACATAGAATATGTTGGCAAAATAGAAAAAGCTATTGCCGAAAAGTATGGCGAAGAAGCAACGGTCAATCCTCGCTCTCTCTGGGATGAAGAAAAAGAAAAAGAGTATTTAGAACAAGCAAAACAAAATGCCGAAAAATATTACGAAAAAGAAGAACAGGACGATATTGTAGAAAAAGAAGGAATTTTTATTTCTAAAAAACTACTTAATAAAAGTAACAGCAGTTCTTGTCCTGTTTGTGACAAATATATGTTATCTTCTAGAGATAATGTTTTTATTTTAAAATGGGAATGCTGTCATAAATGCTATATTAAGTGGGTAGAAGACAGGGAAGAACGGTGGATAAAAGGATGGAGACCAGAAAGGGGTGAAAAATGAGCGATAAAATCAGAACTTCAGATTTGTTAGAAGAAGCAATAAAAGATTTGCAGTTAACAATAAGAGATGCTGAAAAGGCAGATGCTGGTAATGTTTCTGCTGGCATTCGTGTTAGAAAACGAATGCAGGAAGTTATTGCTAGATTAAGACTCGTAAGAAAGGTTATTTCCGATATCAAACATGCATTAAAAGCTGAAAAAGAGGAGAACGAATAAAATGGCAACAGTTATGGATATTATACAAGGACTTTCGCAAGTTGCTGCTAACTCATACGATGATATGTGTAAAGAAAAAGAGACAGGTCTAAAACGAGATCAAGAAGTTGGCATAAGAGATAAAAGAGTTATCGATGGCTTCAAGATGAGATTGCACAGCGGAAATAAACTTTGTGTAATGTATACAACTGAAGTTCTTCTCTCTGATGTAATGCAAAAAGAAAAATATAAAGATACATTACATCAAAATGTAAACGATGTTGTTTCCTTTATAAAAAAAGAATACAAAAAAGTTACAGGAAATGGCCTCTCCTTAACAGAAATAAAAGACATGGAGCCAGAACTAGAAATGATGCAAACTTCTCGTGTAAGAGTTGAAGCAAAATTAACTTGTCATTATGAAGTTGGTGGTCTTGAAGAGTTCTCTAAAGAAGACCCTCATAGAGAAAAAATGCATTCTAAGTTTAAAAAGTGGCTAGAACAATCTACAGATAAGCGCCCCCAAAACGACACAAGAAAACCTGAAAAACAAGATAAATAAGCCAAAAAGGACAACTTGTTTAATTCCCAACTATTTATACAATAGTTGGGTTTTTTATGGCTAGAATATCAAAACAAACAATGAAAGAAGAATTAAGAAAGTGTGGGCAAGATCCTATCTACTTTCTTAAAAACTACGTAAAGATTAGTCATCCAACAAAAGGACTCATACCTTTTACGACTTTTGATTATCAAGATGACTTATTAAAAGATTTTAAAGATCATCGTTTTAATATTATCTTAAAAGCAAGACAGTTAGGTATTTCTACTATTGTTGCCGGATATGCTTCTTGGATGTTGTTGTTTCGTCGTGAAAAACAAATCATGGTTGTAGCAACAAAACTAAAAACAGCAGCCAACCTTGTTATTAAAGTAAAAAAAATGTTAAAAACGCTACCAACATGGATGATGATTTCTGATGTTGTCGTTGATAACCAAAGCTCCTTTGAATTGTCTAACGGTTCAAAGATTACAGCATCTACAACTTCTGCTAAAGATGCTGGTCGTTCTGAGTCTTTATCTTTTTTGATTATTGACGAAGCTGCTCACGTTGAAGGTATGGAAGAAATGTGGACTTCTATAGCTCCTACTATTACAGTTGGTGGTGCTTGTGTTGCATTATCTTCGCCTGCTGGTGTTGGTGGATGGTTCTATAAGACATTTGTTGGAGCCGAAGGAGGCGAAAATCTATTTAACCCAATAACTCTACCATGGCATGTCCATCCAGAAAGGGATGACGAATGGTTCCGTGAAGAAACTAAAAACATGAGCGAAAGAGAGATCGCCCAGGAATATAATTGCTCATTTAACATGTCTGGTGAAACAGTTTTAGGTTCTGGAGATATGGAAAGAATAACAAATGCAGTTTCTGAACCTAAGTATCGAACTGGATTTGATAGAAACTATTGGATTTGGGAAGAGCCACAACCAGGAATTGGTTATTTGGTTTCTGCAGATGTTGCGCGTGGTGATGGAGCAGACAATTCAGTGTTTCACGTATTTAGAGTCGATACGTTTGAGCAAGTAGCAGAATATCAAGGAAAACCAAATCATGACATGTTTGCTATGTTATTAAATTCTGTAGGAAAAGAATACGGCAATGCTCTTATGGTTGTAGAAAATAATAATGTTGGATATAATGTTATTGACAAACTGCAAGCCTTGGAATATCCTAATATCTATTATTCCACAAAAGGTTCCCACCAATTCGTAGATCACTATGCAGCTGAATATACAGACGGTATCGTAGCTGGTTTTTCTACGACTTCAAAGACAAGACCTCTCATTGTGGCAAAGTTTGAAGAATTTATAAGAAATAAAATAATAAAAATAAACTCTCCAAGAAGCGTTAGAGAATTTGAAACATTTGTTTGGAATAACGGAAAACCAGAAGCAATGAGAGGATATCACGATGACCTTATAATGTCTATGGCGATTGCTTGTTGGGTTAAAGATGTGGCACTAACAACAAATAAAAGAGAGACAGCTTATACAGATGCTATTTTAAATTCCATGTCTAAAGCTAACTCAAGAATTAACACAACTATTCCAGGTATGGTAGGATACCGAAACGAAGAAGATAATTTTTATAAAAAACAACATGCTGCAAAAAAAGAAATAGAAGAGTTTTTGTGGCTCTATAAAGGATAAATAAATGGCTGACGATAAAAAAGACAACAATCCAAGAAATCCAGATAGCGGCTTGTTTAAGCAGCTTACAAAATTATTATCTGGACCTATTATAAACAGACGAACACAAGTCTACAGAAAAGAAAGAAGAAAAGACCTAGATAAGTACGCAACAAAGTTCAAATCTGCCAGCGGTAGAGAATTCAAAAAAAGCCAATATAATCCTTTTGAAAGTATGCAAACTGCCATGATGACAAATCATGATCGCAGTCGTAGATATACAGAATTCGATCAGATGGAGTTTACACCAGAAATAGCATCTGCAATGGACATTTATGCTGATGAAATGACAACATCCTCTACGTTAGAAGATATGATGGTTGTAGAATGTCCTAATGCAGAGATAAAAGAAATATTGCAAAATTTATATTATAAAGTATTAAATGTAGAATTCAACCTTTTTGGCTGGTGTCGCAATATGTGTAAATATGGAGACTTCTTTCTTTATCTTGATATTGATGAAGAAATAGGTGTCAAAAACGTTATCGGCTTACCAGGACATGAAGTTGAGCGCCTTGAGGGTGAAGACGAAACAAATCCAAACTACATCCAATATCAATGGAATAGTGCAGGAATGACATTTGAAAACTGGCAAATTGCTCATTTCCGTATCTTAGGCAATGATAAATATGCCCCATATGGCACAAGCGTCTTGGAACCAGCCAGACGTATTTGGAGACAGTTAACTTTGCTTGAAGATGCTATGATGGCTTATCGTATTGTTCGCTCTCCTGAACGTCGCGTATTTTATATTGATGTAGGCAATGTTGACCCACAAGACGTAGAACAATACATGCAAAAAGTCATGACAACAATGAAAAGAAACCAAGTTGTCGATCCAGACACAGGAAGAGTAGACTTAAGATACAATCCTATGTCTATTGAAGAAGATTATTTTCTACCTGTTCGTGGTGGAGCTTCACAATCTAAGATTGATACATTGGCTGGCGGCACTTTTACTGGCGACATAGATGATGTGAAGTATCTAAGAGATAAATTGTTTTCTGCTCTAAAGATTCCTCAATCTTATTTGGCAAGGGGAGACGGGGCAGATGAAGACAAGACAACTCTCGCACAAAAAGATATTCGTTTTGCTAGAACAGTTCAAAGGTTACAAAGAGCAGTTATCAGTGAACTTGAAAAAATAGGAATTATTCATCTTTACGTTCTTGGATATACCGGCGATGATCTTATCTCTCATAAACTATTCTTAAATAATCCTTCTCGTATTGCAGAACTCCAAGATTTAGAATACTGGAAAACAAAATTTGATGTTGCAGGTAGTGCTACTGAAAACTTCTTTAGCAAAAGATGGATTGCAAGAAACCTATTCGGTTTGAGCGATGAAGAGTTCTTGAAAAATCAAAGAGAACTTTTCTATGATAAAAACTTTAATGTTATGTTAGAACAGACAGGTACAGAAGAGCAAGCTGCTGAAGGTGCTGCCGGTGGTGGTATTGGAGGAAATTTGTTTGGTGGTGAAGGCGAAGCCGAGACACCCGCAGGAGGCGGCGAAGCAGGAGCAGAACTTGGAGCAGAACAACCAGAGCAAGATGTGGACAAATTTGGAGAACCAAAAGATAAACTTCTTGTTACTCCAGGAAGAAGAGAAGACGGCAAAATAACAAGAAAAGATGGCATGACAACAACAATGGCATCCAAAGGAAAATGGTACAAGCCAGAAGTATCGGATTCAAGAGGAAGTGGTGCAAGAAAAAGAAGTTATTTTGCTCAAGGTGGAGGACAAAAAGCTTCAGGCGGAAAGAGAAACGTCTTAGGAACTGGCGCTCTTGAACTATTTGGACTAGGAAATGGTGTTGCTGAAAATTTGGAAAAACAGCAAGATAAGCAACTACTTAGTGAGGAAAAGCAAATTTTTCAAATCAACAAAGAAATAAAAGATTTGATTAAAACTTTAGAAACAAAAGAGGATAAATTCGGAGAAACAAAAGATGAAGCATAATAAAAAAAGAAATACTGCTTTTTTGTACGAAGCGTTAGTAAAAGAACTAACAAAATGCATCGTTAATAAAAACAATGATGAAAAAAATGTTATTGTTTCTATCTTAAAAGAGCATTTTAGTAAAAATAAAGTACTACACACAGAATTGTCGCTTTACAAAACTATTCATGAAAGTCGTGATTTAAATAAGAACATTGCAGAAAAAATACTTTTTGAATCAAGAGTGGAATACGAAAAGCTTTCAAGAGAAGAAATATTCAAAGAGCAGTCTAGAGTGATACAAAAAATAAATAAAAGCTTATCCTCTAATGTTTTTGCCAACTTTGTCCCAGACTATAAAAGTCTTGCAACTATTTCTCAAGTATTCACAGGAAACCTGCCAGTAAAAGAACGAGTTTTATTAGAAGAATCTGTTCTAGATAATATGTGCAAAGAAAAAGAAAAAATAAATGAAGAAAAGATGGTCCCTGTTGACCAACTTGCATTTAAAGTGTTTATGAAAAAGTTTAATGACAAATACGGAACGAATTTAATGTCAGAACAAAAAGAACTTCTTACCAACTATGTCTTGTCGTTTAGCGATAATGGTCTTGGATTAAAAGTTTTCTTAAATGAAGAACTTGGCAGACTCAAAGAAGAGACAAATAAATGTCTTATGTTAAATGAAATTAAACAAAATTCAACTTTATTTGGACATACAAACAAAATTCTTAAAAAGTTGGAACTATTTAAAGAAAAGCAGTTCAATCAAGAAATGCTAGGTGAGTTGTTGAAGATACAACACTTTGTTAGTGAGGCTCAAGCAGATGGTGAGTAAAATAATCTTAAAAACAGATGAAGAGCAAGAATTTGAAATGCCCGAAATGGAAGCACCTCCACAGGAAGAAGTGCAACAAGAAGCACCTAAACCAGAAATAAAACTTTTCGATAAAAAAGAAGAACCGCCACAAACTATTTCCTTACATATGAGACGTGGCATTGATGGTAGACTTATGATTTACGAGCATGACCATATAGATATTGTGTTTTTGCCAGAAAAGAAAAAAGTCGTTGCATTTGCAAAAAGAGATTATTCGGACATTGTTTATGAAACACAAGACAGACTGCTTTCTTTTCTTTCTAAAAAGGGCTTATGTGCCCCAGAGACAATAAAAGGTGGAAACGTATACGGTTCTCTAGAGGCAGATTTGCTTCAGTCTCCCGATGAACGTTTTCCGCTAGAAGAACTTCTCGTGGTAAATATAAAAAAATGGATAGACAGCGAGCAACCTGCCCTAGAGATGAATAGAAAATATCAAGAAGATTTTGTTGATATGCTAACAGATCCAGACGCAGATGACTCGACAGAGCTTGGCGAAGTTCCACAAGACGAGAAAAAAGGAACAATTCCAAGATATGCATCAAGAAGATATGTAGGAGGATGGTGGTAATGAAAATCACTCAAGTAGAACTAGAAGATATAATTTCAGAAGAAATAGTTAATACCATAGAAGAGGGACCATTCTCTCGACTCTTTAATAAAGGCTTGCAAAAGCTAAAAACAAGAAATGTTGCAAAACAAGACAAAGAAATGGGAATTCAAAGAACTTCGCAAGGGCCAGAAAAGGAAAAACCTGCTGACAAGTTCATGGATAAGACAACAAAGAAAAATGTAGTAAGAATCGCAGCAGAGATTTTAAGCGATATTGGAAATATAGATATAACAAAAACAAAACATCTTAAAAATATCGATGTAGAACATGACTATGGCACACGCCGCGCTCGCGGTAAAATAGATTTCTTCGAAGAAACGCTAGAGGAGGCAGATCCTAAAAAAATTAAATTTTATTCTGGTGTTATCGAGACTGCAATTAGAAAAGGAAAAGTTACGCTAGAAGGAATGCTAGATGATATAATTTCACTATCCAAAACAAATCCTATTGTAAAAGCTATGGTCGGCGTGGAAGAGTTGGTTGCACAATTTGACAAAGCAGAAGAACCAGCAGAGCCAGAAGCAGGACAATCAGCAGAGCCAGAAGCAGGACAACCACAAGCATCTAAGCCGGCACAAATAAGTTTTTTACCACCAGTAGAAGATGATCCACAAGCACAACCTTCTACTCCAGGAGAAGAGGTGAAGGATTCTGATGTAGTGGACTCAAAAGCAGATGATATTAAAGAACCAGAGAAAGTTTTTAGGACTCCTGATTCTTCACAACGTTACAAAATAAC
>Ga0136656_1000939_pt1 | contig 10359 bp, 22 predicted proteins | sample CPBDNA_9_FD_94862 | JGI IMG/M metagenome (GOLD analysis project Ga0136656, IMG submission 94862) | Freshwater to marine salinity gradient microbial communities from Chesapeake Bay, USA - CPBay_Sum_15_0.8_DNA (version 2) | ecosystem: Environmental > Aquatic > Marine > Coastal | place: USA...
GTCTGCGTACTCATCCATAACAAGAAACTTCAAGGACACACCACGCATAGTCTCTGGCCTATCGGCACCTTTTAGACTAATTGTGGCCCCGTTGACCAGCTTGATTTGCAGGTTGTTGATGTGCGAACCTGCAATAACAGGGTGTCCTAGCTCTAGCAGAGTCTGCCACATAATATCACGGGCTTGTCCCTGCGTAGGCGCAACGTAAAAAACATGACCTCGCTCGGCTTGTAAACCATTGATAATAAGCAGCCACGCGGCAAGTCGTGACTTTCCTGTTCGCCTACCCGCCGCTACTACCTTAAAGCGAGTTTCGTCATTCCATACTTCTTGCTGCCAAGGAAGCAGCGCAACATTAAGATCCATTGAAGTTAACGAGTGCTGGCGCTTGTTCTACTAGATCAAAGGTTACAACTACCTCCACATTACCTACAGAGGCAGCCTGACACTTTACTGCTTCGTTTTCGTGGAGGATAAACAACGGGCCTCCTCCGTTTCCTAGCGTCAACGTGCCGTTACCCGCTACGTTTGTTCCATCGTATATGTACACCTGTGGCGTTCCAGAAAGATCCCAGTACAAATCTATGCTGTTCGTAGACCCGCCGTGGTTTGCTATAAATACGTAGCTCACAATAGCGTGGAACCCGGTAGGGACAGTAAACAGCGTTGTTAGATCAGTAGTCGTTAAGGTTGTGTGTTTTGTATATAACATTAGTAAGTCCAAATAACGCCGGGTTCGCGCCTAAAATCTACATGAATAAAGTCAGGAGCTATGCCAATACCCCTAAACTCCATACTAATAGCCCTGCTAATTAGTAAATAGCGTTGGTGTGGGTTGGTAATTTTGATATCGCAGGCAATGCCTTGAGCATGGGTGCCGGGTTTAGATTTTTTAGCCTCAATAGGGTGGCTAGGGTCTCTGTAACCGCTAGTAACAATAAAGGGAAATCCGCAGGCAAGACGCAGATTGTCTATCTTTTCAAGAAAGTCAGGATTCATTTCGTTTTTGCCGGTATGCTGGCAATCAAACTCCTCAATCTTGAAGTATTTCATCGGAACTCCCCTCTATTATGGTTGCATCCTTTACTTCGGCAGTACCAACGCCAGTAATGTTGATCTGAATAGCACTCCTGCCGCCATCTTTAATCACATCCTTCTCAAATGCCGCCACAGGCAGTATACGATCCATGACTAACTTCCATGCAGCAGCCTGATTCCTGTGGTCATCGTCCATAGCGGCCTCAAATATCGTGTCTAACACCCGCCTAGACTTGGGAGAGGCCAGCATTCTGGACTTATATTCGTTAATAATCGCCGCATCACCCTTGGGACGGCCTACTTTATTCCTGCCGCCGGGCGAATTTGCCATAACTTCTTGTTTTTTAGGTCTACCGCGTTTCTTTTTTGGGGCCAATTCAGGCTTATCCATAATAAAACCATGTGGTTAATAGTATATAAAAGCGAAATGTAGTCTTGTTCTTTTTAAATTGCAAGTTTGTTGCATTTTGATAAGCAATATCAAAGGGTTGGGAATCTTCAATTTCACCTTTTTTGTATCTGGGGGGCAACTCCTAAGTATCGTACGTGGTTTCCCCCTCCCCCGGTGCCATCCTACCATCGACTATCCTGCAGGGTAGAGTTTCCGGGAGAGTTACCGTACATGAAGAGTGTGGATGGATGAACCAGCCTCTATAGTTCTATTAGCCACGGAGGAACCCACAGTATTCTCCGTTCTAGTTACCGCTCGTATCTATACCTACATGAATTTGTGATTAGGTTGCCCAAAATTAAATCGGCAAAGACGTATGATCGCTATGCCTGAATCAAGCCACACTGCAGGGTTACAGCACTGTTCCACAATCTACATTAAGAAGCCACCCGAGCAGGCGACTAATGCTCGACTGTGGTCGAGCGGTTCGCCTGTATGAGCGGGGGACACCCCCGCACCCCCACTAGGATCGCTTTCGGCTTGTCCACTCTTGCTTACTCCGGCAACGGCGCTGAAAACCGCGCCTTTTCGCTGGCGCGAAAGCCTACATAGCTGCGAGGGCGCGCGGGACGCGCCTATGTACTGCGCCTACGCTGACTCGCTACATACACGTAATGCACGAGTGCAGCCTTGCACCCTACGAATGCAACTTCACGAACGCACCAGCGGGCGTTCGCTTGACCCCGCAAGCGGGGCAATGCACTCTCCGGGACAAGCCTGCCGCTCGGCAAAACTCCGTTCTCTTTAACGCAAACCGCAACCGAGCCAAGACCCTCCACATGGCGGCTTATGCCTTTAACAAGGCCCGCCATGCTCCGGCGAGAATCCGACGATTAAGGATCGCTGAACAACGCGATCCGTTCGCCGGATTGTCTTGACTAGGTTGCTTGCGACACCATAGCGCGCCCCAGTCGTGACCGGCTAGAGGCCGGTCGACTGTGGCACTGGTGTCGCCCTTCGGGTTTGCCTTGCTCTGTTTGCGTGGCTGATGACAGTCACATCAACCAAAAAAGATCAGGAGATCGACATGAAAAATTCAACCTTCTTCATCAACAACCTCGTAAACATCAGCCTTGCCCTTTGGGAACAGGATCTTGGCAAGCCGAACCTGCCCAACCAAGGCGGCAATATCGTCGTCACGTTCACTGACGGTAGCAAGATTAAAGTCCCGATGTCCGCTTGGACGGATCCTTGCCCGCAGGATCGACGACCAAATACCAGTGGAAGTCTTAACAAGTACAAGTTGCGGGGTGAGATTGAGCAACGCAACGCCTACTGCGGGGAGGATCCCATCGACAATCCTGCCCTTATTGAGACTGACCGCTCCGCCCGAGTCGACGCCGTTGACCCCAAGGTCGCCGCCGCCGCTGATAAAGCACAGCGTGTCGCTGATCTTGAGACTCCGAAAAAGGCCGTTCAGCGCAAAGCTTCGTAAGATAAACCACGGGAGGCTTCGGCCTCCCTTTTTTTATGCGGACACCAAACCCGCTTGCCCCGAGCCTTCGGCCCTTGTGCCAGGCCAAAAACCGGCTTGGCACTGCGGGCCTCCGGCTCTCGTTCCAGTAAGCCCGCCAGTATCACCTGCTTCTCGGCTGCATCGAGGCCGCGTTGACCGAGCCATTCCCAATCTCAACCATCGACCATTAATAAGCGCATGAATTTATGATTTTTAGGATATGACGATGGCGTTTTGACGCAGGAGTTGACGCAAGACTTGACGCAGGAGTTGACGCACGACTGGATGCCGGCCCGTGACGCCATGCCGCGCCGATTATACCGCCTGTAAAGCGGCGGTGGCGCGGGCATGCCGCCGTTCACGGGCGGCTAATTAATTATTAAGGAGTTAGTTATGAAGACGATGCAGATTTGGTACACCTACCATCCAGAAGGCACCACTTGCAAAGACTATAAAGGGTACAGAGAGTATCCATTCGACCCTGAGCTTGACGCAGATGGTATCGACAACCTTGTTGATATGATCTATGAGCTTCGTCCAGATCGCCGGTATCAGATGTCATACCATGTCATATCTCCAGATAGCTCGTTTACTGGAGTGATGGCAACGATGCTGTCTGATTTTCAACCAACCTATTCAGAGTTCGGCAAACTGATTGCTGATTAAGGAGTAATTAGTAATGAGGCGTGAAATGTTTGATCGTCACCGCAGGCTTCGGCCCAGAACATACAAGGCTATGAGAGATCTGCGTCCTTTTTGGGCGCGTCATTATCATGGCAGGTTTTGTAATAAATCATGGTACAAAAGAAAAATAAAAAAGCGCAACCGACCTAGAATAGAAGAAGCAGACCGTCACGATACTATGTTTATTCGGCTCAAATATGGATCGTGGAGAGCAAGAGAAGAACTTTGGCCTTCACTTCGATGGTGATAAGGAGAACAGCATGAACAAAGCATATCAGTTGGAAGCAACGTGCCTTACCTGCAAGGGTGAGGCTTACGTTTTAGCTCAACCAGATTTGGTTGATAAGTATCAGCAAGGTGAATTAGTTCAGAACGTATGGCCTGATGCTTCGACCGAATACCGGGAAGTCATTATTGGATGGCGAACCGGCGCATATATCTGTCCGATGTGTGCACTTGATTTGGCTGAGTAGCATTTGGAATAGTTGGGAACAGTGTTAGTAAACTTTTATATATTCATTTTCCTTATGTAGGTTTAAATAGGGGTTCCCAAGTGTTCCAAATCAGGCAAGCCCTAGCTCTGCTAGCTGATGAATAACCTTTGCAAAGTTTGGTAAAGTTTGCTAATGTTATCGAAGTTGTTTGGGATCAACCCCAATAAACCGGCCAGTGATGTGACTATTCTGGCCATCTTAACCACTAGAGTAGGAGTAATACCATGGATAAGTTTAAACGCTTAACCGATCTCGTCCTAAATGCAATGGAGGACGATGCGAAATGGCAGAAGACATGGCAGTCTGGCCTTGGCCTTCACCGTAACTGGGTAACTAATCGCCCATACTCAGGCATGAATCAGATCACGACGATGATTAATGCCGCCATCCACGGATACACCAAGCCGTATTGGTTAACCTATAAGCAGGTCAATGATCTTGGCGGGTCAGTCAAAGGCCAGAAAGCTACGCCAGCTTTGTACTTTGGCGTATCAAAAGACAAGGACGATCCAGAAAAGTCCTACAAGTTTGCCAAGTTATACAATCTATTCAACATTGAGCAGACAGGCATTGATCTGCCAGCCGTTGAACTTAGACCTACCAAGCTAGAAAAACCTTACGAGCTAGCCGATGCGTTGAACGTAAAGATCAATAGCAGCAGCCTCAATGACCCCTCGTATATCCCATCAATAGATGTAATTAAGATGCCGATGCCGGGTCAGTTTATCAGTGACGATGCTCACCAATCCACGTTTTACCATGAGTGCATACATTCAACCGGACATAGCAAGCGGTTAAGCAGGCCGCTCCTTAATATGTTTGGCACTGAGGAGTATGCCAAAGAAGAACTGGTAGCAGAGCTTGGATCTATATTTCTATGCGCTGATCTTGGGGTGAAGTATGACATCCAACAACACGCTAGTTATATCAGGTCATGGCAGAAAGCAATCAAGTCTGACAGCCAGTACCTATTGACCGCAGCAACAGCAGCAAGAAAAGCCCATGAGTATTGCATTTCTCAACTCAACCTGATGAAACAGCAGGAGGCAGCGTAATGCATTATCAACTAGTGTTGATCCGTGGAGATGAAAGACGGGTAGTTGCTCGGTTTGCTTCTCTACAAGAAGCGAAAAATGTGATGGGAATTTACATAACATCACTTGGTCGCTACGTACTCGAGGAGGCAGCGTAATGAGCAAGTACAAACAAAACAAACTGCTAAACAAAAAAGTATCTCGACTGATCTTGGACATATCCCAATTATCGAGAGCGTTGGCTGATGACCCTGAGTATGACCGGCATTGGAAGCCGCGTCTGGATAGGTTGCTTGGCTTTGTGTCAGATCAGTTTGTTGCAGAGTCAGAGCAAATAAATAAAACGTTTTAATTCGGACGAAACCGGTGCCCGTCCTCTGCGGGGGCACCGGCTTTCGCCCTCATCAACCAAGGAGAAAGTTATGAGTTTGTTATATCCAAACGAAGCAGGTGGTTCGTGGTTAGAAGAGGATGGTCTCATTGAATATGAGGTTGAATGGGAGCATATCCATGAGGAAGGAATACAGATCCGCGTATTCGATGGCGATAACCGGGACGTTACGCACCAACTTTATAATGGTGCGCGTCTTAAATTAATCGACAAAGCATGGGATCTCTACCATGCAGGAGATTACTAATGAGCTACATAATCATGGGAAGAGATGAGTGTAACCAAGAGTTTCGTCCTTGCTTTAAGGATTTTGTAAGCGAGGACGATGCTTATGCACAGTTAAATGTTGCGCGGGAACGCTATCCAGAAGCGCGTAGTCTTTGGGTAGAAGTTCTTAAAGACAAAGATTATTACCTGCAAAAGCATCGCGACTGGAGTGATGAGTGCGATGAGTGGGAGTATCTTTGATGAGTCTTAAACATGAAGGCATTGTCGCTTTAGCTTTATTGTTACTTATATCGGCAGGCTTGGACGTTTTTTCTTTGTGGAAATCGACAACGCAAATGCCGACTCATTCAACCAACCAAGGGAGTACAACCGATGACTAATTTTAATCTTGAGTACGTTAAGCAGTTAGTACCTGAACTGCTGGAGGCAGAGTGCCAGATCGTTATGGAGGAGTTGTTAGTGGACTTCAAACCAAATGACGTTTACCCGGACGCGGTGCGTGACTACGCCAAACGTTTGTTTCCAATTGTTATGTCATCAAAGGTGACGTATATCAACGGTCGTAATCATATTGAGCAAGCTCGTGTGTTTGTAGATAGCGCAGAGAAATGCTTGAACAGGGTTCAGGTCAAATCAGATGAGTTGGGTCAGATCCAGTTAGATATGAAGATAGTTATTCATTATCTAAACGAAGAACTTAAAGCAATGGAGGAAAGACGCTATGCAAAATAGTGAGATAAAGGATCGGTATTATCCTGAGTCTTTAATCCGGGCTTACTTTAACTGGTGTTATGCAACGGATCATCCTGCGACTTGGGATGGTCTGTTTGACTTTGCCAAAGAAGTGCAGGGAGATAAGCACATCAATGGCATTCCTTCGTTCTTAACTATTGAGGAGATTTTCAACAATGAAATCAACTAATCGTTTGGTTGGCGAACAATTACTGAGAGACTTTGCAGCTCGTGATGCTAAAGATATGCGGCGTTATGCAAAGGAAATGGAAGTCTGCCCTGAATCAACTTACATTTCAGGTATGTACTTTTACCACAAAGCCAGTTACAACACCTACAAGCACGCCTTGCAGGTTGTTAATACACCAATCTTCTGGGAGAACTAGCAATGGAGCCAGTAGCTTTTGAAATTGAAGTTGAAACTGATTTGTTCAAGACTACGCCTATTGAAGTGACGGGTGATTACTATGCCGATGAGTATGGCAATATAGCCGTGGTAATTAGACAAGTCTGTATTGGATCTGCAAACATAACAAAAGATTCCAACCTTGGGCTTCTTGCTAATCGGGTTAGAAATATAATAAAAAAACAAAGACCATGGAGGAAATATGAGTAGCCCATATATTTATAGTTTCTTTTGCGACAGTTGCGATGGAAAATTCATTGACGAGTACAGAGCTAACGTAGATTGCAAGAAGTTTCCTGAGCTAATTGACTGCAGCTATTGCATTTACTGCATTGACGATGTTAAATCCGAGGTCTTGGCGGAGCGGTCAAGCAATTACTACGAACCCACTGAACTTGATGAGTGGATGAGCTTCGACCCAGACTGTTAAGTCCAAGGGCACTGACTCCTCGCCCGGTTGAATCGGTTGGCCGCGTCCCGATGGACGAAATCGCGGCACCAAACCAGCAGCTTGTTACCCCGATCTAGCAGGACGCACAACCCCCCACCCTATCCAACCCAGCGATGCCTTGGATCACTGCGATCCACCCGAAGCGGCACGATCTTGCGGCAACGCCCCTTCGATGGCAGATTTGGTCGTGAAAGGCTTGCCTTTTGCATCAACAAAATACTTGATACCTTGGGCATCCAGCACCTTTATCAGCTTGGGTGTGGTGTATGCCTTAAAGATGTTGAACAAGTCACGGTAATACAAATACTGCTGGTCTTGATTCATTTGTTTCTCCTTTAAAAAAAAGCCCCAGCGAACCGGGGCAAGAATCGATAACAAAGGCGCAACCTTTTGCTATCGAATTTATTACCAAGGAATATCTTCGTTGGACGATGGCATAGATGCCTCAGTGTTTGGCTTCCACATATCACGCTCGGCATACCATTTGCCAGTCTTAGACTCCTTTACTTCTACATTAATCCACTCAATGCTAGGATCTGACTTAACGCACTCACCAACCCATCGTTTAAAATCATCTAGCTTAAACGACAGTTTAGCTTTGACAAACTCCGGGGCATTGTTTGGAGCCTTTGCGATTAGGCCGTCTACAAAATGCTTTTCTTCATTCATGCTACTTGTTTCCTTGCGTTATAAAATTCGTCAGACTTTAAAAGCTGACGCTCCTCTGTGGTGAAGATGCCACCCTTGGAGGGTGCCAACCACAGTGCCTCTTTCACATCGTTATCCAATTCTGACCATGCTTCTGCAACAGCAAGCAAGTCATCTTGGGCGATAGCTTCTTTGATATACAGAACACTGCTCATATTCTCAGCAAGAGCTTTGTTGTGTTTCATAATAGGATCAACAGAATCTTTGGCTGAACCATGAGCGATGGCGTTTGCCACTTCGTTAGCACTAGCTATCTCGCTTCCACCATAGCCCAAGAATGCTAATGCTCTGCCTACAGCGGAAGTTTCTGCATTTTCTAAAGCTGATGTTTTGTTGATCTTACCGTAGGCTCGGTCTTCTTCTGCGTAACCAGTAGAAATAGTCCTGCCTTCTGAGTTTTTGATAGTGGCTTTGACAACAACCAAAGAGTCTTGAGAATTTATCAGGTCGGTTTCTATAGACCACCCATTAAAGTCTTCTGTCTTTCGGAAATCATCAATACGCCTAGCAACAGTGAGGTACACCTTGCCATGAATAGCAACTTCACCAGTATTTTTACTAGCGGTCATAACACTCCTCCTTTAATTGACCCAACGCCATATTATCTATGTTGCAATAAGGTGTCAAGAGTTTTATTATCTTTTGCAAACTTAATAAACTTTAAGCAAGGTATTGACAGCAACACCAGCTTCATTCAAAGTTGGCGGTTCCGCATATTAATCAACAGAATAAGGGGAGAGTCTTATGCATGACGACTGGGCAACATATTGTCTAGAACAGAACAGCACACCAACATCCACACAGAAGCCTCTAAACGGCCCTCTAAGCAACGATAATAAAACCCACCTTACACCATTGCCTAACTACAATTCTCTTTCTAACGGCCTCTCACAGCTTTCCTCGCTGGATAGGCTACGCAATGCCGCAGTCAACGACAGGATAGCAGAGCTAGAAAGACGGCTTGAAAGCGAGCGAGACGTTATACCCGGCATGATTACGACCGGGACTGTTACCCTTGTTTACGCACCCAGCGGAGCAGGCAAGACAGTTTGGATACTGGGGAACCTATTTCAATCTATACGCAATAACCTAATCAAAGGCAGTGATGTCATATATTTTAACGAGGACGATGGCGCCAAAGGTGTCCTTCAGAAAGCCAAGCTAGGCCACAAACACGGCATGACTATGGTGACATTGGCCAATTCACCAGACCCAACCCTCAGAACCACGGCTGATGCCCTTAGATTACTGGACTCTATACGCTCCGAAGGACTAGCTAACGGCAAGATTGTTATCTGTGACACCCTCAAGAAGTTCGCTCCTGTGTTGAATAAGGGGGATATGCGGGAGGTGCTTCATGTATTTAGGGAGTTTGCTGCCGCCGGGGGTACAGTTATTTTGTTGGGCCATTGCAACAAACATCGGTCAATGGATGGTCGATTGGTGTATGAGGGGGTGGGAGACTTGAAGGCTGACGTAGATAATATGTTTGGTCTTGACCCATTGAATGACAAGTTCTCTTCATATCAAGAGCTTTTGGTAATCAATGAGAAAGATCGTAGTCAGGTCAGCTTCGAGGGTGGATTTAAATATCGCCAGACCGGAGCGTTGATTAACTATGAGGAGTCCGTAGATTCTGTGCAGTTTCTCAGCCCGGAAGACATCTCAAGCCTAAAAGAAAAGCAAAGAGCGCAGATAAACATAGCCAAAGCCCTCGCAAAATACGAGGACGAGTTTATCTTTTTGAGTAGCGTTATGAAAAACGGACAGACCTTTTCCCAATCAGAGCTATTTGAAATGTTAAAAGAAGAAGAGCTAAACCCCAATGGGTGCAGTAGAAAACAGGTCAGAGTTTGTATAGAGTTGTTAAAAAACAACCACTTACGGCTAGAAAGACGCGGAGCACATGGTAAAAAGTTTTATTCATGGCAGATTTAGAATGCCCAGAATGCCCAGAATGCCCAGAATGTCCTGTGTGCCCATGGTTTAGGGGGGCAGTAGTAACCACTAACCTAGACCCGCCCCCTTTTTCTTGGGCATTTGTGGCAAACTGGGCAAACTGGGCAAACTGGGCAAACTAAAAGGAGTAACAATGAAAGAGCACCATATTGACAGCCACATACTAGAGACCTTTGTCTCCCAAAAGTATCACTGGAAGTCACTTAACCATGAACAGCAGTTGTCTATGGCTATTGAATTAATGCGACATCGTTATATGGAGCGCAAGCTATATAAGTTTATAGAATCTGTTATCGAAGATAAGGATGGCTGGCAAAAGTACAGAGA
>Ga0136656_1000941_pt1 | contig 10352 bp, 4 predicted proteins | sample CPBDNA_9_FD_94862 | JGI IMG/M metagenome (GOLD analysis project Ga0136656, IMG submission 94862) | Freshwater to marine salinity gradient microbial communities from Chesapeake Bay, USA - CPBay_Sum_15_0.8_DNA (version 2) | ecosystem: Environmental > Aquatic > Marine > Coastal | place: USA...
AATACTATCTCTGCTTTTCTGGTTAATTCTGTATCATTGTAAGCATGAACAATTAACATATCTAATTTATCAATAGCGTTATAAATTTCAGGATAACCATCTAAATCTTCTTCCATTAAGTATAATACTTTAATTTGACCTGAATTAATTTTTTCAACTAAATTGTCTTTATTAACAGGTCCATTATTTCTTAAGCCAATAGTTTTAGCTCCTGTTGAGTTAGGAGTTCTGTCAGCACAACCTAGGAAATCATCCTCCATTCCTTTATCTATGTGCTCTAAGAAGTCAATATTTTTAATTTTTAGAACATCACTTGCGAATTTTTTAAGCATATAATTAGACTCATTTGTAGCTTTACCAGAGCCAAGAACCATAATGCTTTCAGGTATAATTTTAGATAATTTTTCTTTGAAAACTGAGTAAGCGTCTTCCCAAGTTGTTTTCTTAAGAACATTATTAACTCGAACCATAGGTTCTGTAACTCTATTTTCATTTACAAAATGATAATGATTTAATCTAGCATCGTCAGTTAACCAATATTTATTGACATGCATATTTGTTCTTGGTTGTATTCTAAGGATTTTATTATTTCTAACTCCTAAGAATGTATTAGAACCAGAACCATCAGCAAAAGAGATTGATGGATTAAAACTCATTTCCCAAACTCTTGATTTAAATCTAAAGTCAGGAGAAGTAAGAGCACCAACAGGACAAATCTCAATAACATTCATTGAATAAGGATTATCCCAAACTGTTCCATCGAATAAATCAATTGAAACATGGTCCCCTCTTTGCACGAAAGTTAAAACATCTTGTTTAGCAACTTCTTTGGCAAATCTTATACATCTTGAGCATGAAATACATCTTTCAGCATCAAACATTACATTAGGACCCCAAACTTGTCTTTTAGGTTTGTGGTTCTTTTCCTCAATGAATCTACTTTCACCTTTTGAGTGATTGAAAGCATACTCTTGAAGTTTACACTCACCTGCTTCATCACAAATAGGGCAATCTAATGGGTGATTGATTAGTAAGAATTCCATAACGGCTTCTTGAGCTTCAACTGCTTTTTCAGAAACTGATTTAACAACCATACCTTCTGAAACTGGTGTAGCACAAGCAATTTGAAGTTTTGGAATAAACGCTATAGCTGGATTTCCATTTTCATCTTTTTCAATATTTCCATCTCTATCTCTTTTTGGATTTCCAACTTCAACAAGGCACATTCTACAATTACCAGCTACTGATAATTCTGGGTGCCAACAGAAATGTGGAATTTCAATACCATTCTCGTACGCTGCTTCAATTATGGTTTTACCTTGTGCAGTTTCTATTTCTCTACCATCAAGAATAAATTTAGGCATAAATCTCCCTCAGGAACATTTTTTTTTATTTAATTTTCAATTTTGTAAAATTAAAAAAAAAGTATGAAATAGCATATAAAAAGATTAAAATGTTTATTATTTTTGGGCATGTTTCAAACTTAACCTAATAAGTTCTTCTACTTTAATATTAGGATTGTTAGCTTCTTTGTAGGCATTTGAAACAGATTTTTGTGAGAAAGTATTTGAAAATCCAAGAGTATTTAAAGCAGAAACTGCTTCATTAATTACAGTAACATTGTTATTTTCTAAAGAGTTAGCAATTCCGATTTGATTAATTTTATCTTTTAATTCTAAAATTATTTTTGCGGCACCTTTTGGACCAATACCAGGTAGTTTTGATAAAGCTACCTGGTTATTAGAAATTATAATATTTTGTAATTCTGCAGGAGAAATTGAGGACATTATACCTAAAGCGATTTTTGGTCCTATTTTATTTATTGAAATAAGTAGATTGAATAATTTTTTTTCTTCTTTCGAGGAAAATCCAAATAAATTAATTAAATCTTCTCTTACAATTGTTACGATAAAAAGATTAACATTAGCACCAACTGAATCATTTTCAGATAGAGTATTTGTAGGTAAAAATACTTCATACCCTACACCGTTGACACCTAAAGTAATTTTAGTTGCTTCTTTTTCTAAGATTTTTCCTGTTAAAAAGGATATCATCTTGTAATCCCTATAGAAGTAGTATATTCAATATTACCAATTGTTAATTTTAAAATATAAATACCACTACTTACATTATCAAGATTAATTTTAAATTGATTTTTAATGTTTTTATTATTTGAATAAACTAAGTTACCATTTGTATCAATTATATTTATTGAATTAAGAACTTGATCATTTTTCAATTCAATTGAGAATTCACCATTTGAAGGATTTGGATAAATACTTAATATGTTTGATAATATAACAGAGTTTATATTGTAAATAAATTTATCAGAAAACTCTGAACAACCACCTTCACGAACTTCAACAAATACTTCTCCATCTAATTCTGGTTTGAAAGTAGAGGAATTTGCACCTTCAACAAATTCACTATTAAAATACCATTGGACAAATTTATCAGTATTAACTTGTAAAACTGAGTCAATTAATTCAATTTCAGGTTTTTCTAAAATTCTTTGAGAAATTGTTATTGTATCATAACTGTAACATCCGTTGTTATTTAGTACTTGAATTGTATATGTACCAGGTTCTTTTACCCATTTACTTAACCCAGTTGAACCATCAAACCAAATATATTCTTTTTGCCCGAAATTAGCCGAAAGTCTTGTTGAATCACCAACACAAATAGTGTCGCCTTTTGAAGATCTTAAATTTACATCTACAGTTGATCTTAGATTTACTTCAATAAAGTTTGATTTAGCTGTACAATTTTCGGTTACTTTTCTGGCAACAGAATATGAGCCTTGTTCTTTTACCCAAATAGAGACACCTTTCTCACCAGTAGACCATAAAATCTCATTAGGATAATTAAAACTACCTTTATAAACTAATTCAACTGAGTCTCCCCTGCAAAATTCATTTTCGCCGTTTATATCAACTTCTAATTTTGAATAGTTACAATCAATCAAATCAGCAGACCAAATACCTCTTCCATAAGAAGAAATATATATTTTGTTTTCATTTTCAATTAATTCAATATCAGATACAAGAGTATAAGGTAAACCTTTTCCATATCTCTCCCAATATCTTGAGTTGTAATCAGAATAATATACACCAATGTCAGTACCAATAAAAATTCTATCGGGTGAGTCCTCTTGAATTTTGATAGTATTAACAGGAATATTAGGTAAATTTCCAGTTAAATTATTCCATTTTTTTAAAGTTGGATCATATTCAAATACTTTATTGGATCTATTATAGTTAGATATAGTAACGTAAATTCTTTCTGGATTAGTAGGGTGAACAGTTATATCTGAAATATTACCACCTGGATTAGATAAAATATTCCAATTTTGTCCACCATTAGATGTATATCTTATTGAACCACCTTCGGAACAATAGATATAATCTGAATTACTTTTAGCAATAGTTAAAATTTGAAGTGAAGAATTTGTACCAAAATCAGAAATTTTTTCCCATGATGATGATTGACCGTGATTTGTATTTCTCCAAACATTATAATATCCTACATACACATATCCAGTTTTTTGAGGATCTACTGCAAATGGAGTAACCCAAGCACCTTCTTCACCGTTGGTGTTAAATCTACTAATAGATTGTCTGAAATTATCACCACCATTAGTTGAATAACCAAAGTTTCCATTTTGAGATGAAACATAAACATATTTTGGATCTTTAGGGTCAAAATGGCAATCCATTCCGTCACCACCTCTAACATTATACCAATTACCGTTTGCTCTTTTTAGCATAGTATTGTTATCTTGAGCACCTGCAACAACCATATTAATATTTTGATTATTCACTGATAATTTATAAAATTGAGTTATGTTCATTCCTTCGCCAACAAACTCGATTTTACCTGTAGATGGAATATATCTATAAATGCCACCATCATTTCCAATGTAAGCAGTGTCACCAGAAGGTGTATATTGAATATAATGTTGATCAACATGATAGTCATTGACAGTTTCTTCAAATGAGCCACCAGCATTTTCTGATTTCCATAACCAAATACCACCTGTGATTACTTGATCAGGGTTTTTAGGATTAATCGCAACACATAAGTCATACCAACCTTGATCTGGAAGAGATGTGTTTTGGCTAGGATAATCACCATTATTTCTACCAAGAATGTTAGGATTTGTAGAGTCAGACATTACTTCCCAAGTATCTCCAGCATCATCAGAAAGATTTAACGAGTGAAAACTATATGGAAAATCTTGCGAAACAAGAGATACAATTCTGTTAGGATTTGATTTAGTGACTGCAATTTCAGCTCTTATTGCATTACCATAACTTTGAACTAAAGTCCAAGTCTCCCCTGCATTTGTAGATTTATAAACTCTTGCAATTTCTTGAGATCTATTATGAGCAGAAATATAAACTAGATCAGGATTTGTTGGATGAAGTTCTATATCTTTAACAAAAAATGCAGGACCAGTGTTTTTGAAAGATTGTCCTCCATCAGTAGATTTGTAAACTCCATTATCAGTACCAACCCAAAGAGTATTATCATCTTCTGGATGAATAGCCATTGAAGTTGTAAATACATTCTCATCTAATGTATAAAATTTATTAGTTGGAAAAAATGACTGGCCTCCGTTAGTTGATTTTAAAATTCCAACTCCATATACTGGGCCATTAATTCCATTGGCTGCATTTGCATCTGAAGTAGACAAATAAATTATATTCGGGTTTGTATTTGATATTTCAATATCAGAGATTGATAAACTTAGATAATCAGTTGTTGGTAATAACTGCCAAGTTTTAGCATTATCGTAAGATACCCAAGCACCACCAGTTGCAGCACCCACATAAATGATTGAAGAATTTTGCGGGTGAAATTTTATTACATTTATTCTACCTAAACCTTCATCATTTGCAGGTGAATTGAATGGACCAAAGGGCTCCCAAATAATATTTGAAGTTAATAATTGGTTGTTTCTTTCTTTTTTTTCTTGGATTTTTATTTCGTTGTATATCTCGTTAATATCAATTTTACCTTCGGCATTAATACGATTGCCCCAGAAATGATTCCAACGATTAAAATGTTTAAATCTATAAAGTTCATCATCATTTAGATTGTACAATTTCTTGAACTCATCAATTGACTTTTGATATTCTAGAGTGTTTACTTTGAATTTTTCATTTTTAACTGTGTTGTTATTTTGTGATATTAATTCTCCAAAAGATATTAATATTAAAACTGAAAGAAGAAATTTTTTAATCATTATTCTTTTATTACTTTTTGTGATAAAATACTATTTTTATATATAACATTGAATAAGTATGTATTCCTTGACAAATTTGAAATGTCTAAAGTTTCAAAACTTGGCTTATTATTTATTGTTATATTTTTCCTTAGGACGATTTTTCCTTGTAAATCGCTTATTTGAATATCTAAATTATCAATGTTGTTGAAAAATAACTCAATATATACAATGTCGCTAGTGGGATTTGGATAAAGTTTAAAAGTATTTTCAGGATATATTTCTACTGTATCAGAAATTGATTTGCAATATTCATTTTTGGAAATACAATAATATTTTCCATAATCTACTATTTCTAATTTAGGAGAATTTTCTAAAATAAGTTTTCCATTTAGATACCAATCAACATTATTTTCAGAAATGAGAAAATTATATTCTTTTGATATAACAGGTTTTTGAGGTGAAGAATATTCAATAACTTCTATTGTATCTGAAATTATTTTACATCCATTTGAATCAATAATTGATGCCCAATATTTACCTTTTGAAACTTCAATAGTTTTTGATGATAAACCATTATTCCATGTAACATTTTTATTTTTTGTATTTAATAGAATTTGAATTTTTTCATTAGGACAAACAAAATTTCCTTCAGGAAGAGATATTTTTATTTCATCATTTTTGTAATCTTTTATATAAATAGGTTTTGATGGCAATTTAAAATTATTATCAATTAAAGAGACATAATATATTCCCTCAGCACTTATCTCGTTTGAGACTCCAACTACATTATTGTTCCATATATATGACTTCTTTTCTTCAGAATTAGTTACATTTATTTTGATTGTCTCATTTTTACATTTATAAATTGTATCACTATAGTTCAAAATAGGAGTATTATTTGATAATAAAGAATCTGAAAACTTGAAAAGTCCATTTGAAAATGTTGAAACAAATATTGAATTTGTGTTTTTGTTGTGTGTAATTCCTGTTATTACACCTAGATCTATGTTTTTATTTTTAATCCTGAATGTTTCATTCTTATCAGGGTTAAAAAAAAGTAAACCATTTTGTGTTCCTAAAAATAATTCATTATTAATCTTACAAAATGAATTTATTGGGAATGAAATGTCTAAACTATCTAATTTATTGTTTAAAAGATTATATTTAAAAAGTGAGTTTTGACTATTTTTTGATGATGAGATATATAGATTATCATCTTCAATTAATATATCACTTACATATCTATTTATATTAGTTAATTCCTCTAAATTTTTATCAAATATGTTGTACTTAAAAATCTTACCTTTTTCATTACTTATATATATATTTTCATCATCAAATTTATATCTTGTTATAATGTTATCAGAGACAGTAACTTTATTCAATGAATTATTATTTAAATTTTTAATTATTAAATTGTTATTGAAGTAGTACAATAATGAATCTTTTATTAAATAATTTGTATAAAATGGAGTATTTTCATTTTTAATAATTTCATCAGATAGTAATTCTGAATTACCATTATTTAAATTATTTTTAAAGACTGCTCCTCTTTGATATGAAGTAAAAAGGATTGAATCATTTAAAAATTGTTGAGTCATTCCATCACCTGATCCTATATATTGCCAATTATATCCGTTATATAGAAGTGAACCATTATCCATCGTTCCAATTGATATTAAGTTTTCGTTATCCATGTTAATATCGAAACTAAAGATTTGAGAAATACTTAAGCCAAATGATTTGAATTTGGTTTCTTTAAAATCTGAAGAAATAATAAATAAACCACCGTCAGTACAAATATAGATTTCATTATTCAATGGATGGAATTTGATAGAATGAACATCTACATGTATATTTGGTAATTCGGTAAATGAGTTAAAGCCATCTGTAGTATATTTGATTGGTACCCCAGCAATTAAAGCAATATTTTTTGAATAGGGTGAAAAAGTGAGTTCTAAATTATAATCAAGTTGGTTATTAATAATATTACTGTTTTGAATTAAGGGTAAAAGTTTATCATTTTCAATTATTCCAAAATCAAAAACATCTAAATTTTTTTTAGCTTCGATGAAATATATAATGTTTGGATTAGTTTCTGTATATCTTAGTTCTATTCTTGAATTTTCGGATTGGTATAAAATATCTAATTGTAAATTATTTAAGTTGTATTTATATATATAGTTAGAATCATTATTTGTTAATGTAAAATATATACAGTCTTTAAGATACACTAATGATCTTGAAATTCCATCTAAAGTATTTGAATCTAGTATATTTTTAATTTCTGTTTTATTTAGTGTAAAAATACCTTTATTAGTAGAAATATATTTTATTCCATCGACATCTATCATAGAGGTCAACAAATATTTAGAATTTATTTCAAAATCTATTTTATTAAAAGTAGACAGATTATCAGAAGAATATATTAACCCTCTTGAATATGAGTTTGTTAATGATGGAAGTTCTGAATCACCGGTTAGAATCCAAATTGTATCACTAAAATGATATAATTTTGAAACTCCGAATGATTCATAATTGGTTTTTAAGTATTGCCAATCATTCCCAGAATTGTTTGACATCCATAGTCCTCCAGCTGCAGTTCCAATTAATAGTTTTGAAACATCATCGGAAAATAGTAAAACATCGTTAATTCTACCTAATCCTTGGGTTTTGTAGTTTTGAATAATTAAACTATTAGGACCTAAATTATCGAAATTGAGAATTGTGTCTTTTAGGTTTTCTGTAGAGTTATAAATTTCGTCTTGAAATGATTTTAAATATTCTATTCTATCTCGAAATTTTTGAGATAATGTAATTTGATAGAATACCAAAAACAATATGAAAAGAATTATCTTCATAAAAAAAAAGAGGAGTTTAAAACTCCTCTATTTTAATTTACCTATTTAATAATAAACTTAGAGTTAAACTCATCGTTTCCAATTCTCATTATAATAAAGTATGTACCATTAATTTCTTTCAAATTAATGTTTAGTATATTATTTCCGGAAATAATATTTGTATTATTGGTATATATTTCTCTTCCATTAATATCTATTATTTTAATATTTCCTAAACCTGAAACATTAGAGTTAAATGTAAATTTAAACTCTCCATTATTAGGATTTGGAATTACTGAAATTTGGTTAATATATGTGTCTTCAACTGAAAGCCATGACACTATAAATTCTTCAGAAGTTGATGAACAATTACTGCTGTTTGTAACTGTAACAGTATAAACACCATCTGTTGTAGGAGTATATGTATCTTTAACAGCTCCAGTAATTCTCTCACCATTAAGGAACCATTGGAAAATACCAATTGAACCAGTAGCTTTTAAATTATCTCCTTCTCTTTGAACTGTTGGAATTTCAGGAGCATCTCTAAAACTTAAATTAACAGATTCTGATCTATATGCACAATTTGTTCCAGCTTTAGTGAATTCAACCCAATATTCACCGCTTTCAGTAACAGTAATATTTCTAGTAGTTTCTCCATTTGACCATTTATATTGACCAGTTCCTATTGAAAGAGGAAGATTTAATCTTACTTCTTCACCTTCACAATATACAGTTTTGTTATCAGGAACATTAATAACTACATCAACTTTAGGAGACACAGTTACCTCTACCGGTTCTGATTGAGCAAAACATCCTTTACTGTCATAAATAGTAACATAATAATTACCTGCTTCAGTAACAGTAATTGATTTGTTTTTAGATCCTGTAGACCATTCAAAATTTGTATAATTTCCTTGTAATGTTAAGACAACAGATTCGCCTTCACATAATTCAAGACTACCAGAAGCAGATACTTGTGGAGTAGCCAATTGACAATCTAGTAATTCAACTTCCCATATTCCTCTACCATAAGTAGCAGCTCTTAACTTCCCTGTTGATTTTTGAATTTCTAACTCAGATATAACAGTTGTTGGTAATCCTTTGTCAAAAACTGACCAGCTATTTCCAGATTTAGTCATTTTATAAACACCTGCGTCCATACCTACATAATAATCACCTGTAACTGGCTGTTGAATTATGGTATTGCATGAGAAGTTAGGTAAATTGTAAGTTAAATTAGTTGGTTGACCATTTTTAATTTTGATTACTTTGTTTGAAGATGAAAAACCTCCTAAAGTAACATAAACTACACCTTTTTCTAAAATATCTACAAAGATTGAGTTAATGGGAACTGATCCAGATGGAGATTGATAAATAATAGACCATTGGCCTGTTGACTTATTAACTTCAATAAGGTTATTAGAAATAGAACAGTATAATTTATTATCATCATGAGGAGATACAGCAATGTATCTAACAACAGATCCGGCGTTAAAGTTTGTTAATTTTGTCCATGAACTACCTACACCTCTATTATTTGAAACAAATATGTTTTCATATCCTACATAAAGGTTTTGAGGATTTACTGGATCAACTTCAAAAGGTGTTACCCAAAATGCATTTTCTCCTGATCCATATTGACCTGGACCTATAACTGCTGAGAAAGAAACTCCACCATTTGAGGACATAAAAATTAAACCTCCACTTCCACCAATGTTTTGAGATGCATAAACATATTTATCATCTTTTGGATCAACAGTACAATGGAATCCATCACCTGCTAATGCTTCATACCAAGTACCTTTATCTAAGATAAAAGTTGAGTTATCTTGAGCACCTGCAACATAAAAATTAGGATTTTGCATTGATTGACCGAATCTATAAAATTGTGTGATTTCTAGACCATTACTGATATCTGTCCAAGAAGAACCACCATTAGTAGTGTATCTTATACCACCATCATTTGCTGAGTAGAAAGTACCGTTATCGTCATAAGTAAAATAATGTTGATCCGCATGAACGAAAGGTAACTGTTGTATGAATTGCCAAAAAGTAGCAATATTAAAAGTATAACCTCCATTCGTTGATTTCCAAATGTTTACTCCACCAATATAAACTTCATTTTGATTTGTTGGGCTAATTGCAAGAGATAAATCGTACCAACCTTGACCAACTTGTAAATCACTTCATGTTCCATTCGAAAAACCTAAATAATTAATACCATCTCTAAATGATCTTAAAATTTAAAAAGAAACTCCACAAATAAAACTATTTTCAAAAAA
>Ga0136656_1000942_pt1 | contig 10343 bp, 13 predicted proteins | sample CPBDNA_9_FD_94862 | JGI IMG/M metagenome (GOLD analysis project Ga0136656, IMG submission 94862) | Freshwater to marine salinity gradient microbial communities from Chesapeake Bay, USA - CPBay_Sum_15_0.8_DNA (version 2) | ecosystem: Environmental > Aquatic > Marine > Coastal | place: USA...
ATATTCTAATATAACAGATTTAGATTACTTAATAAGTAAAATTTGTAATACCCCTGATAGTGAAGTAGATATTCATTTTGTAAGTCAAACAGAACGATTAGCTTTGTCATATATACAAGATGTGTATGATATAACAAAGCTAAGTATTCCTATTAAAAAAAACGTATCTAAAAAAATATCAATAGAATTAACTGATACACAAAAAGAAAAGTTGTATAGTAGATATAAAAATGATTTTATTTTGTTAGGATATTGATCCATAGGTTTTAATTACACTAAACTATAGATAACCTGTTGTTCTCCACGCTATTCTATCAAAAGATAAATTTTTTAATTTTGGACGATTATGTAATAATCTAAAATTGTCCCAAATTAATATAGAATTTTTCTCTAATTTAGGCGTAATAGAATATTTTGACATAATATCAGAATCCCAATTTTTTATCTTGTTTATTAATTCGTTGATAGTTGTGCTTGTTGTACTATCAATAAAATCATAAGACAAAAATAAGCATTCTTTATTAGAGACAGGATGTTTTCTTTTTATTATTTTATCTTTTATAAGTTTAAAATTTTTATTTAAATAATTTTTTTCAAAACTGTTATTAAAATACCATCCAAATTTTGTAGGGTCATGATCAATTTCATACTTTACATTTTTTAGTTTCATCTTAAATTTAATATTAGATAAGTCTTCAACTATATCATTTAATATAAGATGAGTATCTAAAAATATAGTAGGCACTATTTCAAAGTTTTTTACATTATATAAAAAGGTATATATTATTTTATCTAAGTATGCTCCATCAGCATGCCAATTAATATCTTTGTTATCTAAAAATCCATCCAAAGATACTTTTAATACATCAGGATATTTATGTATAACACTAGATACAGTGCAAAATTGTTTTGTAAAATTTAGCAAATCTAAAGGAGATTGTATGTCAATATCATTGACAACACAATATCCGTTTTCATTTAATTCGTTTAGTACATTCATATCTATGTGGCAACAATAAGTCGTAATAATACTTATACGGTTTGTGTAGACATATTTGAAAAAATGTTCGTATTCCTTGGGTTGTGTTTCTTATGGTATGATATTGTTTTACATTAATTAATAATGGTTTAACGTATGGTGCTTCCGTAATAAAATTAGTTTTATCTTCTTTATAAAATTTCAATGGTTGACAATTGTACATAGGGTAACATAATGCAGCTTCTCTGTTAGGATCTGTATGGCATCTAGATTCTTCAATATAAGATATTTTACTAAAATATAAATCTTTTAAAGAAAAGTTAAAAGGTAAGTAATTTAAAAATGATATATCAATATCTGCTTTATAATCACTAAGGTAAAATCTATTCCATTCTACAATTTTATTTTTACCATTATCAAAGAAAGTCCAACCTTCTTTAAGTTTATGTAATAATAAAGTAAGTTCATAATAATGGCTAGGAAAATTTAAACTTAAAAAAAAATTATTCATTCTTAGTAATATTTATTACAATTGCAAATCCAATGAATTTAATTTCCAAACACTTTGCACAGTATTATAAATTATTTTTATTTCTATAAAACTAAATCTAGGATCAATGTTTACTACTTTGTTTAATAATTTATCTACTTTAGAAGATATGCTGTTAGTCGTAGTTTGGTATTTATTTGTAGTAAAGTAAAATTGCTTTGCACCTTGCAATTGAGCATATTTTACTTGTAATGGTATAACCTTTGACAAAATTCCACTTACTCCGCCAGTAAAATTTTTGTTTACTCTATTATGAGAAAAACCTCTATTTTTAAATTCTTGTAAAGTAGCAATTCTAGATGCTACTCGCCACGTATCTTTATAGTATTCTGAAAAATCATGCGTCGTGCTCATTGCAATAATATTAGACTTAAAATACACTAAAAATAATTTAGATTTAGGTTTATTCATAATATCACTAAAGCTAATATTATTTAATAATTTTTCCTTCTTTGCTTTATCAAAAAAAGTATTTAAATCTTTGTTAGGATAATTTAAATTATATTCAACAATACTTAAATTGTCTTTAAAGTTATAATTATTATTCATTTAGTATAGTGCGGAAATCTTTTTTAAAATCATTATAATTAACTATTTTTTTAATTTTTTCTTCTTTAGTCATCAATTTGATTACTGTAGGTAAAATTTTTTCTTCTGTCTTTATAGCATCTAAGTTTAGTATATTTTTAAAATCCACATAAGGATCTCCTGTTAAATCTTCATATTTTATACAAAAATCGAATTTAAACTTTTTGCTTAATTTATCTAACTTTTTTTCTTGTTGAACTATAAAATTTATAGAAGGATAATGTAAAGTCGAATTGTAGGTAAAATTCTTATAGTTATACTGTCTCTTACTATGAAACACTCCTGTTTCTCTAGCAAATAAAAAACTTAAACATTGATCTTCAAGATCATCTCTTTTAAGTAAAATTTTTATATTTTTTGTATCTAAGTTATTTAAATCTAATATGTCTATGCCAATTAAATGATTTGGAGAAACTTTCAACACATAATTATATTTGGTTTTATTTAATAAATCTAAATTTTTTTTATTTTTTTTTATAACATAGTTTATATCAATATTACTCATATAATTTTGAGTAGTATTTTTATTAGTTAAATTACTAACATAATCGCGGAATTTTTTCCATTCATGCTCTTTATGCTTTAACTGATTATTATCTAAATACCACATATCTAAATGCATATGATTAAAGTATTCCATTAGATATGTGGTTTTAGTATAATGTTTATCTAATAAATTTGCTATGCTGTCAAATACATAAGTTGATCCTGATCTATAATTAAATAGTCCAATTACATTTGGCATATCTTAATATCTCTGGTTTAATTTATTTATAAATATAGCTTTATAATCTAATATTTAATGGATATATGAATAATTTATTCTGTGAGAAACAAAAAAATTTAGAAGAATATTGTCCTTTATTGCGAAAATTATATTATCACATAGAATCTAACCACGAATGCGAATTTATAAGAATTACACATAGAGGTTATTCTGTTGACATACGCTACGTCCTAGATTACAAAGAATTTAACCAAATATTTGAACTAACTTACCTATATCCTTATTCGAGAGAAGTACCAAATAGAATTAGATTTATGATAAACAATGACAGATGGCCAATTCACAAAGATAAAAATTTAGGACTTTCTGCTCAAAAAAGTTTAATTTTTCCTCTTATAAACTGTAACGAAAAAACAGTTACAACTTGGCACGAGCTTATCATTGGCGATATTTACGAAAAATCTAACGCTATTTTTGTTAAAGAACCATATTTAACAAAGATAATACACCAAGAATCATTTATTGACAATACACCAATTATTATAAATGTTAGCGAATGGCATAGTGCAGACAATTACTCTAATGAAAAAAGAGTAATGGCTGGTTTATTTATTGATTAAATAAAACTTGTAAATCTGTGTTATAATTTTTTACTTTCTACTTTTTCTTTTTGGTATTTTAGAATCTGCTGATGATACACAAGAATTTGTTGTACATACTACAGGCTCTGTAAATAATTTAAACCCAGTTTCAATATTTCCTAGTGGTTCATCATGACACGAATAACTTCGCTTTATGCTTCCATCAGGTTCTCTAATAATAATGCCTTGATAACCTGAATTACACATCCAGCCTTTAAACTTATTAAAGTTGAACGCATTAAATCTTTCAGCTTGATCCATATACCATTTCTTTCCTTTTGAGTCTTCAAACTCAATTTGGAAATGTCCTGGCACAGATGAATCGTCCTGCTGTCCTTGTGGAACTTCAAACGTTGCTCTAGGTCTGTCTGCCCACTCACGCTTGGATTCTGTATAGGCACGCTGTGGCATTCCGTTATGTAAGGTGCGTAATTGCTCCTCTGTATAGCCATCTACTACACGGGATGCAGTGGGATCGGACTGTGGTTTTAGCGTAACGTTGATCCCTCTGTTATGTAAATAAAGGGCGTTCTCCCAGTCCCTGTCAAACCATTCAGGTACCATCACCATATTCACTGTCACCTGCACATCGTAGGACTGACAAAATTCTAGCTTATCCGCAAAGTCACTTAAATCGCCCGTAGTAACAACATGCTCTGTATGTAGACTAGCAGTTATAGATGCTCTATGAAACGGCTTAGCGTAGTCTACGTATGTCTTAAACCAGGCTAATGGGCGAGAGCAGTTGCTCGTCATATGAATTGATGTGTAGTTTGTATTTTCTACATCATCTGCTAGATATTTGAGTATATCTAAGTAGCCTGGATGAAATGTAGGTTCGCCACCTGATAATGAAAAATGAAATGAATTAAATCCGTTAGCTCGTGCTTGACGTTTTATTTCATCTATTGTTTTTAAACAAAGTTCTGTTGGTCGATGATCTTTTTTTGTAGTATGAGCATAGGGCCAGCAATAAGAACATTTATAGTTACAGTATCTACCTAACAACCACGATACTGTAAATAAATCTCTATATAATAATGTTCGCTGTCCTAATGACACTACATCATCGAAAGGTATTTTTGTAAAATCATACTGACTCCATTTGAGATCAGCCGAAAAGTCTGTAGAAGGATTATTAATTGCTGATAGGGGTTCCATCCTTATCCGTTAAAATTATCTATAATTATTATTTCATTAAATTTTGGTTTATCTAAAATATCTGCTGTGTAGTAAGTAGGATATGGTATTTTTTTCATTCTATTTACTCTAGGATCAAAATATTCATGATGAAGTTTCCTATCTTTGCCATAACCTACACCAATTACTAATTTACAATCTAATGCACGTTCATCATGATCTATAGGAAACAATTCTTCTATCAACCTAAAATCACAACATTGACAAATTCCAGATTGTATTCCTCGGTTTGCTAAACTTAATGTAATAAAAGCAGTAAATATTCCAATTTCTATATTTTCTATATTTTCTTGGACACGTGCAATCTTACTATCTGTTCTTTTCTGGCCTTTTCCAAAACCATCTAATTTTGCTCGTGCATCCAATTTATTAGACCTATTTGCCCTGTCTGCAACCCATCTACTGTTTAACAACAACAGCCAAGGAGCTAATACTTGAGGGTTGCCTCGATCTTGATCTACATCAAGCGATTCATTTCTATGACACACTGACATTAAAGATTTTCGTCTTTGTTCGTTATCATTACGCCATAATCTTACTTGATAAGGGAACTGCAAATTTTTACTAGGAATATGATCATATACTTCATCCAAAGATTCTACTATTAAATCCTTAGAAGGTATTTCATCCTCACGCCATGCAAATGTAGTATATCGTTGTTCAATCAGTTCTTGCCAATTCATTGCCTCTCCTTTGCTGTAAAAATAGATAAAGCAATTTTGCTATCTACTCCTTTAGAAAGGAAATTAGAACTGCAATGTAATTGATTGCAATTAAAACATAAAATATCACCAACTTTCCAATCTAAAACAGTATTTATTGTTAAACCTTGGAGCCAGCTGTCTTGTAAATGTGTTAGATATTCTTGTTTAAATTCATTATTTATGCCTGCATCTGATAAAAAGAAAACGTCATCATATATTGACAGATTTTTATGAGAAAAAACTGGACGTTCTTTATTGTCATATCTAAAAAATTTAGCTCCTCCTTGATAATAATATTGATTAAACAAAATTAACTTAATATCATCGCTATCTCCAACATATTTTAATGGCAAGCAAAACGCTAAAAAAGCATTGTGTTCTAAATCATCATCATTATGTATTACATGAGGAGCGTTTACATTAAATATAAGTGTTGACGTGACATAAAATTTACCAAAAATACCCTGTAAATAATTAACTAAATCTTGTATTACTAAAGGAGTTTCTCTCCATAAATTTAATACTCGCGGACCTGTATTTTTTTGTATTACTCTGTTTTTATTTTCATTTAGATACCGTAAATATATATTAGTATCAAAAGGACATTCTATACTTGTAGGTGTAATATGATGTTTTTGTATATTTTGAATATCAATATTTGTCCGTAACACTCATTACCTTCATTACATTTTCCCAGGTTTTAGGAATATTCATTATAAGATGAATACAGTTATGCGCCCAAGAATGTGTTCTGTGTGTCTGCCTAGTATCACAATAATACGCAGTAAATTGTTTAATTGGCATTTTTTTATTATGCATTTCCCATTCAAATTGATCCAATGAATACTGATCTGATAAAAAAGCAACTACTCTAAAAGTATTCCTAGTCAACAAAGGTGTATCTTTATGTGGCGGAAAATATCCACCAGCATTTAATTTTACTAAAAAGGTTCTACCTAATGGTTGCCAATAGTCTAACAATGGATGCAAACTTGGTAGCAGATGGTATGCTTCGGTTGGATGACAGAACTCTAACTCGGACAAAGGTCTTCCCATTGCTTTCATGGCATCAGGCATACTTATACCACTTTTAATATCTAATCCAGGAATAGAAAATAAAGGAATGCCTTCTCTATCATTCATTATTCCATCTCGTCGCAGATAAGGTTGCCACATTTTATCTAAATCTTCTAACTCGTCTTCTATGGTATTTTTTATCTTTATAGATAACGGTTCCCAATAATTTAGAGCTTGTAATTGCAATTCACATTTGATGTCTTCCACTGAAGGTTCTACTGATCCAGGATCATCTAACCATCTTTGGTAAAAATTTGCTTGTTTAGCTCTTTTGGCCAAAGGAATCAATGACAGCTCGTTGCCATCTTTATCATATTTTTTATAATCGATACTCATACTAATCTTCCAAATGCATATAATCTTTCATAACAAAAAAAGCAGTTATTACAATGCACCATATTTTCTACACCATTATATTTTTCAATTGGTGTATCCAATCGTTCACAGGAATAGGTATATGGATATAATTTATCAAGCATATAATTAATTTTATAAGCTTCATAACTAGCCATTTTATCACTATGTCCAAACGGCCTCCGTGGGTTTTTAGTAGCGTTTTTTTTAAAATCCCTTGTTTTATCTCTATTCCCTAGTTGCTCGTAAATCATGTTTTCGTCTAAATTCCAAATTTCTTTATTAGACAGTAATTTGTTCTTAAATTCTTCGTTTTCGACATTCATAGTTAAACCACTATAAACAATATCTAAATTAAAATTTTTTCTTGATTCAGCAACTAACTGTTTTTGCCCTGTTTCGTAATCAACATGCGGAAACATCCTTGTCAAATGTTTTGTAGGATATTTTCCTGTAAGCTTTCCAACAATATCAATTATACGCTTTGCTCCGTCAGGATACCAAGGCTTCTTAGGTGTTCCAATTGTTATAACATATATATCTACATCTTTATCTTTAGTGTGCTCGCATAACATATAGTAAACTATAGAACTATCGGCACCACCTGATAATTTCACACCTATGTTTTTAAAATTATCATCATAATAAAAATCTTTTGTAAGCATTTTTTCCTTTTAATTTATCTACGTTCTGCTTTTTCAATAGCATTTAACCCTTTATCTGTTCCCCGTTCGTCAAAAACACCATCAATTAAAAAACGTAACGGAGTCCTAATACCTAATGGGTCCTTCCAACCATCTTCCTGTCGGTGCCAACCTATATGAATACTGTCGGCTTCTTCTAATCCAAAGTCAGCACAAACTTTAGAATACAAATCAGAATAATTTTTCCACCAATAATCAGGGCCAAATTCCTGCATCTGATTTACACCTAACCACATATCAGAAATGTTAGCAAATTGGAAATCATTCATTATAGAAATTGGTCCAACGGGTGTGTTTTTTGAGTATCTAATTCCTATCCTATTAGATCCCATAGCCAGTGCCTTTGATAAAGATACTGAAACTGAATGAATAGCCGGATGAGATACATCAAACTCAAAATTTCTACACTGCCCTAACCATGCTCCGTCAATATGTACAGGAATGTTTAGCTCATTACAATAATTCAATGTATTTTCAAAACCGTTTATCATTCCGCCTGTTATACAAGATGGGTAAGAAACTACTAATACGTCTGTCTTTCTTAATTGTTTATGATTATTAATTTGTTTTACTTTAAAATCTGTTAACCTTCTATGATATTTATACTCTCCCTTAAACGTGGCTATACGACCTTTATATAGCCAATGTAACTCATCTAACTGATGAGTGGTTCCTAGTATAGCATCTCTTCTATCAAATACATCTAAATTTTTATATACTGAAAACTTATGACTGCGAATCCATTTATCAATTTCCGCAAGAAAGTATCCTACATACTCGTGTGTATTTTTAGGATATGTTTCCATACTTAGTGTTCGTTTAAAGTTCCATATTTCAGAACATATCATTGGTCGCTGTCTTCTTGTGCCTAACATATCAAATGTTATATCTTCATAATTCATTTCACACTTTTTTATTATAAAAAATTATTATCTATAGTAGCATTCACATACACTTCCAAATCCTATTAATGAAATTTTATAAGAAGACATATCATTTTCCATTATTTTATCTTCTAAAAACCAATTACTACTATGCCACCTAGCGGGATTAAATACACATGCATTGCCTATTTTCCATTTGTATGCAGAATGTACTTTTAGATCGTTAAACATTCCTTGTTGTAAAAAATTTGTATCTTTTGGATGATATTTGTATAATTCTGCATCGACTATGTTTTTATTACGGTACTCATATATTTTATTATCTTTTTTATATCGCATAAATCCTTGTTTGAAAATTAATTTATGCGGATCAGTTGATACTTCATTATAAAATATAGTATAAAAATCTTTAGAAGCAGGTAAAAATAATGGAATAAAAATACCAACTTCAATTCTACAAGCATCAACTGCATTGGTGTGTGAGTTATTGAAATATACTGTGTCATAATCATGATGAAGCCCTACTGGATGCCTTGCAATAAAATAATCATAACTCCATTCTAAACTACAATTTAACAATTTATTTGTATATTCATTAAGATAACTTTTTTCTTTTATTACTTTTGTAAACGTATTTAAATCATTATTACCAGTATACTTTATATCTTGTGTTTCAAATGCATGATAACTAGCATCTAAAAAATATGATAAATCTAAATCTATTGTATATTCTATCCAATTATCAGTAAGCATGACATAAATCTTTAATTATTTTAACATACTTTTTCTTTTTAAACGCTTCTATACATTTTGATTCTATATGTTTGAGAACTTGAATCTTATTTTCATTTTTTTGGATATTGTCATAATCTATATACTGCGGAGTGTTTTCTTCTGACATAATAATATTTGATAAAGCAGGATCACCATGATAGATTGGATAAAAAGATTTATAATGATTTATAATAAAATTAACTATTTTTTTAACAAAAAAACTATCCCATTTACAGTGCCAACCCGACTGCCCTTCGATAATACGCATTTTTATCCAAAAAACTTTAGTATTCTCACCGTGCCCTAAAATATAAGTTGAATCAACTCTCCTAATTAATTCTATTTGATCAATTAGTTTACTATATGTAAGGTTTTGCCAAGGTTGTTTAAACCATTCTTTATAAATATAATCTCCACAATGATATACCCGTCGCAAATATTTTTTACGGTTATGTAAAAGTATGCAGGTCATTAATTTTTCCAATAATATATTCACATATTTTTTTATTTGAGTCGATACCAGGGTGATCTCTATCTCTTGCAACATCAATAACAAAGTTTTGATTGCCGTATATATCAAATTCTATCAAAGGTACTTTAAATTTTGATAATAGTTTATTTGATTGATATTTTGCTAAAGCACTATACTCCGATACATACTCTAATCCTCTTGTAAACCAGTTCTTACTTCCTAAGTATTTTTCTGTCCAAGGCCCATATGTCTCACGCCCTATAGTAAGCCGATGTTTATTTGGCCATTGTATTATTACTAGTTCTGGTAAACGTTTGTCACTTGTACATAAATGAATTAAATTATCTCGGATTAGATTTGGTGCGCCACCAGGAAAACTAATATTTAAAACTGGTAAGTTATAATTATCTTCCAATAAATTTGAATACCTATGTTCTTCATGTAATCCTGATCCAAATGTATGACTACACCCCAAGACTAAGATATAATTTGAATTTGGTATATCTGCATATTTACATCTATACCCTAATCTATTAAATTTGTATTCAATAGGTTTTTCCAAATATAATCCGTTTTTATATTCTTTTAAAAATTTAACATCCTTTTTATATGATTCACGTTCTCGGTCATAATAAAACGGAATAGTTTTATTAACAAAATCTTGATTAGGTGTTTGGAGAAATGGTTCA
>Ga0136656_1000944_pt1 | contig 10334 bp, 11 predicted proteins | sample CPBDNA_9_FD_94862 | JGI IMG/M metagenome (GOLD analysis project Ga0136656, IMG submission 94862) | Freshwater to marine salinity gradient microbial communities from Chesapeake Bay, USA - CPBay_Sum_15_0.8_DNA (version 2) | ecosystem: Environmental > Aquatic > Marine > Coastal | place: USA...
AGCGTTCAGGCCCGGCTCAAGTTCTTTGACGAGTTGGGAGCGTGAAATAGCCATAACTCAATCTCCTTATGCCAAGCCAGCGGTTCCACCGCTGAATAGGTGGTTGTTGATTTTTACGATCACGTTTGTGTTCGCAGATGAAACATCGCTGTTCTCAGGGTCTTGAGAAATGTCGATGGCTTTCAACGGCAGAGTTGCAGTTGTTGCGCCAGTTGAGACAGCCAATTCCATGCGAGAAGTACCTGATGTGGTATCGCCCACTGGGGATTGGTCTACGATGTCGAAATTGCCAGCCAAGTCAGCTACAGGGAATGCAGCGTCAGCTTGAATTTCGAATGTTGCATCTGGCGAGTCAATGATTGTCGCCATGATGTCAGAGGCAGAAACACTACCGGGGTAGTAGTTTGACCAAGTTGGTTTGCCTGAAGTCGGGTCCGTGTATTGGCAACCATTAAATACGCCCAGAATCAAACCTGAACCACCTGCTGCAACACGCTCAATGCCACCACCAGTTACCATAGCAACAAGGTCGCCTTGGTAAATAGCAGTTGCGTAGCCTGAAGCAATGCGGTAGCGGTTTTGCTGCTGCGAACTAATGCTTGTACGAACTGGACGAAGGCCAAAAGAAGCGTCTTGGTTAGACATAGCTAATTTCCTTCAAGATTATCCGCCTTTTCGACCTGAGCCGAAAGAGACAGAAGTTTTACGTTGAGGCGCAAGTTTTGGCATAGCTGGATTGTTTTCACGCATCCAGTCACGATCAACTGCGTCCATTTGCTGCTGTGTAACACCTTGATAGTGTTTATTCCGCTGTTCAACCATTTCGACAGGGATGCGAGCGAGAACAAGACCACCAACGCCAATGACGCCAGCGTTTCGTCCCTCGTCTACTACAGGTCCAAACCAATCGGGATACTCCTCGGCGCGAACGAGGTCCCAGCCTTCTTGCCGTTTCTTATGAACGTTTGTTTTATCGTCGAATTCCATTACAGATTCGCGAATCCAACGGTGTTTATAACCGATGGGGGGTTCAGGAGCACTTAGTGCTGAACCGGGATTCCATTCCATTTTGCGCTCTGAGCGCTCCCGAGATTGTACTTCTCGTGAACTCCGATCAGCCATATCAGTCTCTCCTTGTTTGCTCTAAACGAGCTACTTCTTTCGCGTAACGCTCTAAAGGGATACGCATTTTCTTGGCAAAAGCCACTTGACCCGGGGTAAGTTCCACCGCTTTTTTCCGCCCTGACTTTACAGACCGTCCGTTTCCAGACGCAGGAGCAACAGTCTGGGCGTTGGACCGTTTCTCCTGAAACTTATGAGGCATTTCTCTACGCATACGAGCGTCGATTTCTTTGTAGTAATCGTCGCTTGTAGGATCGTAATCTTCCTCTAATACTAATTGTTCGTGAATCGCTTGCGCTGCACGGGTCATCAAACGATCCTGTCCAAACCACTGGTTCTTTGACAACCAGTTTTCTAGCTTGGGGTCAGGCGCACGTTGTGGTGCCTGCTGCTGTTGAGGCATCTGCTGTTGACGCTGTGCCGCTTCCGATCTTGCTTGTTGCGCTTGCTGATCACGAGCAAGTTTTGCTTTTTGAACACGAACGCGCTCTTTTGCGATAGCAATCTTGGAAATAGCTTCTTGGGCATTTGCGACCTTTTCATAGTCACCTGATTCCATGCCCTCTGCTAAAGCGCGTTTCGCTTGCTCTTCTTGAGCCTTCAGTCGGCCTTCAGCTTCTGTGTTGTATCCAGCACTAACGCGACTCAATTGCTGACGCATTTGTTCGTTTTCTTGCTGCATTTGTTGCGCATATTGATAAGCAGCCTGAGCTTCCTCAGATGCTTGCTTACGTTTTGCGGTTAATTGATTAATTCGACGCTGAACTGATTCGCTGTACGTTTCCAGTTCATCATCGCCAGAAGACGCTTTCCGAACATTTGTTCGGGTTACGTCAGAAGAGTCGTCATCATCAACATCTTGATCATCATCAAGATCAACTGATGTATTACCCTCGAACTCGTCGTCTTCTCTAATGTCTTCAGCCATAGCCATTTGTCCTGTTCTCCGTCACATTATACATACGAAATGTCTTTTGGGTCAAGAATCGTGGCGATAATATTATCGTCATTTATGATACGAACCTCAAGACCTTCCACTTTGAACCTATTTCCAGCATATCTTCCTATAAGAACCCAATCCTTTTCATTACACCAAGGACCTGTTGGGAATTTTTGGGAATCTTTGTATGCGTCAGGGCCAAGCCGAACAACATATGCAGCAACAGTTGCAAAGGCTTCACGGTCACGAACCTGATCAGGAACGTATAATCCACCTTTGGTTTGCTGTGCTGGGTAGTATGGAATGATCAGAAGACGGTAGCCTGTCGGCTGCGGTAGTCTTTCGATTGCCGAAGTATCCATTTCTGATGGATCAACTTCGTTTTTGTTTTCCGCCCCTTTACCGAAAGCATTTTCAATCGGTTTAGGCATTGGCGTGTTTTTTCTTATTGCCTTCTGCGCAGCTTCTGCAACGTGATCAGGCACAAATAACTTATCAGTCATCTGCGTACTCTATGCCTTTCATCGCGGTTTTAATTTCATCTTCGACGTAGGACATTCCGCGTATTTCGCCTACGACATACCGATATTCCTCCCATGAGGAAATCGAGCCATCTGCGAGCTTGTCCTTCAAACGAAGATCACGCTCGCGTATGTTTTTTAACAGATACTCTGCAAGATGTAGTGCGTCCATACCGCATATAGTATGCTAATATTTGGAAAGCACAAGTAATATTACCATAAAATCAGAAAATTCCTTGGAATCTCTGGGGCCTTGCAATTCGGCTAAACCGCGAAACTACGCCACCGTTAGCCTTTTTTAGCGGCTTTTTTTGCTGGGGCTTTTTTGGCGGCTGCTTTTTTAGGCGCGGCTTTTTTGCTTGGCTTAGGGCTATCGCCACTGCTTGCTTTTGCGGACGCCCCTCCGACTTCAGCTTGCGTATGTTGCTGCTGATTGTCTTCTGGCTTTTTCCCTTCTTCAGTGGCATTTTTAGCCTCCCTACGCGCAATCTTCTTGGCTTTCTCCTGTTCAGCCATCTTTTCTCTAATTGACGATGCCATGTTACTGTCCTTTCATCATGGAATTCAGCGTGGCAATGTCTCTTTGAGTTTGAATACGCTCTTCAGCTACACGAGAACGTTCATCAATCGCCTTTTCCTGAGCATCAATACGCTGCTGTGCGATTAGGATGTCATTACGCTCCTTCTCGCGATTAAATTCTTGCTTCGCCTCAAACTCTTCCTGTCTGCGCTGCATATCTGCTGCCTTCAGTTGAAGTTCTTGGTTGCGAATGTCTACAAGAGGATCAGACTGTGGCGGCGGAGCTACTGCCTGTGCCAATTGCTCTGTCATCTCAGCAATGAGTTCAGCAGCACGAGCATCAATCTGAGGCTTGAACTGCATCATAGGATCAGCAGGTGGCTGACCGGGCTGTGGTGGCATCATTTGCGCTTGCTGCTGCATCATCTGCATCTGCTGTGGCGGAATTTGAGACATAATCTCTTGCTGCGCCTGCGCTTCACCCATCATGCCAATATGCTCCATAATATGTCCCTGCAATGCAATAATAGCTTGTGGATTAAGCTCTACGGCAGGTGTGGACATAATGGCCATATGCGTTTCAATGTGCGCTTGATGATCTTGGTCAGGGAACGCCTGTAAAGGCGCTCCCTGTAATGCCATCTGATTCTCTTTCGCAGGATTCATGGGCTGCGGTTGAGGTGGGGGTGGTAGAATGGCATCAATATTTGTTACGCCCAGCGCTTCGTACATTTTACGATACGCTTGATATAAACCCTGTGGGCCACCGTGGATTTGCGGATTAGACTGAACCAACTGCAACTCTGTTTGTGCCAACGCAATGCGCTGCGACATAGAGAAAATGTTAGGATCAGAAACAGGCAAAACATCTACACGGGAATCAAAGTCTTGCACAAATACTTGTGGGCCCATCTGCATGTCCGCTTGATACGGATACGCCTGAATTGTCTCAGAGAAGATACGCGCAAGTAGTTTGAACTCAATCCTTTGCGAATAGTGCAAGCGCTTATGAATCGCAGACATCACTTTCGTGCCGCGCTCCATAATTGCCATCGTTGTGCCTACAGGCGTCTCACCGCCCATCTCACCAACCTTCAGGTCAGCCATAGACGCAAAGCGCCGTCCAGCGTCCACCAGAGTGCCTAAAAGGTTATAAAGCGTCCCTGAAGGTTCTTTGAAGGGGAGGGGCATCAAGGAGCCTTGCAGGGTGCCTCCAACCACATCAATGTCGCGGAACTCGCCCGGCTGAAGGGGAGAATCTTCGTCGCGAATACGAGCGCCACGGGCTTTAAAGCCTGCTGGTAGATTGGAGAGGGTGCCTGCATCAATTAGCTGACGCAGGATCGACGTAGACGCCTGAGCCAAACCACCAATCATGTGGGTCAAGCCAAGGCCATAGAAGCCAAGACCCGGAAGAAACTTGTAATGCACGAAATATTGTTTCGCGCGTTTCATAGGATCGACTTCTGTGTAATTACGACGAACGGCCAAAACATCGCCAGTATCTGCAATGATAGTCACAATATACGGCAGTTTTAGACCTGTTGGTTCCCCATCCACACCAACATCTTCAAATCCCTCAATATCAAGGCTCGTATGAACTTCATAAAGGGTTAATTCTTCAGATGTACCACTTGGGTGTACACCTTGAATATCGTCAATTGATTCTTCAACCTCATTCGCTTCTTGATCGCCCATTGTGCTGTCAGGCAAATCAATGTCGCGATAAAAACCAACAAGCTGCATCTTACGAATTTCGTTAGAATCCATAGAAATGCGATGCGTAATACGCGGTGAAGACGCCAAATCAGTCGCACCATAAGGCACAACTAAATCTTCAGCGTGAATAAACTTGCTTACTGCACGACCCTTCAGCGGATCAAAGTAAACTTTCTTGAACGTAGAACCAATGACAGGAAGATAGAATAACATCTGATCCAATTCAGGATCATATTCTTCCATCTCGTAGGTAATCATGTAGTTCATGTAGTCTTTGACGCGCTCAGATTGCTTCACCAGCATTTCATTCTGCGCACCAATGACAGATGTACGAACAGGTCCAGTTGCAGGCAACAATTCACGATACGCTTGCGCTTGAAACTGCGTTACAGATTCCGCCAACAACGGATGAATAACGCCAGACGAACCTTCAAACGGCTCTGTACGTTCCTCAGTCTTCATGCCAAGGAATTCCAAGCCCTTCTTGTAGGTGTCTTCCCAGTCTTCACGAGATGACAAATCGTCTTCAATAGAGCCAATCAAATTAGACGAAATACGGGCTAATTCGTCTTCGTCAATGACATCCGCCAAGTTGCCATCAAACGGCACCTGCGGCTTTGCTGCCATCGGGTCTTCATAGTCGCCCACAACCGCGCTGCCATCTTCAAACTCAGTTATTCCGGGCTGCGCAGGCAAATCAATGACATCTTCCATGATTGCTTCATCAGGAACCATCGGTAAATCAGGCAATCCGCCTGCGCCTAGACCACGCTCTACAGCCATTAGAAAATGTCCTTCTCGTTACCTTCAATTGGCTCAAGATCGTCAATGTCATCCATGTCCGTCATAGGACCGCCTTTTTCCCATGCGTTGCAGGTATTCTCCGCAGAGCATGTAAAATCTAGCTTGGTGCAATATCCAACCTCGTCACCTTCTTCCATGCCAAGACCATCTTCGATACAATCCAGCATGTTCGAACGAATGTTATAATATTCGCAATTTCCGCAAATTTGCTTTTTCTTTTCCCAGTTTTTTACAGCATGACCATAAGCATATTCTTGCACAGCATGCTCACGATTTTCTGCGTTCTTTTCTGGGTCTTGCGTGGAAAGAGGACACATAAATTCCTCTTTCACTTCAATTTCTTCTTCGTCAAACTCAAATGCCGTAATATCGTCATCAACAACTTGGTTGATTCCTGACTTGAGTTCTTCCATGTCAATGTTGATGACGATCTTAGCCATTACTTTACTCCGATAAACTTTGTGCCGCCAACTGCTGCGCCACCGCCACGACAAACACCGCCACCATCTTTGTAGCCACGAACTTTACCGCCGCCCATGTAACCTTTTACAGCGCCGCCTTTTTCTTTTTGAATAGGCTTTTTCCTTGCGCGTTTTTGACGATATGCTTCCTCAAGTTGTTCTATAAAAGTGTCAGCGCTCATAAGGCCAGCCTGTTTAGGAGTCATTTCTCCAGCATGCATGCGTTCAGTGAGCTTTTTGCGCATTAGTTCGTCCAATTCTGTGCTGCCACCTTTGTCCCTATACTTGTTTGCATAATCCTCAGACATGTAAATTTGCCCACCTGTTTCAGTAGGTTGCATATTTACCTTTTTACGTCCACGTTTGCCGCCGCGTGTGCTTGGTCCGTCCATTATTTTACTCCTTTGAATTTACCGCCACGACCAGACATAACACAGCCTTTACGCGGTTTATTTGCCAAACGACGCTTTTTAACAGCGCCACCTTTATTTAAGCCAAAAGCTTGAAGCGGGGCTTTTCTACCGGGGCTAGTGCCCTCCAGCATTTCAATAACATCCTCAGAAACACCCATTCGATTTAACTGACGACCTGATCTAGTCACGCCCTTGCCACGAGGGTCCATTCCTATCGCTTTTCGTGCTGCTCGTGCAGTAGCTGAACCAACTCCACCACCTGCGCCTTCAATCATACGCAGCAAAGCCGCTACAGACATGTCAGAGCCTTCGCCTAAACCGCGAAGAATTTTTCCAACTCGACCGCCTTTCTCATAGCCGCGCACTAATCGCTTTAAGTCTTCCGGGCTGTAATTTTCAGCCGGATTAACCCCACGAGTGCTACCACCGGGCATGCCGCCAATAGTCTCTGGGCGAGCTTTTGGCCGTAAGGATTTCATAGGAGCCAGTGGGCTGCTACGGGGCGCTCGCATAGGCTTGCCAGATTCCATAGCTTCCAACATAGACGCACGATCCATTGCGCGTTGACGCGCACGATCAGCATTGGATATAGTTTTTCCAGACTCGCCCATCGCTTCCATGAGCGCTCTCATAATTGCTGCTTTATCTGCCATTAGTAATACTCTCTCTTGCGACGGGCATACGCCAGTTCATCTTCATCATCATAGTCACTCGGGGTGGTAATAAACCCACCCTGTCTGAAACGTAGTATAGCCTGAGTCATCGAATCCGCCAAGTCATCATGTTCTCCGTTGGGAAACGCAGCACATTCTTCCATAACTTCATCCGCGAAATTCGCCTCCGGTGCCCACACCATACCACTTTCAAACACAGGTGCACAGGCATGCATTCGTGTAAATTTATCAGCACCACGGCTCGGCGTGAACGGCGTCACAGGAATACCCATACGTCGCAATTCCTGCGTCAATGGCATACCACTCGCCTTCTGTTCAATCAAAACCATGTCAGGCTCGTACAAGTTATACAACTCATGCGCCTGAGCCTTTAATTCAGGAAATTCCCAACGACCTCGTACCGCATCCAGTAAGACAATGTGATCTTCCCTCGTTTCGTCATTATGGAATATTCCCCAAGTCGTAATCGCACTGTAGTCCGCCCTATCTGATTTACTAAACGCCGTGTCATAACTCTGAATAATATAGCTGCAAGGGGGTGGATCGTCCTTTTCCCAGATATTCCACCACTCACGCTTAATAATCGCTCCCTCTTCAGCAGTCGGGTTTTGCATATACTGCGCATTCCACTTGCCAACAGGAATAGATGCCTTAACGCCTTCAAGTTCATCCAAACTCCAGAACTCAGGCCACAGAGGATCACCAGACGGCATAATCGCAGGAAACTCAACAATATCCCACTTGTCCGCACCCTTCTCGCTCTGCTTCGCCAAAACCTTCGCCGTCAAATCCCTAATCGACCACCGCGTCATAACAATGATAATCGAACCACCGGGCTGTAAACGCTGCCGTGGACCAGAGGTGTACCATTCGTAAATGTTATCTAAAGCCGTAACACTCAGCGCGTCTTGTTCGGAGACAGGATCGTCGATAATCGCAAGGTCAGCGCCGCGCCCCGCGAGAGCACCGCCGACACCCACCGCATAATATTCGCCGCCACCGTTCGTGCTCCATCGACCACTCGCTTTAGCGTCCGTTGCAAGACTAACATTCGGAAAAACATCACGAAACTCCTCGCTGTCAATCAAGTTCTTTACCTTACGACCAAAACCAACAGCCAATTCAGCCGTGTGTGTCGCTTGAATAATCTTCAGATCAGGCCGTCTCCCCATCAGCCATGTCGGAAATAAATAACTCGCAAACTCAGATTTCGTATGTCGAGGCGGCATGTTCACAATCAAACGCTTGATCTTGCCATCCGCAACAGCTTGCAGCTTCTCAGCATATATCTTGTGATGCCTGCCCTCAATAAATTGAGGCCAAACATGCTTCACAAACTTCATGAAGTTATCGTGCTTGTCAGTCCTAGCATCCAGCGTCTTTAAACGCTCCAACATAGGAGCGACCTTAGCTAACTCCTCGTCAGTGAGAAACTTCGTAAAGTCGCTAAGGTCATTCATATCAAGCCCCTAAAGACTGCAAGAACCTATCAATGTTCGGCGTTACCGCACCACCTGCCGCAAACTGATTGATCTTGCGAAGCTGCATTCCCTGAACAGGCTGCTGAACAGGCTGTTGAGCAGGATTTGCTGTAGACTGACTACGATCAGGACGCGCCCCTAAGCTGATTTGAGGGCTGTAAAGATAGAAATCTTCTGCGTTAGCTCGCTGTGCATCAAAAACGCCATCATTTGTATAGTTGATATACTTTAATCCAGCAGTAACATCAGATGTGTCAACAAGACCGTCATGGTTTAAGTCATAAAGCTGCATTTGACTGTCATCAAAATCTGTAAAACCCACTTGATACTTTTGCATTGCATTGATTGAACCCAAGTCAAACGGATTGTCTGCGTCAAAGCCTCTAAAGTCATAGGTGTTTGGATCAAGATCAACAGGGCCACCGATTGCAAACTGCTTGGGCTTACGAATCGCCAACGGAGTTCCCAGAGTCGGCGTTGTCGGAGTCGGCGTGACTCCACCACCAGTCGGACGATCAATCTTCGACAATGACAAGCTAATGTCTTCAGCAGTTGCGTCGTCAACCTCGCCAACACCAGTCAGCGGAACACATTCTTGCGTTACAGGATCAAGGAAATATCCCTCCGGGCATGGATCATCACTCCCCGTATCATCAAGTACGTCGTCCGTAATCCCAAGAAGCTCCTTAACAGCATCATCAACTTCTTGGCCGCCACCGCGATCAAAGTCAACAATCTCTGCATCACCGCTCTTGCCAACCTCGGTAACAGTGCCGTCCGCATTCACAAAGAACTCAGTTTCAATCTTGTTACCATCTTCATCCGTAGACGTCACGATAAAGCCATTCTCAGTGCTCATTCCATCTGGATCAAGGTCCGCTGCCTTATCTTGAGCCTCAAAGACATCGATGAACTCTTCATAGTCCACAAAGCCGTTGCCATCAGCATCAGCACGACGCGCAATTTCCTCTTCGCTCATGCCACCAGTTGGAGGCAAAAACGCAGAAATGTCATCTGCCGACAAAACCTCTTCAGCAAACGTGCCCATCGTGGACATGTCAAACCCAGCGTAATTTCCTTCATCGTCATAAATAGGAGTCGCACCGCGCTCAATCGCATTCAAATGCTGTCGAACCAAAGCCTCACGCTGCTCTTTGCCCATGTCCTTCATTTTGTCAGCTAAATAACTGCCAATATATGGAACACCAGCAGATACAGCAATGCCCATGAACTCCTCAAACAACGTCGGATCAATCTGATCCTCAAGCTGATTGGTAATCTCTGCAATTTCATCAGCACTTACGCGCGGAGATGTCTCAATGCTTCCTAAAACAGTAGATGTTATGTCTGAATCAATTCCAACTCCAGAACGAACCATCTCAGCTTCAGCAAGCCTGCGATTACTATTAATTCCGTCGTTATCATCAGCACGAGCCGCAATCGCGTCCGCGATTAAATCTTTGTCTCCAGTTTTTGCAGCAGCCGCCAAACTCGGCAACTTATCGGCCCATCCAGCGCCATAATTATACGCAATAGACGTCAACGCAGCCTGCGTCGCAGGGTCCATCGCGTAGAACGTGTCAGCGCCAACCGCATCTACAACGCTAGGTATAAATTCAGTCGTCAATCTGCGGTTCAAGTCAGCTTCAGCTTCTTCTCGCGTAACCGTCATTCCGGGC
>Ga0136656_1000948_pt1 | contig 10319 bp, 4 predicted proteins | sample CPBDNA_9_FD_94862 | JGI IMG/M metagenome (GOLD analysis project Ga0136656, IMG submission 94862) | Freshwater to marine salinity gradient microbial communities from Chesapeake Bay, USA - CPBay_Sum_15_0.8_DNA (version 2) | ecosystem: Environmental > Aquatic > Marine > Coastal | place: USA...
AAAAAATAAATAGTCAGAAAGTATTATGAAAACTTTCAATCATTTTAAAGAAGACATCGATAAAAGAAGAGAGCAGATTGCTGCTGTTGGTGATAAGAAAAGGGCGATGGAAGTTCAAGACCGAGATAACGTAACCCAGCAGGCAAAACTCAAACAAATGTCTAGCAAGTTGAAAGATCAAGTTAAAGGGGAGATCTATAAGGAGTTGGGTATTAAATGAAAATTAATCTTTGGTACTCTAAAAATATGGGTCAGTGGAGATGGACTCTCTGTGAACAATTTGATAATGGAAAAACAAAACTAGAACAACATTCTGGGCAGAGAGAAGAACTTCGTCCAGCAATGGAAGATATCGCAAATACGGTAGAATATCTTATGAGTAAATGCTAACATTTATAGGTAGTTTTACTTATTTTTTTATAGATAGTGTATAATCTACAAGTAGAACAATGAGATGTTCTAACACAACTCTGTTCATAGCTTTTATCATGTTTATTGTATTCATTATACATTCACTATCCACTGATCTAGAATGAAAAATTTTATTCTATTCCTTGTTACTCTAACTGCTATTTCTACGGTTGAAGTTTATACCGAGATTATTTTATCCACGATTCATTAAGAACATAAATAATCCAACGGAATGTAGTGTTAAAGTATCATGGGTCTTAGTAGACTGGATAATTTTCTTAAGAATAATCGTGGTGTCATTCTTTATGTTAATCCTAGCGATAGAGATGCAACAGATAGCATAGAGAACCAAGGTAATTCACTTGCAAAACCTTTTAGAACGATTCAGAGAGCATTGCTTGAAGCAGCAAGATTCTCTTATCAATCTGGTGAAGAAAATGATAGGTTTAGTAAGACCACCATTTTCTTGTATCCAGGAGACCATTACGTAGATAATCGTCCTGGATACATTCCTACGGGAGCAAATCAATACTTTGAAAGATCTGGTTTGCAGAAAAATGAGTCATTAGAGTTAGATAATAAGAGTAAACTTAGTTTAAATTCAAAAGATAATATTCTTTATAAATTCAATAGCATACATGGTGGAGTTATTGTTCCAAGGGGAACATCCATTGTTGGTTATGATTTAAGAAAGACAAGAATTAGACCATTATATGTTCCAAAATCAAATAATTCTAATATTAAAAGAACTGCAATCTTCCGTCTGACCGGAACAACCTATCTCTGGCAGTTTTCTATATTTGATGGCGATCCAAATGGACTTGTGTATGGTGATTATGCGTCAAATGAGTTCGTTCCAAACTATTCCCACCACAAATTAACATGCTTTGAGTATGCTGATGGTGTAAATGCTGTTGATATTAAAGATACCTTCTTAACATATTCTAGTGAAAGAACTGATCTTGATATGTATTATGAGAAGGTTGGTGTTGCATATGGTATAGCAAGTGGTCGTCCCATTTCTCCAGATTTCCCATCATCTCAGGTAGACATTCAAGCAAAGGTTGACGAATTTAGAATCGTTGGATCTCTTGGTGAAGAAGTTGGAATTACAAGTATTAAGGCAGGTGATGGTGTTATCACCAGCAATGAAATTACTGCAACTCTTGCTAGAAGTGTTTCTGGTCTTGATGTTGATACTCCAATTCGCATTGAAGGAGTTGGTTCAACTGGATATGATGGTCAATTTGTTGTTAGAGATGTAGTTAGTTCAACTGAAATTAAATATCGTGTTCAGAGTGCTCCAATCAATCCACTTCCATCAGTTTCTGGTGCAACTTTAAACATTAGCGTTGATACTGTTACTTCTGCGTCACCATATATCTTTAATATCTCATTGAGATCTGTCTTTGGTATGTGTGGACTTGATGCTGATGGAGGAAGAGCAAGTGGATTTAAATCCATGGTTGTAGCTCAATTCACTGGAATTGGTCTTCAAAAAGATGATGATGCTTTTGTAAAGTATAACTCTATAACTGGACAATACGAAGATAGAAATGTTCCTGGAAATGAAAATCTCCACACAGATTCCAGAGCAGTTTACAAACCAGAATTTGAAAACTTCCACATCAGATGTAGTAATAATGCAATCCTTCAACTAGTTTCTGTCTTTGCGATTGGATATGCCGAGCACTTCGTTGCAGAATCTGGTGGAGACCAATCAGTTACAAACTCAAACTCTAACTTTGGTGCAAAAGCACTGATTTCAAGAGGTTATAGGAACACAGCATTCCCACAAGATGACCTCGGAAATATTACTCACATCATTCCGCCAAAGTTTATTGAACCTAATAATCCAATCAATATTGAGTTTACATCGATTGACGTATCTAGAACTGTTGGTGTAGGTTTATCTGGACACTTATATCTGTTCAACGAAACAAATCCAGACGTTGCACCAGAAAATATCATTCAGGGATTTTCTATTGGTTCAAATGCTAGCGATAGACTCAAAGCACTTCTAACAGTTTCAGGAATTACAAGTGAGTTTTCGGCACGTATTACAATGCCGGTCCCTTCACACTCAACGTCTGATATAACTGCAAATAAAGTATCCGTAGTTGGTCAAAGTCCTACGGGAATCAATAGCATTACTAATAATATAATTACACTCACAGAAGATCATAATTTCTTCGATGGAGAATCTGTAAGAGTTTATTCTAACACTGGTCAGATTCCAGATGGATTGAAAAACAATAAAATTTACTATGTAATTGCTAATGGATCTGGAATTACAAGTACATCGCAGATTAAACTTGCAGCAAACCTTAATGATGCATTTGCGGGTGCTTCAGTTACATATAACAATTCTGGAGGAACTATCGAAATTGTTAGTAGAGTTGTTGATAAGAGACCTGGAGAACTTGGACATCCAGTCCAGTTTGATACAACTTTGAACCAGTGGTACATAAACACATCAACTGAAGAATCAGATACTCTATATCCTAGAATTGCAAGTGCTGGTGTATCTGGCATTGGTGCAGCAACTCCAAGAACTTTCTTCACTAGGATACAAGATAATAGAAATGCAATCGATAGTGTCTACAGAATTCGTTACGTAATTCCAAAAGAGGCTGTAAATGCAAGACCTCCTATTGATGGTTTTGTTCTTCAAGATAGCAGCAACACTTCTGGATTTACTACATCAATTATTCAAAAGTATTTCCCAGATACAACAGCAACACTTTCTGATCCAACCGAGATTCGTAAGTTCAACTTTATTGCAGGTGCTGATTGGAGTTTAGGGACTGCAAATATTGAAACCGAAATTCCACATTATCTTCAAATAGGAGCATATGTTGAACTGAAGAACATTAAGAGTACTAACAACACAGTTGGTGCTGGTGCAAGTGGATTTAACGGCATCTATCCTGTCGTTGGTATTTCGAGTGCAAAACACTTCTCTGTTGGTATTACAACAGATCCAGGAACATTTACCAACAACACATCACAAAGAGACACAAATCTTCCAAGATTTATTCAAAAAGACTATAAAGAAACATTCTCAATCTATCGTTCAAAACAATTTAAAGAATATATTGAGGGACAACAGGATGGTGTGTACCACATCCTACTAATCAACAATTCAAATAGACCAAAAGCTGCTCCATTTACTGGATTGAAATTCTCTCAACCAATTATCAATTTCTATCCACAACTTGATAAGGACAATGCAAACTCAGATCCAAAATCATCTGTTTCATTTGCACTCCCAAATCCAATTGGAGAGGTTGTTATAAGTGATCCAAGAGATAGTGTAAGTAGAGAAGCACTTGATAAAGGATTGCAGGCAATTGGTGTTGGTGCTGGTATCACTGATATCGTATCTACTTCAACAACTTCACATACAATTTACTATAAGAATGAGCACAGACTGAATAGAGTTGAAAAGGTTGGTATTGTTAGTGCTGGTGCAAACTATGGTAGTGGTGGAGGAACTGAATATTTCTATAATGCAAAACTAGTTGCTATTGGAAATTCAGTTACAGGCAAACACGCAACAGCAAAGATTAAAGTTGGAACTGGTGGCACAATTGCTTCTGTCGAGATTATGGACGGAGGAAGTGCATATGGAATTGGTAATACTCTTGCAATTGTTGGTGTTACAACCTCTGCCAATCATGTCGTTGGTGTTGTAAGTGTAACATCGATTTATAGCAATGAGAATAGTCTCGTAAGTCTGGCAGGTATTCCTATAAAGGCATTTGACGGATACAATAATAACTATCGTGTTGTTGGAGTTACAACTGGCGATACTACAAGAGTTGATGTAAAATCATTTGAAGATATTCCAGCAGCAGCACTTAATCCAACTGGACTTGGACCAGCAGCAACAGCATTTGCTTCTGCTTATTTAAACGATCAAGCAATTCCAGTAAGTAGCATTGAATATGATCCATCTGTTGGAATAGCAACAGTAACAACAACAATTTCTCATGGTTATCAGGTAGGAAATGGTATTGAAATTGCTGGTGCAAATGAATCTGTTTATAATCAAAGAGTTCCAATTGGAGAAATTAAAAGTTTAAATACCTTCAGTGTTAATCTTGGAATTGGAAATTATGCTCCTCCATTGACTGGAGAGGTATATGCAGTAACTGATGCTCTTAACATCCGTGCAAATGGTGGAAATCTTACAGAAGAAAATGAGAATATTGGTGGAAGACTTACTCCACCATATGGAGATATTCGAACCACTCTATCTGTTTCAATTGGAAACATGACGGATGACAATATAAGCGTAACTAACTCTGACAATATCAACTTCCAGATAGGTGATTACTTGCTGATTGATGATGAAATTGTAAGAATTAAGCGTTCAGTTATTCCTGGCGATTCTCTCAGAGTATTCCGTGGAGTTCTTGGAACTAGAAGAAAAATGCACGTTAATGGATCTGTTGTTAAGAGAATCCGTGTTCTTCCAATTGAACTTAGAAGAAACTCATTTATTAGAGCATCTGGTCATACTTTTGAGTATGTTGGTTTTGGTCCAGGAAACTATTCGACTTCAATTCCATCAAAGCAAAATAGATCTCTGAATGTAAGAGAGAAGTTCTTGGCACAATCATCCAAAGAAAATGGTGGATTGGTTGTCTATACTGGTATGAATGATGCTGGTGAATTTTACATTGGAAACAAGAGAGTAAGTTCTGCGACTGGTAAGGAAGAGGTTGTTGATGCACCAATCCCAACAATCACTGGTCAAGATGTAGGTCAGGATGATATTAACACTGGATTTGATGTTCTGACTCCACTACAAGCAAATATTACTCGTTCAATTCGTGTTGAGGGTGGACCAAGTAATGATATTGTCTCGGAATTTGATGGTCCAGTCCTATTCAATGAAAAGATTACTTCAACATCAATGAAAGGTGTTCAGGTTTCCTCCTTGTTAATTCAAGGTGAGCAGACTATCTCTAGAAAGTATACGGTTGGTATTGCTACCCCAACAAATGCTGGAACAGTTGGAGATGTCGTCTTTAATGTAACTCCAGAAAATGGTGGTACTATTGGATGGGTCTATACCACAGGAAACGAATGGAAATCTTTTGGTAATATCTCTCATTGATTAAAATTTTATAAATAAACCATGGAGGGGAAAGTGAACCTCAGGAGAACCAATGGGAATTAACAAGAACTTTACCGTCAAGAACGGAATAGAAGTAAACACTGATTTAATCTATGCGAGTGCAGAAACTCGTAAGGTTGGTATTGGTTCAACTATTCCAGAGTATGATTTAGAGGTAAGAGGCGGAATAGGTGCTACTAATTTAACACTCACTGGGTCAGCAAGTTTCTTAGATAGTGTTAATGTTTCTGGATTTACAACTGTAAATGACCTAAACATCACTGGAAATCTTGCTGACGTTGCGAATGCAAATATAACAGGTATTGCAACAATCAATACTTTATATACTTCTGGTGGTAATGTTGTTGCCGGTTTTGCAACTGTTACCGATCAAATCATTGTAAGTGGTGGAGCATCATTCTCCGGCATTACAACAATTAACACTCTATATTCCCTAGGTGGTAATATAATTGCAGGAGTTGCTACAATAACCAAACTCGAATCCTCAGGAGGATCTATTGTTGCTGGTATTGTAACAGTTTCTAGTGAACTGGATGTTAATGGCGATGCATCAGTTTCTGGTGATGTATCAGTTTCTGGTGATGTATCAGTTTCTGGTGTTGCAACTGTAAATACTTTATATACTTCTGGTGGTAATATCGTTGCAGGTATTGCAACAGTAACCACATTATATTCCTCGGGAGGTAATATTGTTGCTGGCGTTTCAACGCTTGGTATTGCAACAGTAACTAGTTTAAACTCCTCAGGAGATGTATCAATCCTTGGTGATACATCGGTAGTAGGTAGTGCATCTTTAAGTAGTTTAGATGCCTCTGGTAATGTAACAATATCTGGTATTACAACACTAACTGATTTAAACTCTTCTGGGGATGTAACAGTCTCTGGAGATGCTTTAGTATCTGGTATTGGAACTATTAATACTTTATATTCTTCGGGAGGTAATATTGTTGCTGGCGTTTCAACACTTGGTATTGCAACAGTAACTAGTTTAAACTCCTCAGGAGATGTATCGATCCTTGGTGATACCACTATAGCACGTCTAAGTTCTTCTGGTGACGCAGTATTTACAGGAATCTTAACAGCACATACGTTAAACTCTGTTGGAGATGCATCATTTACTGGTATTACTAGTATCAATACATTAAATTCCTCAGGTAATGCAACATTTACAGGAATCTTAACAGCACATACGTTAAACTCTGTTGGTGATGCACTATTCAGTGGTGTTACAACTACAACTAGTTTAACATCTGTGAATTCAGTATTCAGTGGTATTACAACTACAAATCATCTAGAATCTGTTGATTCAAATCTAACGGGTATAACTACCATTAGTAACTTAGCATCTGGTATATCTACCGAATTTGTTGCTGCTGCTGGAATTCAATCTGGTGGAGTTACTATTGGAACTGCAACAACTTTAAACTTTGTGGGGTCTGGTGTTACTTCGGTCACTATTGCTGATAATGTAGCAGAGGTCTTTATTGGAATCTCAACCGTCATCTATGAAAAGCAAGTCAATATTGTAAGTGTTGCAACTTCAGAATTCAATTTTGATTACAATCCCGGTGCAACTGAAGTATATTATAATGGTTCAAAATTAGTTGGTGGAACTGACTATGCCGCAACTGATGGAAGTGTTATTCAATTAACTTTTGATGCAGTGTCTGGAGACACTGTTGAAATTATAACATTTACAAATACTATAGCATCTCTCGACAGATCATTCTGGTCCAGTTATGCTTCCGGTATTTCTACAACATCAAATGTTAAGGTTGGTGTTAATACTTCGGCAGGAGTCGTCCTTACATCAGCAAATGGAACTAATTATCGTTTGTATGTTGAAAACGACGGGACTCTAAAAACTGAATTAGAGTCTTAAAACTCACATATATATCAGAACTATATTCACCAATAAATAACTAAAAACTTACACCATGTCAAGAGCAAGAGATCTAGCGGCGCTAGTAACACCAAATCTGTTCAATCAAGATGACACCCGATCGCAAGTTGGTTTGGGTACGACTGATATTGGTGCAAAAATTCAAGTATCTGGTGCAGTCTCTGCAACCTCATACTATGGTGATGGTTCCAATTTGACGGGAATTGTACTCCCTAGTGATAGTGACCAGACATTTGATAGTCTAAACATAACTGGAATCGCAACTATCAATCAACTTTCTGTTGGAAGCACGGTTGATAATCTAACTCTAAATCACACCACTCTGACTGGAATCACGACGATAGGTGGTACTCTTAGTATTGGTAATAGTGAAGGAAATCACGGTCAATATGTAATTTCTACAGGCATTGGAGTAACATGGATTGATCCTATTCAAATTAGGACGGATCAGGAGTTTGTTGCTACTCCAGGACAAACTCTATTTATTTTCGATCACGATCCAGCAGGTCTTGATGTATTCAAAAACGGTCTAAAATTAGCAGACTCTGCATATAATTCTAATGGTGGAACTGTAGTTACTCTCACATCTGGTGCAACTGGCGGAGATATAATTCATTTGGTCGGATATGGTGTTTCTGCAAACTCGGGAACATTTGGAAGTTTAACCGTCAAAAATGGTGGCACAGTTAAAGGAAATCTTGGTGGAATCAAGGTTGTTGATTTTGTTGGAGAAGATATAGTTGTAACTGGAGCTGGTGTAAGTGCAAAGGTTACTATTCCACCAAGACAAGGATTTATAGACACATCAGATACAAGATTGTCGATTAAATATAGCAACGTTGGTGGTGGGACAACCAATTTCCCATTTACTGGAATTGCAACAGGGATAAACAATAGAAATACTACGGATGTATTTGTTGATGGTGTAAAAATAAAACCAGAAAATATTGATTACTCATCATCATCATTTGTTCAAATACCAGCAGTATCAGCAGGAAGCACAGTAGAAGTTTTTACATATCCAGAAACTGCAAGAGTATCTATTGGCGATACATTAGATGCTACTGGAATTGTAAGACTACAATCTAGTATTGGTGAAGACGTATCAACAAAACCATTTGATGTCTACTATTATGGTTCTTCTGGTACTGGATCTAGAAAATTAAAGGATGGTACAGAGTATAATTCATCATTTGGTGATGTTATTATTGTAACTGGGGCAGATAGCACAGATCATTATGAAATCTTTGGTATTAATGATGGTGCAAGACTTGGTATATCAACATCAACTGCAACTGCAGGTCAAACAGTATTTACAACACCATCTACTTTTACTGCAAGTAACGTTGATGTCTTTATAAATGGTATTCGTTTACGTGACGAAGACTATACTGTTTCTGGAGCATCACAAATTACACTGACTGCTGGTGCTTATGCGGATGATCATGTTCAAATCTTTGAATATACGCCATGGGCAAGAACTGGAGTCACAACGATTACAGCAGGTGCAGGACAAACTGAGTTCACAGTTGGAGAATCAAGTGCAGCAACAGATAATGACGTTTATATCTCTGGTATTAGATTAAGTAGCGCAGAGTTTAATATTATTGGACTAGGAAATACAATTCAACTTACTTCTGGCGCACTTCTCAATGAAGTCGTTACAATTGTTGGTTTTGCAACGACTGCAAGAACTGGACTTGCAACCAACTATTCTAACAGCAGTTTTGTACCAGGACATCAAAATCTCATTCCTGTTGCAAATTCTACTGGAGTACTTGAAGTATTTGAAAATGGTGTTCTTCTAAACGATGCGGATTATACTCCAGATAGTGATGAGTATACTGCAGATAATGAATTTAGAATCTTAATTACTGCTGCTTTCAGTGTTTCGGAACATGTTGAAGTCGTACAATATAATCATCTAGGTAATCAGAGAGCAAGAACATCTACTAGCATTACTCCATTCGATGGGCAGTCAGTATTCCCATTCCTCTATACTACAGATCTTGTTGACGTATTCAGAAATGGATTTAAAGTTATAAGTCACGACTATAACAGTGCATCTCAGACTGAAATTGACTTCCTTAACTATACATTATCAAGCACAGATCACCTTGAACTGATTTCCTATACCCCAATCAGATTTACTGATTTTATAAAGGTTGAGAATGGTCTCTATAATTTAGCAACTGGTGTTGGAATTGGAACGGAATCAATAGATTATCAATTAACTGTTGGTTCTGTAGGTTCTTCGGGAACATCATTATATGTAAATGGTGATGTAACAACAACAGGGGTTGTTAATGTTGGAACTGGAACCACGATTGAAAGTGGTGCTATTCATGTAGGATCTGGGGTAAGTGTTACTGACTCTGGTTTCTTTGTCGGAAGCAATACTTTTAATAGTTCGGGACTTAACCTAGCAACTGGAGTCGTTACTGCCTCCAGTTTTGATGGAACAGTAACTACAGCAACTAACGCGAATGTAGCAACAGTTGCTCTTGGATTCACTGGAGATGGTTCTATTAATACTTCAGGAACTATTACGGCATCTAGTTTTACTGGTAATCTAACTGGTAACGTAACAGGAACAGCAACCATAGCAACAACTGCAACGACATTAGCATCTAATTCGAGTGTAAACACCTCCGGTATCATCACTGCTGCTTCAGTAACTGCTACAACCTTTACTGGAAACTTAACCGGTAATGTAACAGGAACAGCAGATGTAGCAACAACTGCAACTAGTTTACCTGGTGATATTAATATCAACACTACAGGTATTATTGGAGCATCTGCTATTTCTGCAACTAGTGGTTTTGTTGGTAACTTAACCGGTACTGCATCCAATGC
>Ga0136656_1000952_pt1 | contig 10298 bp, 11 predicted proteins | sample CPBDNA_9_FD_94862 | JGI IMG/M metagenome (GOLD analysis project Ga0136656, IMG submission 94862) | Freshwater to marine salinity gradient microbial communities from Chesapeake Bay, USA - CPBay_Sum_15_0.8_DNA (version 2) | ecosystem: Environmental > Aquatic > Marine > Coastal | place: USA...
AATGGCAACCCCCTCAGCCTCATCCCCTAAGGTATCAAGGTGAATATGTTTACATTAAAAGTCTTAACAAAGTTGTAAGAAATCCAAACTATGACAACCTCATATGGGATGAGGAAAGTTTAGAATGGACTAGAATTGAAGAAGATAATCGTTTAATATACTTGGACAAAGAATATATGTGGGAGTTTTTTGTAAATACAATAGAAGAGTATAGAAGAGTTGTTACTCCAGCAGTTTAGTGATAGAATATAAAAGTATTTATTTAGGAGTGATATGGATAATTTAGATGTAAATATTTTAGTGCAAACCTTTAATGAAAAAATTGCAAGTCTTATGACAGAGCTTATAGTTAAAGAAGCAACTATTCGACAGTTAAACGCAGAAATGCAAAAACTAGTCGAAACAATAAGAGTTCCAAAAACTCCAAAGAAACAAGAAGAAAGCAAAAAAGAATCAGATGATTTTGAGTGAGGTAAAATAAAATGTCAGAAGAAGTAATTGAAACGACTGAAGCTAAAAAAGAATTTGTTATTGAGATTAAGATATCAGACGCTAATCTGCAGTACAAGAGTGATTTTAATGAAGCAGAAACTATTTTTTGGATGGAGTCAGTAAAAACTCTAATTCTAAAAAATGCCTTTGATAAGGTTTCTGGTGAAAAAGCTGAGTAGCTTATAAAAAATTAGCCATTGAGCTACTATTAGTAATAGTTTTATAGATGGAGAAATAATGGCAGCTTTAGATTTTTTGCCTTTTAGGCAAGTTGATAGAAACAAAAACAATAGTTTAGCGAAGGCTCTTCAACCAGAAGAAATAAAGTCTATCAATAAATCAATGAAAGTTGCTGCCCTAGCCCTTGGGTTTCAGGGTAATACTTACTATTATAACAATAGAGCTACATTTGAGCCATCTCCATTCGACTTTGATCGTATCATGCAGGCAGCTGATACAGATTCTTATGTTAAGCAAGCTTTAAATAAATATAAAGAATTGTTTTGGAAAGAGAATTGGTCGATAGTCGGAGAAAATCCTGAAGCAGTTAGTTACCTTTATCAAAGAATAGATTACATGGAAATGGCAATGAAAAGACCATTTCTTGATTTTTTGATAGAGGTTACTGATCACATATTTAAATATGGAAATGTTTTTATAGTTAAAGCTCGTGGCGATATATCAGACTATTTTCCAACTCCAATTTCTGGAGTCAATGCAGATCAGCCTGTAGTTGGATATTACCTAATTCCTACTGAACAGGTAAGAATTCTTAGAGATAAATTCAATAGACCAAGATCATACCAACAGGCCACAGATCCTCTAACGTACATGCCAACAGAGCGTGATCCTGTTTGGTCTGCAGACAGGGTCATTCATATGTATGTCGACAAAAAGTCTGGGCGCGCTTTTGGTACTCCGTTCCTGAGTTCTGTTCTTGATGATGTTGTTGCCCTACGTCAAATTGAAGAGGATATACAAAACCTTGTTCATAGAGAATTATTCCCGCTATATAAATACACCATAGGAACAGCAGAACAACCAGCTGAGCCGCAGGAAATAACAAACGCAGCATCCGAGATAGAATCTTTGAGAGCTGAAGGTGGATTAATATTACCGTATCGTCATAACATTGAGGTAATAGGTGCAAACAATACTGCATTGGACGCCTCAACTTATTTGGAGCACTTCAAGGAAAGAGTCGCAGTTGGCTTAGGTGTTGCGCCTCACCATCTTGGCATGATGATGAATGGTGGCAACAGATCGGTTACCGATAGATTGGATACCGCCTTATATGACAAGATTAAACAGTATCAGAAACTTTTTTCGGAAATGGTACGAGTTCATATATTTAATGAAATCCTTTTAGAGGGTGGCTTTGATCCAGTAACTAATCCCATAGAAGATGGCAACTCGGATCGTTGTTACTTTAAGTTTAATGAAATTGATGTTGACACTCAAGTCAAGAAAGAAACTCATGTTATACAAAAGTATGTGAATAATATCATATCGATTAAGGAAGCAAGACTTGAGCTTGGAATTGATCCTGATTATGAAGAAGAGGAAATGTTTGCGGCCATCCAGGCAAAGGTTCAAATGGAACTAGCAAAAAATCAAGCGGAACTAACTATGGCTGGTCAACAAGGTAAGGATGTTGTTAAGGACGGAGATAAACAATCTTCAGCCAGCAAGGGCGAAAGAAACATGCCGAACAATAGACGTGGTCCCGGAAATACTGTACGTCCTGCCAATCAGCAGGGCCGAAATAATTCTCCTAACATAAGAAGAGCGGACAACACATGGCTTAATTTAGTTGAAAGTGCACTAGAATCAGAGTATACTATTGTCTACACAAAAGAAGAGAAAGAGACAATTAATGACGAACAATCTGACACTGAAGAATGAGCAAGTCGCTGCTTATTTGGCAACTAAAGATTCTTTACTAGCTTTAGAAAAGGCAGTTGACAATGGTCAAACTCGTCTTAGTCTTCAAGTTCTAGTTGATGTAATTGATGAGTTATTTGAAAGACTTGTAGCTCTAGAGCAGCTCGTTATCAATACTGAGGATAATCAAGAGGAGACATATTCTACTCCCGCCCCCGCAGAAACAGTATCGGTAAAATCCTCGGTAGAAGAAAAAAAGAAGTCAGCTACTGAAAATGAAAATGTAGAGATAAATCCTAGTAAGGAAGAATCTGGCAAGAGCGTTAAATGAAGTTAATGATAGGCTGCCCAACTTATAAAAGGACATGGATGCTTCCGCTCTGGATCAGGTGTCTGGTTAATCAGTCAATTTCCTTTGATAATATCGGCTTTGCTTTTGAGGTATCTCCAGATGACCAAGAAACAATTGACGCGCTAAACGCGTGGAAAAAATATGATAAAAGAATACCACACTTTACCATTAATGTAAGAGAAGATATACCTCATTTTCAGCATGAAAATAATGGCAGGCAATGGACCATATCTAAGTATTCTAATATGGTTTCTTTAAGAAACTCATTACTAGAAACAGTAAGAAATATATCACCGGACTATTATTTGAGTTTGGATTCTGATATACTTTTCACCAATCCCAATACAATTGAGCTTTTAATAGCTCATTGTAAATCTGGAGCAGACGCAGTTAATCCTTTGATGTTTATGACGCCTTTTGGTACAATGTATCCAAGCGTCATGAACTGGAGGTCGGATGTTGTGGGTAAGGCATTTCGTGAGCAGCAATATCCGCTAGGTACATATTTTAAATCTGATGTAATTATGGCAGCAAAAATGATGAACAGGCGAGTTTACGATTCTATAAACTATAGCGTACATGAACAAGGTGAAGATGTTGCTTGGTCATGGTCATGTAAAGAAGCCGGATACAATCTATTCTGTGCATCGTACATATATGCCCCTCATATAATGTCTGAAGTTATGTATGAATCATTTGTTAAAAATGGTGATGAAAGATCTGCTGTAGCATCTTCTAACTACGCTAAAGTGTGATATATTTGTATAAATTTGTTCAATGTTATAAAAAGAAACTTACTATTAAAACAGATATCAATAAACAGGGGAACTCATGTCTTTTGATTTTGTAGAAAACTTTACTTTAGAACTTCCAGACTTTTCAAAGCTGGACATAGATTTTTCGGAATCATTTAATTCCAGCCATGGGTTGATTATAGAAGTCGCTGCCATTCATGAGGGGTTGACCTCTAATTATAACAACTATTCTGCAATAGAACTTGAAAAAGCCCTGCAGTCTTGGGTTGAACCCTATCCTAAGCCAATTATATTGAACCATGATCTGAATACTGAGCCAATAGGTCGGGTCATGGCTGCAAAGATGGACAAAGAGGCAGATGGATCATCTTTCGTGAGACTACAGATCGCCATAACAGACCCAGTTGCTGCTCAGAAGGTTATTGACAAAAGGTATTTAACTGGTTCGGTTGGTGGAAGAGCCGGAAAAGCCGTATGCAGCATATCGGGAGACGACCTTGCATCAGAGGATGCATCAGGGCGTCCACGCATTTCAAAATACAAAAGAGGAAAAGTTTATAAAGGTAAACTAGCATACATCAATATGGAAGACATTTCATTTAAAGAATACTCTTTTGTCAATCAACCGGCTGATCAAAAATCTGGAGTTAGATCGGTTAAGCCCGGCGACCAGAAGTCAGACATGGCTAACTCTGAGGGCTGGGTAGCTAAAAGTTCAGCTTTTATTCTTAGTATGGATAATGAAGACATCATATCTATAGAAGAAAATAAATCAATTCTTTCAAACATGAAAAAGAAAGAATCAAAACCAATTTACTTGCACTTAAAGGGCGCATTCTTAACAGCTTTGGCTCTTCAAGAAAGTGAAAGTTATATAAATAATACAGAATCATTACTATCCAATGAAGATTCTGAAAAAAATAATTCTGAGGAGACTCACAGCATGGACAATGTTAATAGCGAAGAAGACATTCTTGCAGTAGCCGAAGGCCTAAGCGAGGATCTCTCGAATATAGCAGCTTCTTCTTCGGAAGAAACTTCAGAAGCCACAGAACAAACTGTAGAAGCTGAAGAAGAAAGCACAGAGGTTTCTGAAGAAGTTTCAGAAACTCCTGAAGCTAAAGAAGATACTGACAATGAGGAAGTATCAGAAGAAGAAGAAGAAGAAAAGGTTTCAGAAGAGTCTGACAAAGGCTCTGACGATAAGAACTCAACTGACGATTCAGAAGAGGCGGATGTACAAGCCGTAGATTCCGAAAATGCTGAAAAGCCAGAAGAGTCATCAGCACCAGATGCTGATGAGAGTCAAGAGACAGTTGAGGAGCTCAGCCAGCTCAGCGATAACACAGAGGGCGTTGAGCAAGATGTTGAACTTCTTAAGTCGACAATAAAGTCTCTTGAAGAAGAAAATGCAAAGCTCAAGAGCGCGTTGCATAGAACATTGGTTGAAAGAGTTGTTGATACTAAGATTGGCTTGGGCTTCGAATCCGTAGATGATCGCGAAAAGCTAATTGAAGAACACGTAACTCGTACAGCCTCTTCTTTGGCTGATTCTCTAAGAGATTTGGCTAAGGCTCCAGTAAAACTAAGTAAAAGACTGAGCGCATACACTGTTCCAGAAGTAACTTCTGAGGCAGAGGTCGTCGTTGAGGAAAATGTAGTTACCATGGGTCAAGAAGAGCCTGTAGAGCAAGTATCAGAAGTTAATTCTTTTGAGCAGGTTTTAGTAGACGCCCTCATGGGTAGACGTAAGCTTTAATTAATAAGGAGAATAAAGATGAGTTTAGCAAAGTTCCGTAAGGTTCATAGCAAAACAGGTGCAGGAAGGTTTGTTGTTTCTGAGGGCGTAGCCCCCAGCGCTTACCTCCTTCCCCATCCTGGTTTGCCAACATGGTATCTTGACAGTGAAGATGATCGCTTTGAGATCGTTATTCCAAAGGGTACTATTCTTTCTGTGGTAGCCGATAGCAATGGCGACGCCCGTATTGTGCCAGCTAATGGTACAGCCTCCAACAAGAGTTGGGGCGACGTCATGCCAGATTGGGATCCACAAGATGGCGCAACGCCAACCGCTACAACTGGCTCAAGCGACACTGTAACAGTTGCCGCTCGGTCAATTCCGATTGGTTGCGCACAATATGATCTCTATAGACCATTTGATAAGGGCACTTCTCAGGGAGCTGGTTTTATCACTCACGGTTATGTAGAGTATCCAATGGTTGCTGGCATTAATGACGACGTAACAGTCGGTTCACTAATCCGTTCCGACTTCATGGGACGCCCAGTAGCCGCAGCCGCTGCTGATTTTTACAACAGCAGTGCTGTCTATAGCTACTTGCAGGTTGGTAAGGTTGTTGAAGTTGAAAAGTTTGCTACAAACTTTGACGACGGCCTCCTTAGCTACATGCAGCTTCCATCAGATCCAGGTGCGCTCAAGACTGTCTATGAGCTTACACGTAGCGGTAGCTACAATGGTAAGCTTGGCATTCGTGCAAACCTAGATGTATACAATGTCGTTGGTGCTTTCCGCGTCAATCTGACACTCTAATAGAAACAATAACACAGGAGGAATAATCCTAAGATGAGTAAAACAATCCAAGAGCTCCTCTCTGGTCTCCCAGCTTGGGAGGCTGCACTGACTGAGGACGGGTATATCGATGCAGACAATAGAGTAACCATTAAGGAGGCGTTCGCTTCACCAGATGCAGCAGCGCTTTTCCCCAAGGTTCTCTCTCGTACGCTAAGAGAAGCAGCTGAGCCACAGCTTCTTGTGACCCCTCTGCTTTCCACTGTTCGTCTCGGTAAGGGGCGTTCTTTGGAGTTCCCAGCAGTCAATGCTATCCAAGCGGCTGAGATTCCAGAAGGCCAAGAATATCCAGAGCAAGCACTCGCCTTTGCAAAGCAGGTAGAGGGCAAGGTTTCAAAGAAAGGTGTAAAGCTAGCTTTCACTGAGGAAGTTATCGCTGACTCACTTTGGGACATTGTCGGTCTACATGTTCGCGCTGCAGGCCGTGCTATGGCTCGTTTAAAGGAACAAATTGCCCTTAGCCGTTTTAAGGACGCAGCTACAATCGTTTTTGACAACGATGACGCTAACTATGATGACACAACAGGTTTTGATATTAATGGCGCTGCCAATAAGACCATCACCTGGGACGACATTGTAGACATGGCTGCTGTACTCATGGCTGAAAATCATGTACCAACAGATTTCATTCTTCACCCCCTAATGTGGTCGGTATTCCTTAAGGATTCCATCTTCCACGCAGGCGGTGCTGCATCAGGTGTTGGAACAAGCTGGGGATACCGTCCTCAGTCAGCCGAGGGTGCCCTTAATGCAACCGCTCCAATGGGTTTGAATGTTCTAGTTTCTCCATTCGTAAGCTTTACTGCTAAGAGTGGTGCAACAGCAGCCAAGTCAGACCTCTTCCTCATCGACCGTAATGAGGTTGGAACACTTCTCGTCAAGGACGATATGAGCACGGATCAGTTTGATGATCCTAGTCGCGATCTTCGTTCACTTAAGATGAAGGAGCGTTACGACATCGTTATGCTTGGTGACGGCGAAGGTATCACAGTTGCTAAGAACGTAAGACTCAGCCGTAACTACGAGATAATGGTTACCAACGAGGCAACCTGATAATCCTTAGGGTTGTTATAGTTACAATCTAACCCTAGAGCTAGGGGGTAGTGGAGAAATCTACTACCCCCTGTGCTTTTATTGAGTTAAATTTATTACTATTTATAATAGACTAAGATTTTTGGAGCGTGTTAGGTGAGCTTGTATTTGATAGATAATGCTACTGTAAGTGTTAACACTGTTAACATTAAATTTGGTAGAACGATAAAAATATCATCCTTAGTTGATGAAAATTTTATAGTACAAACAAACACTGCTACACCCGTTGTAGTATCTAACCCATTTAAAGATATACAAACATTAACTAATTATAATCAAATTAGCAGAACATTAACCCTCTATTGGAATACGGTTCTAGCTTCAAATACAGAATATGTAATTAGAATTGTTAATTTAGTTGATTCCTCTGGCCTTACTGTTCCAGAGGAATCTATTACTTTTACTAGTCAGACAAACGCTGCTACACCATCAATCCTTCAGGCTACTACTGAAACAGTAGTTAATGAAATTCTAATAGAGGACAAATCTATACGTCCAGATATAGAAACTGGATATCAAATCATTGCAAAAAATCCTAACTTTTATATTGAGTCAACGAATCCATATAGTGGAAGTTTTTATTTAGCAAATGACGAAAATAGTGGAAGGGTTACAATAACTTTTAGTGATAGACCGGCATCAAACTTCTTGACTTCAAAGTATTTTAAAGCTCAAAGAAAAAAAATACAAAGAACTCCTTCTAGGTGGGAGAATGTACCAGCTCAAATATCGCTACATTCTTGGAAGCCAGACATATACGTAGATTTTCCATCAAATGACGCAACACCAGTATATTATGAGGACGATAAGACGTACTTTGAAACTGGATATAAATATAGGGTAATAGTTTCTTCAGAGGTAGGTATTTAATGGCTAATGGACTTTATTATAAGGCTAAAGAAGCCTTGCTGGAAGGCCTACTTGATCTAACCGATGATTCAATTAAGGTAGCCTTGGTTAGGTCTTCTTATTCAGTTGATTTATCAGCTCACGAGTACTACTCTGATATATCATCAGACGTTGCAGCTACTAGCTCAATTTTATCAGGACGCAGTACAACAGACGGAATTTTTGACGCAGAAAATATAACCATAGAAGACTATGGGACAAGTGGCTTTGATTATTTAGTTATTTTTAAAGACACAGGGAACAGCGCTACCTCAAGGTTAATAGGATATATTGACACCGCAGAAGGTTTACCTGTTTCGAGTAGCGCCAGTGCAATATCAATTACCATAAACTGGAGCAATACAGTAAGCAAAATATTTAGTCTATAAGGATTTAAATGAGCACTCAATACCCCAACTCCTTAGATGATTTCACTAACCCTACTGCTACAGACAGACTAGATTCTGTCACTGTACCGCACCATCAACAGCATGCGGATTTAAACGACGCCGTTGAAGCAATTCAGGTTACTTTAGGACTTAATCCCGCCGGAGAACATTTAACAGTTAAAGATAGAATAATTAACGCAGAAACGGATATCCAGGCACAATCTGTTTTAAATGGACTAACAGATGTTACTATAGGTTTAGCCGTTAGTGGAGACATTTTACGCTATAACGGATCAACATGGGCTAACTATAACGAAGAAAATCTTGTAGATGGAGGAAACTTTTAAAAATGGCTAATACAATTAGAATTAAAAGAAGGGCATCCGGTGCTTCTGGAGCGCCTGGTAGCTTAGAGAACGCAGAGCTAGCGTATAATGAAGTTGATAATACCCTTTATTATGGAAAGGGCACAGGAGGTGCTGGAGGAACAGCTTCAACAGTAGAAGCTATAGCTGGACCCGGCGCTTATGCAACCTTATCTACAACCCAAACAATTTCTGGAAATAAAACATTTTCCGGTTCAGTAGCCCTTGGTTCATCAGCTTCTGCAGCAACACAGGACCCTAACGACAATAGCACAAAAGTAGCAACCACTGCCTACGTAGATAGCGCCATCACTGCATCAACTTATACCTTTACATTAGCTGGTGATGGCGGAACTCCTCAAGAAGTAAACGACGCTGAATCAGTAACAATTTCAGGTGGAACAGCGCTTACATCGGGAGTCGCAGCAGGAAATATTATAACAATAAATTTAGATGACACCTTAGTAACGCCAGGTTCATACGGTTCGGCAACAGCTATTCCAACTTTTACTGTCGATCAACAGGGTAGATTGACAGCGGCTGGGACCGCCTCTATATCAACTACTCTTACAGTTGACGCAGATGGAGCTACTTCGGAAGATGTTTCGTTGTCTACAGACGATCTTAGAATTCTCGGTGGGAGCGGGATAACAACAACCGTAGCAAAAAACTCTACAGATATTACTGTCACTGTCTCAGGAGATGACGCTACAACTTCTACAAAAGGAGTTGCATCATTTAGTTCATCTAGTTTTAGCGTAGCTTCTGGCGCTGTTTCTATTAAATCGGGTGGAGTTTCCAATGCCCAACTAGAAAACTCGTCTATTACGATAGGAACAACATCAACATCCTTAGGTTCAACAAGTTCATCTTTAGCTGGACTTCAGCAAATAGATGTTGACAATATTCGTATCGACGGGAATACAATTTCTGCTACAGATACAAATGGCGGAATATCTTTAGATCCAAACGGAACTGGCCATATCTCGGTAAATAGCGCAAGAATTGAAAACCTCGCAGATCCAGTTAATGCACAGGATGCAGCGACTAAAGCCTACGTAGACAATGTCTCACAGGGTCTGCATGTCCACGCACCAGCTCATGCAATAATCACAAGCTCTTTAGCAACAATTACTGGAGATACGGTTACCTACAGTAATGGAACAGGCGGAGTTGGGGCTACCTTAACTCTTTCAACAGCTTTAGATCTAGCTGGCGGAGATTTAGATGGGGACACAGATATAAGTACAGGAGACAGGCTTATAGTTGCGGGTGAATCAAACGCTGCCCATAACGGAATCTACGTTATAACCTCTACGACTGTTTTAACAAGAGCTGACGACTTCAACCAGCCAGTAGAAATGGCCGGTGGTGACTTCATATTCGTTACTCACGGAACAAACTATGCCGACACTGGCTGGGTTATGTCAGAAGCTGTAACAACAGTTGGCTCAGATTCTGTTCCTTTTGTTCAGTTCTCTGGAGCGGGAACAT
>Ga0136656_1000956_pt1 | contig 10272 bp, 7 predicted proteins | sample CPBDNA_9_FD_94862 | JGI IMG/M metagenome (GOLD analysis project Ga0136656, IMG submission 94862) | Freshwater to marine salinity gradient microbial communities from Chesapeake Bay, USA - CPBay_Sum_15_0.8_DNA (version 2) | ecosystem: Environmental > Aquatic > Marine > Coastal | place: USA...
CAGAGTACCACTTAATTCAATTTCAATTAAATATGGACGCAAAGGAACTGAAGTCGAATATAATACAAGCTGGGTATAAGGCAGTTCACGAACTTATACGAGTAGCAGAAGAAGAAATAATTGTAGAGGGTGGGGATGATGAACTTGCTGCTGATAGATTAAAGAACGCTGCTGCAACTAAAAAGCTTGCAATATTTGATGCTTTTGAAATACTTAGCCGCATAGAAGCTGAGAAAAATTTAATGGAAAATAAACCCATTGAAAAGAAAGAAGCATTTGGTGGTTTTGCGGAAAGAAGATCTAAATAATGTACGAACAGACTTTAGTAAAAACTGTTACCCCAGTTAAGCTTAATGTTATAAAACGGCTTAATAGATTAAAGAAATGGGAGTATGGTTATAATAAAGATCATGATATTGTTGTCATAAGTAAAACTGGTGCAATTGATGAAATTATTGAAATACAAGGATTGTGTATAGCATTACCTAAAGCACCAAAAGAAATTGATAATAATAATAATAAATGGGAACCACACGAGTTTCCTAATGAGCTTAAAAATATAAAAAGTATATTTGATTGGGAATCATATCCTGAATCATTTAAAAATCAATGGTATGCATATATTGATAGAGAATTTACCAGACGCGAAGAAGGTTATTGGTTTTATAATAAAGGCACAGCTACTTATATCACTGGTTCTCATTATATGTACCTGCAGCACACCAAAATTGACGTTGGGAAACCAGATTTTAGAGAAGCAAATAGATTATTCTTTATATTCTGGGAGGCATGCAAAGCTGATAAACGCTGTTATGGAATGTGCTACCTCAAAAATAGACGTTCTGGATTTAGCTTTATGGCATCAAGCGAAACCGTTAACCAAGCAACAATTACGTCAGATGCAAGATTTGGAATACTATCTAAGTCCGGTGCAGATGCAAAGAAGATGTTTACAGATAAAGTTGTACCAATATCCGTTAACTACCCCTTCTTCTTCAAACCAATACAAGATGGAATGGACAGGCCGAAATCGGAACTTGCATACCGAGTACCCGCATCAAAGCTTACCAAAAAGTCCATCACGGAGACCAGTGAAAAGCAAATACTAGAAGGTCTTGATACAACAATAGACTGGAAAAATACAGGTGATAACAGTTATGATGGTGAAAAGCTAAAACTGTTGGTCCATGATGAATCCGGTAAATGGGAGAGGCCTGACAATATATTAAATAACTGGAGGGTAACAAAAACAACGCTACGTCTTGGTAGTAGAATTATAGGAAAGTGTATGATGGGGTCTACCTCCAATGCATTAGACAAAGGGGGAGATAACTTTAAAAAGCTTTATTATGACTCAGACGTTACAAGACGAAACCGTAATGGCCAAACTAGCTCGGGATTATATAGTTTGTTCATACCTATGGAATGGAACTACGAGGGATACATTGATTCTTACGGATACCCTGTCTTTGATACTCCAGAAGAACCCGTCGTTGGAAATGATGGTGAGTATATCGATATTGGAGTAATTGACTTTTGGGAAAATGAAGTTGAAGGGCTAAAGCACGATAGTGATGGATTAAATGAATACTATAGACAATTCCCAAGAACAGAAGAGCATGCTTTTAGGGATGAAGCAAAAAATAGTATATTTAATCTAACTAAAATTTATGAACAGATTGATTTTAATGAAAGTGCTAAACGCGATGGGCTTATCACTAAAGGTTCGTTTTCGTGGGAGAATGGAATAAAAGATTCAAGAGTTATATTCAGCCCTAATCCTAATGGTAGATTTTTAGTTTCATGGGTACCGCCTAAGAACATACAAAACAATGTAATAGTAAAGCAAGGGGCTAAATACCCAGGTAATGAACATATTGGGGCGTTTGGATGTGACTCTTATGATATATCGGGTACAACTGATGGAATTGGTTCAAAAGGAGCATTGCACGGACTAACTAAGTTTAGTATGGAAGACGCTCCGCCAAATACATTTTTTCTTGAATATATAGCAAGACCTCAAACTGCTGAAATATTTTTTGAAGATGTATTGATGGCATTGGTATATTATGGCATGCCTATACTGGCAGAAAATAACAAACCAAGACTATTATATCATTTAAAACGAAGAGGTTATAGAAATTTTTCAATGAACCGCCCTGATAAAGTTTGGAATAAATTATCTGCTGCTGAAAAAGAAATAGGTGGTATACCAAACACTTCAGAAGATATAAAACAAGCACACGCTGCCGCAATTGAAACTTATATAGATAAATATGTAGGTTATAATGAAAACGGCAGTGGTAATATATATTTTAATAAAACATTAAACGATTGGGCTCGTTTTGATATAAATAATAGAACAAAATTTGATGCGGCAATTAGTTCTGGTTTAGCAATAATGGCATGTAATAGACATCTGTATCATCCAAAACCACGATACGAAAAACCATCATTAGATATAAAAATAAAAAGATTTAATAATAAAGGAATGCATTCGCAAATAATTAAATAGCATGGCTGAAACAATATTAAAAAGTTCATTTCCAAGTCAAATAGCAAGTGACGCAGAGAAAGCTAGCTCAGAATACGGACTGCAAGTTGCACGTGCTATTGAGCATGAATGGTTCAAAAGAGACTCAGGCTCAACTCGCTTTTATTCTAATAGAGATGAATTTCATAGACTTAGATTATATGCTAGAGGTGAACAATCAGTAAAAAAATATAAAGATGAATTATCAATCAATGGTGATTTATCTTATCTTAATTTGGATTGGAAGCCTGTGCCAATCATTCCTAAATTTGTTGACATAGTAGTTAATGGAATGTCAGACAGACTTTATGATATTAAAGCATTTAGTCAAGACCCTGCTTCTGTACAAAAAAGAACAAATTATATTGAGTCTATTTTAACTGATATGCAAACTCGTGAAATATCAGATCAGATTCAACAACAATTAGGTATTAATGTATATAATAATGACCCAAACACTTTACCTGAAAGTGAAGAGGAGCTGTCGTTACATATGCAACTTGAATATAAGCAATCAGTTGAAATTGCTGAAGAGCAAGCAATTGCAGCGGTACTTAATAAAAATAATTATGATTTAACGCAAAAGCGTGTTAATTATGATTTAACAGTTATTGGTATTGGTGCTGTAAAAAATGAATTTAATAAGTCAGAAGGAATTAAAGTAAAATATGTTGATCCTGCTGATATTGTTTATTCATATACTCATTCACCTTATTTTGATGATATATATTATGTTGGGGAAGTAAAGAGTGTAACTATTAATGAGTTAAAACAACAATTTCCTGAATTAACTGATGAAGATTTAAAGCAGTTATCAAAACAGGGTGTGCAGACACCGGCATCTCACAATAGATATATAAATGAGGATGCTGTTTTAGATGCTAATACAATACAAGTTTTATATTTTAATTATAAAACGTATAACAACGAAGTATTTAAAGTAAAGAAAACGGCAAGTGGTGCTGATAAAGCAATTCCAAAAACAGACCAATTTAATCCACCAAAAGACGAAAGATCAAGATTTACAAAAGAATCAAGATCAATAGAAGTTATATATGATGGGGCGTTTGTTCTTGGAACGCAAAAAATGCTTAAATGGGAGTTAGCTAAAAATATGGTGCGCCCTAAAAGCGATACAACAAAAGCTATGCTTAATTATAGTGTTGTGGCCCCTCGTATATATAAAGGCCGTATTGAATCACTGGTAAGCCGTATCACTGGATTTGCTGATATGATTCAATTAACACATTTAAAACTTCAACAGGTAATGTCAAGAATGATCCCTGATGGAGTTTATTTAGATGCGGACGGATTAGCAGAAATTGATTTAGGTAACGGAACAAATTATAATCCACAGGAAGCATTAAACATGTTCTTCCAAACGGGTTCTGTTATTGGTAGATCAATGACTGGCGATGGTGATTTTAATTCTGGTAAAGTACCAATTCAAGAGCTTACATCAAATGGCGGTAATAATAAAATAAGTTCACTTATAAATACTTATAATTATTATTTACAAATGATCCGCGATGTAACGGGATTAAACGAAGCGCGTGATGGGTCAATGCCTGATAAAAATGCTTTGGTTGGTGTACAAAAACTTGCAGCGGCTAATTCAAATACCGCAACGCGACATATATTACAATCAAGCCTATTCTTAACAGCAAGATTAGCAGAAGCTATTAGTTTACGTATTTCTGATGTATTAGAGTATTCTCCAACAAGAGATGCATTTATTTCTAGTATAGGTAGATTTAATGTTGCTACGCTACAAGAAATTAAAGACATGCACTTGCACGACTTTGGTATATTCATAGAGTTATCTCCAGATGAAGAAGAAAAACAAATGCTTGAAAACAATATTCAGCAAGCGTTGTCTAGAGATCAAATATACCTTGAAGACGCAATTGATATTAGAGAAATAAAGAATATCAAACTTGCTAATCAATTATTAAAAGTAAGAAGACGTAAAAAATTAGAACAAGATCAAGCTACTGCAGAAAGAAATATGCAGATGCAATCACAAACTAATATACAAGCATCACAGGCTGCAGCAGAAGCTGATGTTCAAAAGAATGAAGCAATCACTAATCAGAAGGCACAATTAATTAAAATTGAATCTGAATTAGAAATGGCTAAAATGCAGCAAGAAAAAGAACTTAAGAAAGAACTTATGAAATATGAGTTTGATCTTAATATGGCTTTAAAAGATAAAGAAAGTCAGATGTTAACTGACAAAGAAAGATACAAAGAAGATCGTAAAGACGAAAGAACAAGAATTCAAGCTAGCCAACAATCTAGACTTATTGAACAAAGAAAAGACAGAAAAGGTGAGCAAGAATTTGAATCTGCTGGAAATGACACTATGGGCAGCGGATTTAATTTAGAAATGTTTGAACCAAGGTAACATAAGTTACATTTTTTATTAATTTTATAATATTTTATTATGGCTGAAGAAACAATTCAAGCTGAAGAAACTGCACAAGAAGCGGTTGAAAAGCAAGCACAAGAACAACAAACTGCTGAGCCGGCGGTTGTTGAAACACCAGATGATGATACCAATATTACAACAAGTGAAGATGGTACCATTAAAATTGATTTAAGAAAAAAACCTCAAACTGAAGAAACAAATGCCATTCAAGAGCAAGAAACAACAAGCGTGGATGTGGGCGAACGAGCCGGAGATAGCGCGGAAGTGGACGGACAAGTACGGTCCAGTAACGATGAAGGTGCAGAAGAAGTTCCAGTCGTCGAACTCGTACAGGATGAAGAAACAGTAGAGGAAGAAAAAACCTTAAGTGATAAAATAAAAGATATTCCAAATAAGCTTAAGGAAAAAGCAGAAGATGTAAATAATAATCAAGAAGCCAATGAGTTACCTGAAAATATCAATAAGTTAATTGATTTTATGAAGGAAACTGGCGGTAGTCTTGAAGATTATGTAAATCTTAATAAAGACTATAGTAGCATGGAAGAAATGCAAATTCTTCGTGAGCATTATCGTCAAACCAAACCTCATCTTTCAGAAGATGAAATTAGCTTTTTAATTGAAGATTCTTTTTCATATGATGAAGAAATTGATGACGAAAGAGATATTAAAAGAAAAAAGCTAGCATTAAAAGAATCAATTGCGGAAGCTAAATCAAATCTAACAAGTTTAAAGAGTAAATATTACGATGAGCTTAAGTTAAGTTCAAAGTTAACTCCAGAACAAAAAGAAGCGGTTCAGTTTTACAATGATTATAAATTAGAGCAAGAATCAACACAAAAAATTGCTCAGCAACAAAGATCTATATTTGAAGAAAAAACAAATCAATTGTTTTCCGAAAATTTCAAAGGTTTTGAATATAAAGTAGGTAATAACAAATATAGGTTTAATGTAAATGATGTTAATAAAGTTAAATCTTCTCAATCTGACATAAATACATTAGTTAGCAAGTTTGTTAATGAAAATAATGAAATGACAGATGCGGCGGGTTATCATAAAGCATTATTTACAGCTATGAATGCTGATTCTATTGCAAACCATTTTTATGAGCAAGGGCGTGCCGATGCTATTAAAGAGCAAATGGCTAAATCTAAAAATATAGATATGGCCCCACGCGGTTCTCATGAAGCGGTTACAACAGACTCTGGTATTAAAATTAGAGCAATTAGTGGAGATGATAGTTCTAAACTTAGAATTAAAATGAAACAATAACACTAAAAATAATTTAAAATGGGATTATTTGCAACTGGTGGATCATTTCCTGCGGGATTAACTCCATCACCAACTAAAACACTTTTTGCAGGTAACTACCTTACTTTTGACGCTGGTTCAGGAGGTGGTACTTTTGCACAACAATTTTTACCAGACGTATACGAAAAGGAAGTTGAGCGTTATGGAAATCGCTCTGTTTCTTCTTTCTTACGCATGGTAGGAGCTGAAATTCCTTCTGCTTCAGATCAAGTTATTTGGTCAGAACAAGGAAGACTACACATCGCTTATGATGATGCTACAATTACTGCTGCTACAAGCTCTGTTGCTAAAACTGCACACTCTGTACGCGCTGGACAAACCGTAGCTATTACTCAAGGTCTTGTTACTGTTAAAGCTGTTGTTACTACAGTTAATGCTAATGACTTTACAGTAGCTCCTTACGCTGCTGCTACTCTTGCCGCTGCTGGTCTATCTGACGGTACTGCAAGCGTATTTGTTTATGGTTCTGAATTTGCTAAAGGCTCTGCCGGAATGGTTGGGTCTGTAGATGCTGGATTCCAGCAGTTTAGCAACTCACCTATCATTATCAAAGATAAATATTCTATTTCTGGTTCTGATGCTGCTCAAATCGGATGGGTTGAAGTTACTACTGAAAACGGCGCTTCTGGATACCTATGGTATTTGAAATCAGAGCATGAAACTCGTCTACGTTTTGAAGATTATCTTGAAATGTCAATGGTAGAAGGCGAACTTGCTTCTGGTTCAGGCGCTGGTTCTGCTGCTAATGCAGGTTACAAAGGTACTGAAGGTCTTTTTGCAGCTCTTGAAAGCCGTGGAAATATCTATCAAAACTTCAACTCTGGTGAAGCTACTTTAAGCAACGCTGGTGCTGATCGTACTGGTCTTCAGGATTTTGATGAAATTCTTAAGAATCTTGACAAGCAAGGAGCTATTGAAGAAAACATGCTTTTCTTAAATCGTGCTACTGCTCTTGCTTTTGACGACATGCTAGCTTCTGTTAATGCTAACTATCTTGGTGGTACTTCTTACGGAGTATTTAACAATAGCGAAGATATGGCGCTTAACTTAGGATTTAGCGGTTTCCGCAGAGGTTCTTACGACTTCTACAAAACTGATTGGAAATATTTGAATGACGCCGCCACTCGTGGTCTTACTGAAGATATTGATGGTGTACTTGTACCTGCTGGTACTTCAACTGTATACGATCAGCAACTTGGTAAAAACATCAAGCGTCCGTTCTTACACGTACGTTATCGTGCTTCAGAAGCTGATGATCGTAAAATGAAATCTTGGATCACTGGATCTGTAGGTGGAGTTTACACTTCTGATATTGACGAAATGAATGTACACTTCTTGTCAGAAAGATGTTTGTGTGTTCAAGGAGCTAACAACTTTGTATTATTTAAGTCTGTTGCTCAAACTGCATAATCAATAATGTAAAGAACGGGGTGCTTTCGGGCGCCCCTGCCTTTACTTTTTATCAATTATATTATATTATATTATGGCAACAAAAACTAAGCAATCTACAGCTTTAGAATCAAGCTGGGATATTAAAGATAGAACATATATTTTAAAAGGTGATAAAGCACCAATTACATTTACCTTGGCTTCTAAACATCATAGTAGAAATCCATTGATGTGGTTTGATGAAGAACAAGGTATTAATAGAGAATTACGTTATGCTAGTAACCAAAATTCTCCATTTAGAGATGAACAAGAAGGATTTTCAACATTAAAACATATTGTTTTTAGAAATGGATCTTTATTTGTTCCAAGATCTGAACAATCATTACAAAAATTATTATCTCTATATCATCCTCAATTAAACAAAACATATTTTGAAGTTGACGCAGTTGCTGAAGCACAAGATGATTTAGCGGATATAGAACTTGAAATTACAGCATTAAATTTAGCAAAAGATTTAGATATTGAGCATGCTGAGGCTGTATTAAGAGTTGAACAAGGTTCTGGAGTGTCTAAAATGACATCATCAGAAATTAAAAGAGATTTATTATTATTTGCAAAAAGAAATCCAGGTTTATTTATCGAGCTTGTAGAAGACGATAATGTACAATTAAGAAATTTTGGTATTAAAGCTGTTGAGGCTGGTATTATTAATCTTTCTGGGGATCAAAGATCTTTCCACTGGACTAGTAATAATAAAAAATTAATGTCAGTACCTTTTGATGAAAATCCATATTCAGCATTTGCTGCATATTTGAAAACAGATGAAGGTGTTGAGGTTTATAAATCAATAGAAAAGAAACTAAAATAAACCACTGAATAGTGATAGGGTCACTTCGGTGGCCCTTATTACTATAATAAATAAACAATATGGTTAGTGTAGATACGGTATACCAAAGAGTGCTTGCAATTCTTAATAAAGAGCAAAGAGGTTATATTACGCCGCAAGAATTTAATTTGAAGGCAAATCAAGCTCAATTAGAAATATTTGAGCAATATTTTTATGACCTGCAACAATTTAAAAGAATGCGTGATAATAATACTGAGTACTCTGACATGGTTAAACTTATTGATGAAAAAATTAGTAAGTTTAAAAAAGTTGGGAATGCAACTTATAATGGCTTAGATCATTTTACGCTGCCATCTGATTTGCATAAATTAGGAACAGTAATTTATGACAATAAAGAAGTTGAAAGAGTTGATTCTAAAGAAATACTTTATTTAAATTTATCCCCACTTGCAAAGCCAACTACAGACAGGCCAGTATATATTCAAAGCATTGATAATCTAAATGAAGATTTATCAATTAAAATATACCCAGATAGCGTATCTAGCAATGTAACCTGCTCTTACATAAGAAAACCAAAAGCAGTTAACTGGGCATATGAAGAAGTTGATGGGGTTGCGTTGTATAATGCAAACGATACCGTAGACTTTGAAATACACGAATCAGATGAGCCTAACTTAGTTATTAAAATATTATCTTATTCTGGTATTATAGTCAGAGAATATGACGTTACAAACGTTGCTGATGCCAAAGAAAATAAAATGTTAACTCAAGAAAAATCATAATAAATGGCTTTATTAACGCAAACGCCAGAACAATATTACGGAGGTTCTTCAAAAGGCGATTACCAATATATAACTTTAACAGATGTAATTAATAACTTTATGGTTGCCTATGTAGGTGACGACAAAATTATAAACACTGTTAAAAGAGCTGAAGTTGCGTTTCATGCACAACGTGCATTACAAGAATTAAGCTATGACACATTAAAATCAATTAAAGATATTGAGTTAGAGGTTGGGCCGAGCTTAACATTACCATTACCACAAGATTATGTTAATTATGTTAAAATAACTTTTGTTGGGGATGATGGAATTGAAAGATTAGTTTTACCAAGAAGAGTATCATCTACACCAAAATCAGGATTACAAGATCACGAATATAACTTATTATTTGATCAAGACGGCAATATAACATATGCTAACCAATCAGAAGCTGAAACTCGTTTTCAAGCTGGATCAAATGATAATAATTCTAATTTAGATAACGTAATAGATTATTTAGAAGAGGGATATGGTTATAATGTTGATTATGGTAAAAGATTTGGTTTACTGCCAGAATTAGCAACCAAACACGGTACGTTTTATATTAATGAGCATGAAGGTTTAATATCTTTTAGTGGTGATTTTGAACAACGTATTGTTATTTTAAAATATATATCAGATGGTTTAGCAACTGAGTCTGATATGAAAGTACACAAATTTGCTGAACAAGCTATTTATAGTCATATATCTTACGCTATACTATCTACAAAACAAGACGCTCCTGAATACAGAGTGCAAAGACTTAAAAAAGAAAGAGCCGCTGCGACCCGCAAAGCTAAACTTAGATTGAGTAACTTAAAAATATCTGAGTTTGAACAAGTAATGCGAGGTAAAGGTAAACAAATTAAACACTAATTTTCATGGCGGAAATTAAATCATTATTTTCTGCAGGTCGAATGAATAAAGACCTAGATGAAAGAGCTGTGCCAAATGGTGAATATCG
>Ga0136656_1000958_pt1 | contig 10263 bp, 9 predicted proteins | sample CPBDNA_9_FD_94862 | JGI IMG/M metagenome (GOLD analysis project Ga0136656, IMG submission 94862) | Freshwater to marine salinity gradient microbial communities from Chesapeake Bay, USA - CPBay_Sum_15_0.8_DNA (version 2) | ecosystem: Environmental > Aquatic > Marine > Coastal | place: USA...
AGGGTACGCTTTGAGTAAAGGAAACTGGCCTATTGAGTTCAATCAACCCTCTACTATTTTATGCGGTAATCATTCCTGGGAGTGGTGTGGGTATTTGAACTATGGGAAAGGTCTACCTAAGTACCAGAGGGGTGAATTAACTTTAAGACAAAGGATTGATGCCCTTTCTACTGAAGCCTGGGGTGGGAAATTGTACGTCACGGGTTTTACTGAGCAAGGGGAATTAGTCAACTCTGGGGAAACTTTAGTCATCTAGAGAGAGTAACTTCTCCCCTCTCATTGACAAAATACTAGAATAATGGTATAGTATATTTATGGATTAAGGAAAAAAAGATATGAAACAAATCAAAATTACAGATGCACGGTATGAAGAGGATAGGGTATTTACCTATTGCCTCTTTAAGATTGATGGTAAGTAGTATCATCTATCTGCTTTCGGAGATTTTAAACCCGTTTTCTTAAGGGCTGGTTTAATACCACTTTATACAGAATGATATGGGGGTAATGACAAAGTAGATCCTATTTTGACATAGTTGAGTGTAGTCAAAGGTAAGTTGATCTAAATAGTCAATTAAAAATTCTATTTTGGCCATATTCTTTAGAAACCTTCGTACAAAATATCTAAGGTTTTTTTGATTTGATCGTCTGTCAAATTTGCTAGTGGGCTTGCATCAACTTTACTTTGTGGTGTCCTAATTCCTTTAGGTATAGTATAGTAATGCCAGTTTGCACCTATGGATTCCAAATATTGTTTTGCTTTAAGTCTGTTATCCTCGAATCTAGTCCTACTTGGTGACTTCGTAATAAAGAGATTATTTTGCCAACCGTAATACTTGTCAAATTGCCAGTCACCCCCACCTATAGAACCCATGGCCTCAATTAAGGCAAATTTATACCCTACTTGAGCCAGACCAAAATCAATTACTCCTATTGTCCCATCAGGCTTAATATAAACATTTCTACTGTGCATATCGTTGTGAGCAATTCCATTCTGATGAATAATTTTTCTAGCTTGATATAAAGACCGCTCTATAGCATCTCTTTCACTTATTGACTTTGATCCTAGGTCACTGTTGGCTATAGATTTCCCCTTTATTTTTGACATGGCTAAGTATCCTTCTTGCTCTCTGACGTGGCCACCGTAACCAAATCCTACTAAAAGAGGGTTGTATGGTGGAGTAAATTTGACACCATGAAAGTCAGGTGCAACTCCTGTTCCCTGTAACCTAGCTAAAGCTTCTGCCTCATACTGACCTATCTTTCCTTGTTTTATGATTCCGGGAGGTGGCCCATTTGAAATATTGACCTTGCCCATTGCCCCAGCGCCTAATGTGACTCCAGGTTTACTTATGTCCTTTTCTATGTCGTATCCTTTAGGGGAATTAGGAATCATAAATTTAGTGTTAGGATCTTCGGACAGTTGTAACTTACTTCTGTCAGGTTTAGTTGTATTAGCTCTCTTTTCTTTAGTTAATTGATTTGCCTTCTTAGCAAACAGTTTTAATGCCTCTTTCCCCTTAACCCTTTTAGCATTAAGTTCTTGCTTAACTTCTTCCTTTATTTGTCTAATTTCCTTATTATTAAGCCCAATAGCCTTAGCTTTAGCAACAATATTTCTAACTTTATCTTTATCCTTAACCCTTACTTGCTTAAGACCAGGCTTAGCCCCTAGTTTAAGGTCATTAGGATTAAAGGAGATAGGTTTCCCTTTTCTACATTGTTTTCCAGAAGCGATACCATAAACAGATCCATTATCTCTTTGACATAGTTGAGTGTAGTCAAAGGTAAGTTGATCGAGATACTTGATTAAAGAATTACCCATCTAATTAAAATCCTTCGTACAGTAGGTCAATTACTTTCTTAATCTGACTATCGCTAAGATTGCCAAGAGGTGTACTCTTCAAACTTTCCTCCGAAGTTCTGATACGAATATTTTTACCCCAATCTACTCCTAGTTCGTTTCTCATATAATCAATAGCTCTAGATCTATTGGATACAAACTTCTGGAAGTCTGGGGAGTCAGTTCTAAGGGAAGAAGGGCCTTGAGAGTGTAGTCGAAGAAATTGCCAATCTGACCCCATAGCCTCAATCAGGGCAAACCGATAACCTACTTGTGATAATCCAAAATCAATAAACCCTACAGAACCATCAGGTTTTACAAACGTATTAAACCCGTGCATATCGTTATGGGCTATTCCTTCCTGATGCAGAGCTTTTCTAGATCTAAATAGGGAACTTTGAACTGCATCTCTTTCTTCTACACTCGTGTTAGGTTTTATTTTTCTTGCTAGAGGATCTCCCTCCATCTTCCCCATAGCAATGGCACCATAGGCATTTTCTATGTGCCCCTCAAAACCTGGATCCTTAGTTCTAGGTGGAAATTGATTAGTAAATTTAACCCCATGTAATTCAGGAGCTAACCCTGTACCACTTAATCTAGCCAAGGCTTCAGCTTCATATTGTCCTAAGTGCCCACCTTTAATAACTCCTGGAGGTGGCCCATCTTTAGTAGATACAGCGCCCATTTCTCCGTAACCTAATTGCCTAGAGTAATCTCCAAGGTTAGGAAGATCCTTATCTATATCGTAATTCTTTGAATTTCTGGGTACAAGGAATCCGGTAGAAGGATCAGAATCGAGTTCTACTTTAGATTTTATAGCTTCACCAACACTCTTAGATACATCCTTAACTCTTTTATCAAAAGCTTCTAAGGTTTCTTTGGTTGGTGGCTTTCCGCCACTAACGTCTTTCCAAACTTTTCTAATCTCCGTATTACTTAATCCGGCAGATCTGGCCCTATCAAAAGAGGCTTTAGTTTCTTGCCTAATATTAGGATTAGTCGAAATAGGTTTCCCTTTTCTACATTGTTTTCCAGAAGCGATACCATAAACAGATCCATTATCTCTTTGACATAGTTGAGTGTAGTCAAAAGTTAATTGATCTAAATAGTCTACTATGTATTTTGTCACTTACTTACCCCCTATCTTTTTAACTGTTAGTCTACCACCTCCACCCCCAAGCTTACCTGCGAGGCTTTGAATTATAGAACTTAGTTTTCCAGAGGGTCTAGCTCCTCCACTTCTACCTCTACCTCTACCTCTACCTGTACTTTGATTCTCCTTTTTCTTTTCATCGGGTTTGTCAGGAACTTCCTCTCCCTGAACACACTCTCTATTCAAAGGAATTCTATATATCGAGCCATCTGGTTTCTGGCAAGCTTTTCTCTGCGTAGTTTCTTCTCTAAATAGCTTTACAGCATCAGCGTCAATATAGCCAAGTTTTTTATCTTTACATAAATTTCTCTGATTACTCATATGTAGGGGTTTTATCTTATTAACTAAGTATTTAATATCCTCGATAGTATAATATTTTTCTTCTTCTTCATATTTTCTTCTTCTACTAATACTCTCTAATTCCTTTCTGAATTCACCTAACTTTTCCCAAGTATCAATAATCCCATAAGTGTTTTTAAGTTGAGAGTAAGCTTTGTAAATTTCCGATTGACTTAATCCTTGTTTAGAAGCCTCCTCAATAGTATTAAGAATTTGCTTATTATCAAACTTGACAACAGGAGTAGGAGAACTAATCCCTACCAAGTCATGAAATCTTTTTAAGATTTCAGGGTTAAAATGACCTAACTTTTTATCCATAGGTTTAAATTCTACCTTTAAATTAGAATACAGAAGTACCACTTAGAAAAAGTTGCACTATTTATTAATGATTTACCCTAAATTAGTTTAATAAAAAAAGCCAAGGGGTTAAACCTTGGCTAGATAATTTATAAATTGAAAAAGGTCTAAGTCATAGCCCCTTCTGGAATACCTGGATCATACGATTCTATTTCCTCTCCTAGAGTTTCTACATTATCTGCCCCAAAAGTAGACTTAAGGGCGTAATCTAGATCAATAGGCGTGCTGCTAGTAACTCCAAATATATGTCCAAAGGCACCAGAAGCACCACTAAGCCTAAGCATAGCAAACTTTCTGTATTGACCTTCGTATTTAATTTTTGCTGAATGATTAGGGCTTTCAGCATCCATGGTAACGATCACATCCATGGGTTTAATTCGGTATTGGTAGTTTTTCATATTTCCTGTAGATAAACACCTAAATTATTATAACATGATCGAGAAAGTTTACAATAGAAGTTTATAAAAAAATGACTTCTTTTGGTAGTAAGAACGATAGCATCAAGGGATTTAATTAGAAATCTATTTAGTTCTTAAATATAAATTTAGAGATTTGTTAGATTCTAGAGAGAGTCTAATACTCCAAGTATTAAAGTAAAGTGTTCCGGATCGGCCACGTAGAACTGAAACATTCTGGCAGGAGTAGTAAAATATTCAAGCCCCATGGAGATTACCTCTGTAGAATCGTCGTAATATTTTCCTACATAGTCACCTAAACCAAAATTCCCTATCCATGCAACCTCATCATCTTCATAACTAGGATCTCCAGTTAGAACACTAAGTTTCTCAATGTCTCCTGATGACCTACTCCTAATCCAAGACTTCATAGCTGGCAATAAATCAGGATTAGAAAACTCTACATGATGTCCAAATTCGTGCCACATAGCATTAAGAGTACTGGCTTTACCACCTGCTTGATCACCGACATTTATGCTGCTCTGTGCGTAAATTGAAGCAGGTTTAGTAGTATGGGCTCGTGATTCAGTATTCTCCAGCCAACCCAAGGATTTTACCGTATTATTTGTGAACCTATTTAAGTTATAAAAAATTCCACGATAAAACTCACCAGATTCGGCCAGAGTTAGAGAAGAGTATACGACATCTTCAGCACTTTCTATAGCCTTATCCTTATCCCCTCTAGAAAGGTATTTAAGTCTGAGTTCTTTTAAGAAACTGGAGCTTTCTTTAACGAGTTTATTTTTATCCTCCAGAGCTTGAAGAGCCTCTTCCTTGCTAACTTTGCTACCTCTAACGAATTTTAGACCTTTAGAGAAGTAAGACTCATATATACTTGTCAATCTGTCATCTTCTTCTTTTATCTTTTTTAATTTACTTAAAATTTCTTTATGATTCTCTTCTCCTGCTCTAATATAATCCTTATAATTTTGACCTGATGGTTTGACTACTGATGAGCTTTTAGATTCAGAATCTTCTAAGGAATTAGTTTTCTTTTCTTTTGCTAACTGATTCGCTTTTTTAGCAAACAACTTCAAGGCTTCCTTACCCTGGATTTTAGCAACTTGGAGTTCTTCTTTAACTTCATTCTTTATTTTTTTAATCTCTTTCTCATTTAATCCAATAGCTTTAGCCTTAGCAACAATAGTTTTTACCTTATCCTTATTGCTAACCTCTAGTTTATTAGGATTACTGGTTATCGGTTTACCCTTTCTACATTGTTTTCCAGAAGCTATACCATAAATACTTTTATCATCCCTTTGGCAAAGTTGAGTATAACTTGATGTTAACTCCTCTAAATAGTTTACTACTTGGCCTAATCTTTTTTTTTCATTCTTTCTTTAGCAACTAAGGAGTAGCAGTAATAAGAATAATTTACCCCCTTAAATAAAACTAACGTTATGCCTTGATTGATATAGTGAGTGATTATAGAATCAGGTAATTTTTCTAGGTAATAGCTCCCTCTGGTAGCTCAGGATCGTAACTTTTAATTTCTTTCCCTAGTACTTCAATATTTTCTCTACCAAAAGTAGAGTTAAGGGCATAATTTAAATCAATGGGAGTACTGCCAGTAACTCCGAAACTATGCCCGAAAGCCCCCATTGCTGTGCTAAGATCTAGCATGGCAATTTTCCTGAAAGCTCCCTCATACTTTACCAACCCCGGATAATTCGGCCCCTCAGACTCTATAGTCACAGTTACATCATAAGGCTTGATTAAATACTTATAAACCATTTTTTTTTTACCTCTATCTACTAAAACATTATAACAAAATTTAAGGAATTTTTCAAGTCTATCACAAGGAATCCAATACTCCTAAAGTAAGGGCGAAGTGTTCTGGATCCTTCAGATAAAAGTCAAACATCTTGGAAGGAGTTGAAAATTTTTCCAAACCCATTGATATGACCTCAGTAGCAGATTCGTAATCTTTTCCAACATACGGCCCTAAACCAAAATTCCCTGCCCATGCAACCTCATCATCTTTATAACTAGGATCTCCAGTAAGCACACTAAGCTTCTCAAGCTTACCTGATGCCCTAGTCTGGATCCAAGACTTCATGGCAGGCAGAAGGTCAGGATTAGAAAACTCTACATGATGCCCAAATTCATGCCACAGGTCACTCTCAGCTTCTTCTGTAGATGGTTGCTTTCCGACATTTATTATACTTTGCCCTGTGACTGGACTTGGAGGGTAAGTTGCGGCTCTTGGGTCATTATAACCTAGAGACGAAAGAGTATTTACTGTGTTGTTAGTAAATCTGTTTAAGGTATACAAAGTATCCCGATAAACAGACTCACGAAAAGGCAAAAAATAGGTAAGAGTAGCATCCATTACATCCTTAGTGTTCTCTTCTGCCTTATCTTTGTCCCCTCTATCTAAATACTTAGATCTCATATCTCCAAGTATCTGATTCGCTTCTTTAATAATTCTAGATTTCTCTGCTATAGCTTGCTTTCCTTCAGCTACACCTACATTGTTTCTTTTATTAAAGAAATCATTCTTAATTTTTTCTACCGCATCGTAATCTTCCTTAAGTTTTCTTAGTTTGCTTAAAACTTCTTTGTGATTCTCTTCTCCAGCCCTGATATACTCTTTATGATCTTTACCCGAAGGTTTAAGTTTAGATTTGGATTTAGAGGTATCAGGTTTAACTGGTTTAGTTGTACCTGATTTAGGTTTAGGTTTAGTTGTATTAGCTCTCTTTTCTTTAGCTAATTGATTTGCCTTCTTAGCAAATAGTTTTAATGCTTCTTTCCCCTTAACCCTCTTAGCATTAAGTTCTTGTTTAACTTCTTCTTTTATTTGTCTAATTTCTTTGTTATTAAGTCCAATAGCCTTAGCCTTAGCAACGATATTCTTTACCTTATCTTTATCCTTAACTCTTACCTGCTTAAGACCAGGTTTAACCCCTAGTTTAAGGTCATTAGGATTAAAAGAAATAGGTTTTCCTTTTCTACATTGTTTTCCAGAGGCAATGCCATAAATAGATTTATCATCTCTTTGACATAGTTGAGTGTAGTCATATATCAGTTGACTAATTGATTTAGTAATATTACTATAGTCATTATTAATATTATTCATAGTGAGTTAAGAATCCCTAATATAAGAAAAAAGTGTTCTGGGTCTTTTGAATAAAAATCTAACATCCCTGTGACTGATTCAAACTTCTCTAAACCCTTAGAAAAAACTTCTGTAAATCCGTCACCATAATATCTTCCTACATAAGCACCTAGTCCGTAGTTACCCTCGTAAGCTACTTCTTCTTTTTGATACTGAGAATTCCCAGTTATTTCACTTAGTCTTTTTATTTTTCCTGTAGATCTAGATAAAAGCCAGGAGTTAAGAGCATCTCTTAAATCAGGATTAGAGAATTCTACATGATGCCCAAATTCATGCCACAGTGGTTTGCTACCTTCTTTAACCTTTTCCCCCACATTTATTTTACCATCCTCGCCATTCTTAGGGGGTCTAGCAGATGCGCGAGGCTTGATAAAAATCAACTCCCCTAGAGTATTTACTTTATTATTGGTTAGTCGATATAGTTCTTCTAGAGTTTCTGAGTAAGGCTTTTTAGGACTAGGTAATGTATCTAAAAAAGAATTTTCCAATACTTGTTTAGATCTATTTTCAGCTTCTTTAGGATCCCCCTTACTTATAAGCCTTGACCTTATCCTATCTAGAGGTTTCTTTATTTTTGTCAGGGTTTCTCTATACCTCTTCAGTACTTTTAGCTGTTCTTCTTGACTTAAGGAACTTAAACCTGTGGTAATTTCCCTAAAGAGTATCCTATCCCTTTCTAGGGGATTTATAAGCCTTTTAATTTCTTTAATTTCATCTTTATGACTTCTAATACCCCTTTCGATATAGTCTCTATGGCTTTCATTATTTCTTCTCTTCTTTAACTCTTGAAGCAACTGTTTTATTTGTTTACCTTGCTCCTTTACTCTAATTAAGTCTAAATCTTGATTATATTCCTGATCAGGTATGGGTCTTCCTAATCTACATTGTTTTCCTTCTGCAATTCCATATATGGAATTATCCCTACTTCTTTGACAAAGTTGAGAGTACTGTACTGTTATATTATCAATATACTCGATAATAGTTGAAATTTTATTACTCATTTACTTGCAGACCTGAAGTTTATAGTGAATCTAGAACACCAATAATAAAGACAAAGTGTTCAAAGTCTTTTCGTGCAAACTCAGCCATTTGAGCGGGATTAGTAAATTGCTGAAGTCCCATGGATATAACTTCAGATCCAGATGTATTCTTGTATCCTACATACGGCCCAAGACCATAATTTCCTTCATAAGCTAATTCATTTCTTCCATAGTTTTTGTTACCTGTTAAATTTCTTAAACTCTTTACTTTACCTGTACTTCGAGACATAACCCAGTTCATAGATGCTGCAAATAAATTTGGATTACCATATTCTACATGATGTCCATATTCATGCCAAAGAACCGTCTCTGACTCACTTTTCTTAGGATGTCTACCGACGTTAATAAGGCCACCTTCACCTCTCCAAGGTTTTATTGCATAACCCCTTTCGTCATCAAATATGAGTTTTTCTAATGTTTTAGTAGAGTTGTTAGTAAACTGCATTACTTTCGCTAAAGCTTCTCTGTAAAAAGCTTTATTTTCAGGAAGAGATCTTGATTTAGAGTTCCTAAGGACTTCTTCTGTCTCTGCCTCTGCCTTAGCCTTATCCCCCTTACCCATAATCTCACTTCTAAGATTACTCATCTCTTTTTTAAGCACTTCTAGCTTTTCCTGTACATTCTTAACATAGGCTAGATTACCACGGCCTTTTCCTAACGCAGCTTCATACTCTTGTCTAGCTTTATCTACTCTACTAAGAGCCTCCTTATGGTTTTGATATGCGGCATCTATATAGTCTCTATGGTCTTTAGAATTAGCTTTTACTAATTTTTTATTTTCAACTTTTTGAGGTTCCTCTCCACCGGGTTTAGATGTAGCACCCTTATTCAATCTCTCATTTATCTTTTTCTCGAATAAATTTATTGCATCTTTACCTTGTACCCTAGTCGTATTTAATTCTGCTTTAACTTCCTCTTTAACTTTTTGAATTTCCTTGTTAGAAAGTCCTTGTTCTTTGGCCCTTTCCACAATACTTGTAGCAGTCTTAGTGTTCTTTTTAGATGCACTCGTAGGAGGTTTAGGCTTTGAAGAACTATCAACTCCCTTTTTACTTAACCTATCGTTAATCTTTTTTTCAAATAGGTCTACAGCTTTCTTTCCTTGAACTTTGGTAGCATTGAGTTCAGTTTTTACCTCTTCCTTAATACTTTGTATATCTTTATTAGATAGTCCCCCCTCCTTAGCCCTAGAAACTACCTGAGATACGGTTCTTTTAGTGCTAGGTTTACTAGGCTTTTTTCCTGAATCGTCTTGTGAAGGAGGTTTAGGTTTTTCAGTTTCACCACTTTTTTTAGTTGATGTTATTTCTTTTTTAGTCCTATCACTTTTTTTAGTTGGTGTTATTTCTTTTTTAGTACCGCTACCTTTAGCCATACTCGACTTAGCCTTACTTACAAGAGATCTGACTATGGCTTTAACTCTTTTTATTTTCTGTTTAAGAAGAGCTTTATTATGTTCTAGATTGGTAGGGTTGTATGATATAGGACTTCCCTTGATACACATCTTTCCAGAAGCAATACCATATATACTGCCATCTTTCCTCTGACAAAGTTGTGTGTAGTCTAGGTATAGTTGATCTAAGTAGTCAATGGTACTATTCATATCATTCCTTAATGCGGATATAATTTAATTAAATTCGATTACTATAAAGTCTATTATTCTAGAATTGCTAAAACAAGAATATGAAATACCCTAATATTAACTATTGTTTATCCATAATTACTTAACTAATTCTTAACATAAGTAATGATTAGAAAAAACTTTTTTACTCGAAAAAGCCACCCTAAGAACTAAACTTTAAATAAAGTCTAGTATTACTACCTACCTTAGACATTTCGACAGTAGTAAGCCAGAGGGATTCGAGAATTCCTAGAATGAGGGAAAAGTGTTCTGGATCCTTTGTAAAAAAGTCTACCATAGTTGAACTGTTAGAAAATCTCTCAAATCCACTAGAGAC
>Ga0136656_1000966_pt1 | contig 10236 bp, 6 predicted proteins | sample CPBDNA_9_FD_94862 | JGI IMG/M metagenome (GOLD analysis project Ga0136656, IMG submission 94862) | Freshwater to marine salinity gradient microbial communities from Chesapeake Bay, USA - CPBay_Sum_15_0.8_DNA (version 2) | ecosystem: Environmental > Aquatic > Marine > Coastal | place: USA...
AACATTGAAGAAGGTGTCTACTTTATTCGTGGTCACTTTGTTCGTGTCGCAAAACAAAGAATCGTTCTAGACAAATATTCAAACACACCGTCCTATCGTATTGGTCTTACTATTACAGAATCACTAGAAACACCAGAAGAAGATGTTTCTCTTTTGGACAATGCACAAGGATATTCTAACTTTAATGCAAAGGGTGCTCATCGTCTAAAGTTTACTTTGACCCTTGCAAAACTTGCTTTAACATCCACAGATGACCAAAACTTTGTAGAGTTGATGCGAGTTAAAAATGGTGTTCTTGATGTTAAGGTTCGTAATACAGAATACTCAGTCATTGGTGAAACTCTTGCAAGAAGAACCTTTGATGAATCTGGTGACTATACTGTTAGAGATTTCCAACTATCAATCAGAGAAACACTTAACAATGGTTTGAATGAAGGTGTCTATAATGTTGGAGTTACTACAGATGATGGTAACACACCATCACTAAACTATCTAACTTTAGAAGTTGCGCCAGGCAAAGCCTATGTGCGTGGTTTTGAAATTGAAACCATTGCACCAAGATACTTGGATGTTCAAAAACCAAGAACGTATGAAAATTACAATGCCGCAGTTACCCCTGTAGAGGTGGGTAACTACGTTGTTGTAGATAATGTATTTGGTTCGCCAGAAGTATCACCTTTTTCTTCTGGAAACTTAGAAGAACCTTATCGTGAGATTGCTCTGTACGATACACAGAACGCAACTCCAGGCACACCAAACGGAACACAAGTTGGTATTGCACGAGCTCGTGCATTTGAAAACTTTGAAGGTGCAGGCACTTCTGCAATCATTCCAACAACTTCTACATTTAAGTTGTACCTCTTTGACATTCGTATGTTTACTTCACTTACAATGTCTGGTACACCTTCTCCTGTTGTCACAACAGGCGCAAAGATTACAGGCGTAACCTCTGGTGCATATGGATTTGTTCATAGTTCTTCTAGTGGTACTTCACTTATTCTAACATCTGTTGTTGGCCAGTTCACTGCTGGTGAAAAAGTAAAATCAACTTCTTCTACAGAAACAGATGAGATTCTAGAAAACTCAAGTAATACAGACCTAACAATTAGTTCTATTCAACCATATGACTTTAGTTATGTTAAACAAACATATCTAAACGATGCACAGGTTGGCGACCCAGACTTTACTGCTGATGTTGTTCTTTCAAATAGTATCACACTCAGTGGTCTTGTTTCATGGACTTCTGGTACAACCGTTAGTGGTTTCCAGACAGACTTTACAAATGAACTAAGGGTTGGTGATATCGTTTCACTTCCAACTGGCGCTGCTGGTGCATTGGAAGAAAGAAGAGTTACAGCAGTTACAAACTCAACAACAATTAGTGTTGCTTCTGCGTTTAGTAATGCGGTGACTTCTGTTTCTGCAACAAGAATCAGAGCACAACTTACTGACCAGAACAGAAACATTCTTCTAAGAAAACTACAAAAGAATTCTATTCGTACTCTTAAAACCGATGCCAACGGTGGGGTATCTGATACACAAGTAACTATTCGTAGAACATTCTTTGCACAGTCAAACGCATCTGGACAGATTAACATTACTGCTGGTGCAAACGAAACATTTGTATCTGTAGACAATACAGATTACGTTGTACAGATTGAAGCTGCTGGTACTGGTACTGGTGTTTCTGGTGATATTGTAAACCTTGAAGCTTCTTCTGGTATTACAACTTCTGGGTCTGGTACAAACTCACTTACCATTACATCTTCTGGTGTGTTTGGTAACGGTGCAGACGTTAAAATTATTGCAACCATCTTTAGAACAACTGTAAACGAAAAAGCAAAAACTCGTAACAGAATGCATCTTGTCAGAGTACAAAATGCTGGGGTTGCTGGTGGTGCAGATTATGGTACATCTGCTCATCATAAAGAAATTTCATTGGGTGTTGCTGACGTTCATAGACTCTATGGCGTCTTTGATTCTGGTAGCACATCTACCGACCCTGTTCTTCCACAGTGGACAATTACAGGTGCATCTGGTTCATTCACAAAAGGTGAATTGATTACTGGTGCAACTACTGGTGCAAAGGCACGAGTAATCAATCCTGTTACTCCTATCACATTTGTATCAATCGACAATCAATCCTTTGTTACAGGTGAGACAATCACTGGTGCAGAGTCAGGCGAAACCGCAACACTAGATACCTTTACTGCTGGTAGCACAGACGTAACTAACAACTTTACACTTGACTCAGGACAAAGAGATAACTTCTACGACATTGGTAGAATTGTTCGTAAACCAAATACAGTTGACCCATCAGGCAGACTTCTTATTGTGTGTGACTATTTCTCACACGGTGCTGGTGATTTCTTCACAGTTGATTCATATAATCTCATTGATTATGCAGACATTCCAACTTACACTGCTACTCGTGTTGACCCAGAGGTTGCAGAACCTACTGGTGAATACGACTTGAGAGACACCGTAGACTTTAGACCTCGTGTTGCAGATACAACATCTACAACTGTAACCATTCAAGGTCAGACAACCTATACACCAAATGACTTCTCATTCAACTTTGAGAATCGTTCATTTGCTGGTACAGGTTCTTCTACAATTGGTATTCCAAAAGATAACTCTACATTTGTGTATGACTTTGAATACTATCTTGGAAGAAAAGATACTCTATTCCTAGATTCAACAGGAACATTTAGAGTGATTGCTGGTGTTCCTTCTGAAGCACCACAAGAGCCTAAAGCGATTGATAATGCAATGAAGATTGCAGATATCTACTTAAATCCATATGTTCTTAAAACATCTGATGTGTATCTAACCAAGGTAAACAATCGTAGATACACAATGCGAGACATTGGTAAACTAGAAACTCGTATTAACAATATTGAATACTACACTGCATTGAATCTCTTAGAGAAAGATGCTCAGTCATTACAGATTCAAGACGCAAATGGACTAGATAGATTTAAGTCTGGTTTCCTTGTAGATAACTTTGCTGGTCACGCAACTGGTGATGTTAAACACCCAGACTATCGTGTTGCAATTGATATGTCAGAGGGCGAAATGCGTCCAATGTATTACATGAAGGGTGTTGAGTTAAAAGAAGAAAATACCACAGACACAGAAAGAACTGTAGACCAGTATCAGAAAACTGGTGATGTTGTTACGCTTCCATACTCTAATGTTGCAACAGTTGATAACCAATATGCATCTAGAGTAGAAAACCTTAACCCTGTTCTTTCATTCTCATGGGCTGGTATCTGTAAATTGTCACCATCTGGTGATGAATGGTTTGAAGTAGATAGACTACCAGACCTTATCATTAACAGAGAAGGTAACTTCGATACTGTCATGGCCGAGAACCGTAACTCTATTGGTACAGTCTGGAATGCATGGCAAACTCAATGGGCTGGGGTAACAAATACTAGAACTGATAGGTTCAATGAACATTCATTTGAACGGTCAATTCAACTTGCGGGCGGTCAGTTTAGAGGTCGTGCAATTATTGAAAGAACCGTTGGAACACAACAGGGAGTCAGCACAAGACGAGGCGTTCAAACCTCTGTTGTTGCACAGATTGATTTGGAGTCACAAGGAGATAGAGTTCTATCTCGTGCAATGATTCCATTTATCAGACCAAGAAACATTTCATTTAATGCAACTGGTATGAAACCTCTTACTAGAGTATATGCTTTCTTTGACAAGGTAAATGTCTCTGCGTATTGTACACCTACAGGTGGGTCTTTGGGTGGAAACCTAGTATCATCTGCTGGTGGTAGGGTTACTGGTGTATTCTCAATTCCAAACGCTGGTGGCACTAGAGAAAACTCTAGAGTGACCGCTGGTGTTCCAAGATTTAGAACTGGTGACAGAGTATTCAGACTTACATCCTCATCTACTAATGCGGTTGAAAGTGTTGAAACATTTGCACAAGCAACATACTCTGCAACTGGTATTGTAAGTACCGTACAAGAAACAATTATTGCAACTCGTAATGCACGAGTAGAAGTCAGAGATGTTTCTGAAAGTGTAAACGTAACAAGAGATGTTACTGTTAGAGAAGATGTTGTGGGTTGGTGGGATCCGCTTGCACAGTCCTTTATGCCTCAGGCTAAGGGTGGTGAGTACATCACAAAGATTGATGTGTACTTCGGTGCTAAAGATGCAAACCTTCCTGTTACTTGTCAGATTCGTGAGATGGATAATGGTTATCCAACCACAAAGGTTCTACCATTTGCATCTAAAACATTGCAACCAACTCTAGATGGTACTGTTGCATTTACCTCTGGTTCAAATGTAATCACTGGTACAGGAACAACATTCCTAACAGATATCAAGGTTGGCGACTATGTAACTGTAAACAATATTGGCGCAGTTCTTCATGACGGAGTTTATGACAGAGTAGTTGTAGTCTCAGCGGTGAACTCAGATACACAATTTACCTTTAGTCAAATTATTGATGAGACAGGAGTAACTGCTGCAAGAACATCTTCTGGTCAGAACTATAGTACAGTCAACACTGCACCAGACTTAGGAAATATTAAAACAACATTCCACTTCGATGCACCTGTCTATGTTAAAGATGGTGTAGAATATTGCGTTGTTCTCTTTACAGACAGTGCAAAATATACTGCATGGATTTCTCGTATGGGTGAACTAGATGTTGGCACTGGACGTTTAATTTCAGAACAACCATATCTTGGTGTTCTCTTCAAGTCACAGAACAATACGACTTGGACTGCATACGATATGGAAGACTTGAAGTTCACACTATATCGTGCAAGTTTCGATACATCAAAAACTGGTATCGTAACATTTGTCAACGAAGCAGTTCCATCAGTTAAACTTGGTAATAATCCAGTTAGAACATTTAATGGTATTAGTAAGGTCTTGATTAAACATCGTGACCACCATATGTACGACACAGATAATAACGTCACGATTAGTGGAGTATCTTCAACTATCACTTCAAGTCTTAACACAACACTTGCAGCGGCTGGTACATCACTAACACTTACAAGTTCAAGTGGATGGCCATCTTCTGGTACAGTCTTTGTTAAGATTGACAATGAGGTAATGTCTGGTACAATCAGTGGTACAACAATTTCTTCATTGACTCGTGCAGTAGAAGGTACAGACGTAGAACATACTTCTGGTACAACTGTACATCTCTATGAGATTAACGGTATTCCTCTTACACAAATCAATAAAACACATACTGCGTTGGTAGATGTGGGTATTGATTACTATACTGTTTCAACATCAACTGCTGGTAATGCAGATGGTGTAAGTGGTGGCACAAATGCATATGCATCAGAAAATGCACAGATGGATGTGATGCACACATTGATTCCATCTATTGAACACCCAGGCACAACTCTTTCTGCAAAGGTTAGAACTACTACTGGTACATCACCAAGTGGTTCACAAAACTCATTTACAAAACAGACTTCATCACAGGCTGTTCCAATTCCAGTAACAGAGAACTTCTACTTTGATAATCCTAAGTTGATTTGTTCTCAGATTAATGAGACTAACGAATTGTCTGGTGATAAATCATTTAACTTGATTTACACCATGAATACTACACAAGAGAACTTGTCACCAATTATTGATACTGATAGAAAGAGTATTATTGCAGTGTCTAACCGTATCAACAATATTGATAGTTCTTCTGATGTATATCCTACATCTGATTATGTTCTTCCAACAGAACCAGAGGGAGATTCAAATGAGGTTGTTTATGTAACTCGTAAAGCCCAGTTGAAACTTCCTGCTACATCTATCAAGTGTTACTTGGATGCGGTTCAGTTTGATACGTCTGATATTCAAGTAATGTACAAGATACTTCGTTCTGACGATGCATCAGACTTTGATGAAATTGGTTGGACATACTTTAATACGAATGGTCTACCTGACAGTACAGTAAACACTTCTGTAAACGCAGCAGACTTTATCGAAAGAGAATATACGGCTAATGGACTAGAACAGTTTGTTGCATTCGCAATCAAGATTCGTATGCAAGGAACAAACTCTTCAGAAGTTCCTCGTTGTAAAGACCTAAGAGCAATTGCATTGGCAACATAACATGACTGAGTTTGTAAAAGTAGAAAATCATCCAGACCTAGCACGAGACATGAATTCTCGTGCGGTCATTAATACAAACATGGAAGCATATAAAGCTGCGGTATCACGAGCTCGTGCTGTACAAAAGTCAAAGGATGAATTAAGAGATGCAGTGAGAGACATAAATAATCTTAAATGTGAGATGCATGAAATCAAGAATCTCTTATTAGAACTAATGGATAGAAAATAATGGCAGACCGTAACGCACCGGCTAGTTTTACCTTTGAAGAATGGCGTGTAGAGTTTAATGAACTCTCTACTGACGTTGGTGATATTGCTGGATTACCATCCCCAATTAATTCAACAGCAGTAACAGATGTTGTAGAAGCAATTGATGCACTTAATTCTGCAATCACTACAACTGGTTTCAACATCACTGCTGATACTGGTTCTGCTGAGACTGTTGTACTTGGTAACACGATTACTTTTAGTGGTACTGCAAATGAGATTGAAACATCCGTTTCTGCAACAGACACAATTACAATTGGACTACCTAGTAATGTAAGTATCACTAACACACTTGGTGTTGGTGGACAATCAACTCTTGCATCTGCAAGTGTTACAGACCTAACATCTGGTCGGGTGGTTCTTGCTGGTACTAGTGGAGAACTAGAAGATAGTGGTAACTTAACATTTGACGGTACTACACTTAACGTAACTGGTAATGTCGATGTTACTGGAAATATTACTCTTGGTGGTAATATTACTGTAGGGGATGCAGATACAGATTCTATTGTTATCAATGCAGACCTTACATCTCATGTAATTCCAAATGCAACTAATACATATGACTTGGGTGCATCTGGAAAGGAATGGAGAAATCTATATTTGAGTGGAACACTAAATGATGAGAATGGTGTTTCTCTTGATTTTCCATCAATTAGTGGAACAATTTCAACAGAAGGGTTTAGTATTGCTCTTGCTGTTGCACTAGGATAAACCATATAAATACTTAAAAGGGAAGAATTAGAATGGCAAACAATTTTAAGAACGCATTTGCAACAAGTGTATCCACTTCAAGTGGCTCACCTACAGATGTGTATACTTCAAACAATGGTTCAGCCGTCAACTCAATTCTTATCGAACTTGATGTCGCAAACACAGGAACATCTGCTGTGACTGTTACCGTTCTAGTCTATGATAGTAGTTCAACAAACACTTATCATATTGTTAAGAATGCACCAGTACCAACAGGGTCAGCGTTGAAAGTCGTATCAGGTCAGAAGATTGTTTTGAACGGTGATGATAAAGTACAAGTATATGCTTCTGCAGCAACAGTCGATGTAGTCGCATCAATTCTACAAGATGTAACGTAAGGGGTAAGTAATGTCTGACAATTATATTGGTGTTCCATTTATCAACCAGATATCCCCTGCTTTTCAGAAAGAGGATTTTCTTGGGTCTGCTTTGAGTACAATTACTGTAGGTTCAAATTCATACACATATGCGTATGAGTTATCTACAGAAGTGCCTGGCGCCAATACAGAAAATTTACTTGTGGTTCTTGATAACGTAATTCAAGAGCCTGACACTGCATATACAATTCATGAGAACTCTTCTTCCCAACCAAAGATTATTAAGTTTCAAGGAACTGTTTCTTCTAGTGCATCTATCTATGTAGTACATAGAGGTATCGGTGGGTTTGAAATGAAACCCCCAACAGGTTCAGTTGGTGCAGACCAACTTGCATCAAATCTAAAATCATTTACGAATGACAACTTTACTGGTGACGGTTCTACTGTTGCATTTACGCTTTCAGAAACCCCACCAAACGCAAACTCTGTAATGGTTTTCATTGATGGTATTTTGCAGAAATCATCAACTAACTATTCATTGTCTGGAACAACATTAACATTTACTTCTGCTCCAGATGCAAGTGCAGAGATTGAAGCAAAACATTTAGGTATTCGTGGAGTAGTTCGTAGAAGTACAGACTATCAGTACGATGCATTTACAGGTGATGGTTCAACAACCGCATTTACACTAAGCACATCTGGTGCAACAACAAACAGTGCGTTTATTTTCTATAACGGTATTTGTATGAAACCAACAACAGATTATTCAATCAGTGGTAATACATTGACACTAACATTTGCTCCTGTTGCATCTTCTGAAATTATGGCGAGGTATCAAATCTAATGGCTAGTAATTCAAAAAATATCGCAGAACTTCTTAATACCGATACTACTGTAAATGTTACAGATGTTGCAGATGGAAGTATAACAACTGCAAAGATTGCTGCTGGGGCTGTTGATACAACAGAACTTGCTAGTGGTGCAGTGACTTCTGCAAAACTGGATACTAATATTGATGTTGCTGGAAACTTAACAGTAGACACCAATACACTTTATGTAAACTCTTCAAATGATTGTATTGGTGTAAAAACATCTTTGCCAGGCACTTCTTTTTTAGATAGCAGTGGAACTCATGTTCCAGCATATCTTCTTGAAGTATCGCCAGGAAATGCTGCTAAGGGTGGAATGCTTGTTGGAACATCAGGAAGAGCAGGCGCTGGAACAGATTATAGACAAGGTTATTTTTTACGCAGAAATGATGGTTGGGTCTCGACTGATTCTGGTATGTATAAAGGGTCAGACACAACTGGATCAGATTATTGGGAAAATTTAGTAATTAGTAATGGAGGCGGTGGTGGTGCTATCGTTTTCAAAGCTAATGGGGCTGAACGGATGCGTTTGGGAGCAAATGGTGGACTTTCATTTAACGGAGACACTGCTGCTGATAATCAATTAGACGATTATGAAGAGGGTGCTTTTACTCCTACTGTTACTGGCTCAAGTAGTGGCGGGCCTTTCACTTTTAGTAGCAACAACTGTAGGTATGTAAAAATAGGCAGACTAGTTAAAGCGTCTTATTGGTTAGTACATAATGGCTCAATTACTTTTTCTGGTGCATACAAAATAACATTACCGTTTACTGTTAGTGGAGATTATGCTGGCGGTGGTTACATATCATATTTTCAAAGTTTTATTGGTACTAAACCAGATATATTTCAGATAGAAGCAAATACTAACTTCGGTTATTTAAGAAGGCTTATATCGTCAAATGATAATCAACAGTTTGATTTAGATCCAGCAATGTTTCAAACCAATACTGGATTTATGTTGACAGTAATGTATGAAACAAACTCATAAACTTTTTACCTCTAGTGGATTCTAGGGGCAGACCAAAGGAGAAAATAAAATGGCAATTACTAAAAGACAAGTAGAAGACAAAATTGAAATCGTTGGTGATTTCAAACACATTCAAATCAGAACTGCTACGATTATTGAAGAAGATGGTGTGGAACTATCTCGGTCATTCCATAGACACACTGTTGCCCCAGGCGCAGATGTTTCTGGTGAAAGTGCAGAAGTTCAGGCAATCGTAAACGCAGTTCACACAGATGCAGTTGTTACTGCATATGAAGCATACATTGCTGAAAATACACCAACAGATGCAGAATAAATAGTATTATGAAAAACAAAGGTAGACAATAATGGCATATATCGGATCAGAACCATCCTATGGTGTATTTGAACGACAGGTAATTACTGGCGATGGGTCTACTGTTACTTGGAATCTTGACCATCCAGTAGCAGAACCAACTCAGTTGTTGGTATCTCTAGATGGTGTAATTCAAGAACCATTCTATTCATACTCCGTAGCATTTTCAAGTGGACAAGGAACAATTACATTTGCAGGCGCACCAGATGCTTCTGCTCGTATCTTCCTTATCTACATGGGTAGACAACTTCTTACTGCAAGAACAGTTCTATCTGAAACATATCTAGATACATTTAATGGTGACGGTTCTACTGTTGCATTTACAATGACACAGACACCAGTTGTCAACACTGCAAGAAACTTTATGGTATATGTTGATAACGTGTATCAAAGAGAAGGTTCATCATATGCGTTTACTGTAACAGGCGATGTGATTACCTTTACGTCTGCTCCACCAAGTGGAACAGCAAACATTCAAGTCTATCAGTTAAATGGATTTAACGAACTAAATACTGTTGCAGATGGTTCTATTACATCTGCAAAAATTCAAGATGGAACAGTTGCAAGGGCTGACCTTGCATTTGACCCAGA
>Ga0136656_1000969_pt1 | contig 10198 bp, 2 predicted proteins | sample CPBDNA_9_FD_94862 | JGI IMG/M metagenome (GOLD analysis project Ga0136656, IMG submission 94862) | Freshwater to marine salinity gradient microbial communities from Chesapeake Bay, USA - CPBay_Sum_15_0.8_DNA (version 2) | ecosystem: Environmental > Aquatic > Marine > Coastal | place: USA...
GTCAACCTTATCAGCGTTGTCGAATGAATCTCCAAAATATACTAAATCATCAGATGGACTTCTATTATACATTTTAAGTATTTTAGATTTAGATGCTATTCTATCTAAATACTTTTTCTCTTTATCAACATGAGTTTTCATCATATTGAAAACATTAATAGTTTTTGCTGATAAATAATCTACATCTACCGTAACCGCATTAATATCTTGAGCTAAAGACTGAGTAAATCTATTCATCTTTTCAGAAAAAGGAGGTTCCCCCTTTATATATGGATCAATAGACGTTAAAGGACGTGAAACTTTTTCATATAGGTCACTCATTATTTGAGTATATTCCTCAATCCTTTCAGATTCATCTTTGAATAAATGATTTAAATCTTTTTGATAGAAATCAGAAAGCTTCATAAATATTTGACTTAAAACTAAGGTACTAGAAGATGCCTGTGCCATTTTAAGTATCTATCCTTGATAAAAAGTTTAATTTATCATAATAAGGATCATAATTAATAGTTTTTATTTTAGCTATTAAAGTATCAATCTTATCTGACATATTAATACTTGATACATTCTTTCTCATAATAACTCTTATCCTAACAGAATTTGGAATATAACTGTACTCTACAAAAAATGTAGAATCAATTTTTCTATCAAAAACTAAATTACTTCCACTAACGTAAAATAAAGGAGTCGCTGACTGATAGAATTGAACAGGCCTAGATGAATTTGTATAATTAGTTAGGTTTATGGCATAAGTTCCGTCGTTTAACCTGACCTTAACAGGAGAATAGCCAGAACCAGAGCCTATAAATATAGTACCCAATTCAGAATTATAAGTGCTATTCTTTTTATAGCTTTCATTAACAAATGGTATATATTCTAGCTTTACAGAATTTGACTGACCAGTTCTAAGAAATCTCTGACCAGATCCAAAACTACTAGAATATATCTTTACAGAATCTTTATATATATTTGTTTTAATGAAATCAATTTCATAAGGATTATAACTTACCAAATTAGGCTCATACGCAATCGTAAAAATAACAGATTGACTATACAAAGAATTGTCAAGCAGTCGTACTGTACTAGAGGACTCTGAAAAAGAATAAGTACTTGGATCACACAGTATTCCATCTCTATATAGAGAAATACTTGACCCTATAGCCCTAAAACGTGTTTTATATTTATATTCTGATATATCAAAAATAACAAACTCTGACTCAATACTTGATTTATTGAACGGAAGTATTGGAAGCCATTCATCTTCCTCAACGGGTGTATTGGAGTTACTAACGGAAACCTCATAAGACGAAAGAGTTGGTATATCTAATCCTTCAAAATCTGCTGTAGTGTGACCAACAACGGGATCTAATTTAATTTTCATAGCCAAAGGCTGACCATCGGTGTTAATTTTTTTAGTAACAAAACACGCTTTATTGACTGAACCAGAATCATTAACTGTGTTAAGTAGCTCTATAGACTTTACGGAAAACATGTATTCATAGAAATCAGATCTTTCCTGCGCAAAAGTCGCATCAAGAGTTTCTCTTCTTGAATCAATAACTATAGACGGCGATAACGATTGCCTTTTATAATCATTAACTACCCCCTGTGGCAGCCTTACTGATCCAGATATTCCAGAAATTGAAAAAGAACCCTGAGAAGAATCTGACGCTCCAACATGAACAGATGGCTGAATAAATGAGTTGCCCCTATCCATACCAAAAGAAATAGAATTAATAATCCTTTGAAAGTTTTCACTTAACTGCAGAGAAGAGACATCTGAAATATCATAATTATCAATCATCATTATTTGATTCTTAACTACATTAGCTAATAGGTCAATCTTTGCAGGGAAAGAATTTGAGTAATAGTCTTTATTTTGATTTTTATTTTTAATAAAACCAGATAACGAGTTTCTTTTATTAAAGTAAAATAAAACCATATCTTGATTTTTGCTAAACTCTCTTCTTCTATTTACCGATCTAAGGTTTATAAATTTCTGAATTATTTTTGAATTAATTTCTGAATTAATTGGAACCATTTTATTTCTTATATAAGATTTTTGAGAAAATATAAATATAAACTTTGAAACTTGCATCTGGGAAAAAGAAACCTCATGCGTACCCTTAAGTAATATAGGTTGGTTGAGCAAAAGTTTATAATTTGCCTGATTGACAGAAGACTCTTGACTATCTAAATCTGCATTAAATGCAACGACTTGCAAGAGGGTTAGACCATTTGAAAGATTAGGGTTAAACCTTATTGTGTCAATCTGTACTGGGGAAGTAAGTATAACTTCTGCGACCACCTCAGCAGCTTTTGATGATAAATAGCTATAGTTAATATACTGAGAATAATTTGATAAAAATGAAGACAAAATTACAGGAGACTTAACAGTTACATTCCATGAGTTCTGCATATCTTGATTAAAAACATTTTCAAAATCTGACTCAGAAGTTACATAGGTGGCAAAATTTGTTGAAACATTTACTTCATTAATTCTGCCTAGCAAACTTAGATTACTATAATTCTTACCAACTTTAAACATTCCGGTAACAGAATCAACAAACCCATTGGCACCGAGGGGAAATGTTATTCCATCTCTATCTGGAATCCTAAAGCTAACACCATCAGACCGATAATCTCCCTCAAGATTATCAAACTTTTCAACATAACTAGAATTATAAAAATCATCCTTACCAGACAAAAACTCATAGTTATCTATGAATATTTTTAAATCATTTAAATCTTTTTCCAGCTTATGTATTTCAGAAGAGAAAATTTCCACCATTGAACCAATTGCGGTAGCCACTCCATTTGCTGTAGCAAAAAGCAATTTTACCCTAGAAGAAGAATCTCTAAACATATCAGTTATAATCTGTCTAGTTAAAGTAGAGCCAGGAGCTATTCTTCCTGCGGAAAAATCAATAGGAGCTCTAAAATTAGAAAGCTGCTCTATTATTTGAGAAACGTCATACTTACTTACTTTCATCTGCCTAATAAGACTAGAAACTGTTGAATTAGTTCCAGTAGATAATGTTCCAAAGGTTGTAGGAAGTAAACTTAACATAATTAGCTCCAGGGATTTCCTTCCATATCTTGCAGGTCGTAGACAACTCCAGCTGTTAAATTATTTGATATAATTCTATATATCTCATAATTCCTAGTAAAGTGATTCTTTACTTCTTGAGGTATTCTTACAATTATATAGCCGCCATTTGGATATGCAGAACCTGCAGGTGTTTGAACATCCCATGCGGAATCCAAGCCAACTAAACTATCAAATGCCTGATTATTTAAATACCCATCAATGACACCACCACCTCTAGATCTAGTATCCTCTATCGCAGCTGGCGTATTGTTAGGATTTCTTAGCGTATAAATTATTGCTATTTTAAGGGCAAATGGATTATACAAGTGAGATGTTTTGTCAAAAATTCTAGAATCATATGTAAAGTTTACACTTGAAGAATATTGATAATCCTCAACTAAACTATAGGAAACAGTATCTGTTGAGTTTGACGATGCCCAAACTTGTGCAGGAAGTATATATATGTATAGTGGATCTATAAATGAAACAGTAGAACTATTTAAAACTGGATTTAAAGGTACCTGATTCCCCTCAACCTGCCTAATGTAAACCTGCTTATCTTTGGTTGTATAATCAACCTTTATTAAAGCTGGATCAGAAGGTACAATTCTACTCTTAAAATCTATAATACCCGTGTAGGCATTAACGTCTCTAATCTGATCATATGGAACCTCCTCCCAGTCTTCTTGCACATTTTCTCTGTAATAAACTCTTAAAACAGGTTTAATTGCACCAACAATAGAGTTAGTATTTGTTGTCGGATGATTCCAGACCAGCAGAGGTGTTTTTCTTAATTGAATTCTTTTTTCATTTACAAGAATAGGACGCTCACCATAAACATCATAATGACCATACCCATATATATCTGACCATACAGTATCTATGTCTTCTGATACATCGTAATTGCAATAAAGAGTCTGACCAGTGTACTGGTTTTTCCAGTCAGAAAAATTGGTATCACTTGGTATTGTAATATTTTTTAAGAACTGACCAGGGTAAACTGGAAGCTCCCAACAGTCCATCTTTGTTAAAGAATTATAAATGTTACCAACCTTTATACTCGATGCGTTATTAACTTTAACTGAAAAAATTGAATAAACTGACCTTAACGCAATGTTTACAGGAACAAAAGTTTGCGAAACAGTTGGTCCCAAGTATTCATTGGAACCCATGGTATTTCCATCGGCGTCTATTGCACATATGCCGATATAGATATTATCAATACCTCTATTAACAAAATCTATATATGTAATCCTTTTTCCTATAAACTCTTTATCAGAATTATCATAGAAACCATATATAAATCCATCTTCAGATGGTAGATTATTTAATACGGTGAAGCTTCCATATCTTTTATCAGTTTCTACATCATCAATAATACTTAAACTAGCATTAATATCAGTTGAAGATGGTATTCCAGCTGGTGTGCCATCATCATTACATAATAACAAAACCCCATCTAGGACAGTAATATTTTCCCTTTGTGGCAGTACGTCACCAGACACAGCGCTCTTTAACTTGAAGCTACTAATCTGGTTTACAAAACTTTCAACCTGTGCACCGGAATAGTACGCTGCATTAGTAGACAAGGATACCGAGTAGCGATTATCCGTTTCAGTTGATTGAGCTATAGCAATTGGAGAAGTTCCCCCAGTTTCTACATTGTAATACTCCTCTCCCATGACATCATAAACTTTTTTCAGGGCAAAAGAAACACCAGTTGCACGAGTTGCAGCCTGCTTGAGGTTTACAGAGTAGACGTCGTCACCTGTCTGCCTAAAAACATAGCCATCTGAACCAGAATTTCTAATATCTGAAGAGGATATGTTTAAGTTATTATAATCTCTTTCTAGCGCATTTGTTGAGTGATGATAGAATCTAATTCTATTTACCCTGACATCAAGAGCAGACGAAAGAAAACCTAAGGGGCTATAATTCTTAGAGGCATTTGAATCAACAGATATGTTAGGAATAGAATCAGAAACTAAGCTAACATCCACAAGAACTTTCGTTGGAATATTTTGTGACGGAGAACCAGGCCTATAGGGTTGAGTAACTTCAGTTGAACTTTTTTCTAAGGTTACCTCTGCCCTAATTTTTCTTATACCAAATCCCTCAGCTCTTCCATACCTAGACGGAAGAGACCTACCCACAACCCTAAACCATATATACTTTGCGGCAGCATGATCCTGGCTAAAAACTATTTCTATATTTCCATTTCCTGCATTAATGTTTACAGGAAAAGCATTCGTATACGACTCTGCGCCACTCCTAGAAGAGGAATATCCAGCCTCTGCTATAGTGAAATTATTCCACTCAGAATCTGGTGTAATAATAATCTTGTTAAGAACATAAGAATCAAAGCTTACCCCTGCATCGGGGACCGTCATTACTAAATAATCACTAGTTTCTGTTGGACCACTAGTTCCGGTAAATGACAATTTTCTATAATTAGCGTCATTTGCCGCCAAGGAGAATGCCTGAACTGTTCCCCTGGCTGCATTCCAGAAGTCTTGAACTCCTGCACTAGAGACCATAGAGTTTACCTGATCCCATCCACCATTAGACCTGAGAGTAGATTTCATTATCCCCCAGTATTTTGCCATATACCATTTAGTTTCAGAGTCAACTTTTCCATCAACAAATCTTTCACCAGCTTCTCTTTGGAACTTTTGTATTCCACTGGCAGTAGCGGGGCCATAGTATCCGTCTATACTATAGGGGTAATAATCTGTTCCATTATTCTTATATAAAGTATAAGCCTTCAAAAATATCTGTATATAACTTGCGTAACGATCTCTATACCCTGAAGTTATAGTTCTATTTGTGCTTCCACCAGCTATATCAACATCTCCAGTATATGGAAAAACGTTTTCAGATTGACTACTACTGCTAGTCCTAAGCCTGTCTTCATCAACTGCAGATTCTAAATTTGAAACTCTTATCGTACTTGTTCCTACAGAAACATTTGTTTGAGTTTCCTCTTGCTGCTCTGCAACTGCTGCTTTAAAGAAATTGCCCACTATCTCAAGCGTTGCTGAACCAGAAATATCTGCAGAAAATTCAACAGGTTCATCAGTAGCAACAGAATATGTATATGCCGAATCTAAGTCAAACCGATATTCCTTAAACTGTGATAGAGGATTAATTGTTCCAACAAGGTTCCTTTCATTAGAGCTACTAATCAAATCATTTTTTATTGTATACGGACCAAAAGAACTTGGGATAACCAATGGTGGAGAATACACCTGAGTATAAGCTGAAAGCCTAGCTAGCAAAGGGTTAGAAACTTTCCATAAATAATATGAAGAAGGCACATTTTCATCAACGATTGGATTAGCAACCCTTGTGGAATCCCTTAGCTCAACATCCTGATTAGTTATTTCAATATAAAAATCAATATCTGAAGAGTTAAGATTTGATAATCTTTCTATCTGAAAATCAGACAAAAATTCTGACAATTTAGTCTTATAAAATTCAAACAAATTATTATGACCACCTATAAGATCTACAGCATAGATCGTTGGCTCATCTTCATCTGAAACCTCAACATACCTAGAAAGCTCGTCATCCCTTATGACAGTAGAATCCATAACCCATGAAGATCTCCAGCGTGAAACAAAGTTATACACAGTTGACCTAGTATCCTCAGTTCTAGATGATTGAGCCCTAAGGTAAAGACCATAACTTATGATGTTATAAAAGAATTTAAATGGACCTTCTTGTGTAGCCGAATAAAATCTAGCAACAATGTCCGCATTTGCCGAGCCGTAGTTCGCTGTTGAAATATCAGAATTAGATATGTCAATCATGTTGTTGATATAGTCACCAAGACCAAAAGATGTACCTACAATCATTCCAGTAGTCACAGCGTCGTTTGCTGTACCCGACCTAATTAAGGAAACCGCTATTGGCTTTTCTACTCCATTTACAGGTATGGTGGCTGCCATATTCTGCAAAGCTGAAACAGAAGAGAAATACGGATAAGACTTATAGCTAGAACTTATATTAATATAATTTGTTCCATGAATTCCATAATTTTCAGACTCAAATATTGAATCATTTATCGTCCATCCACCATTTTTTTGATAATCAATTAAACTATTACTAGTATTAATTGTTATGTCTTCTGCAGAATGCAAACTGTTAGATAATGTCAAACCAGAATCTATACTTGCTGCGTAGTTTGTTGAATCTTCAGATGGTTCAATATCTACTATTAGGATTCCGTTTTGCTGAGTAAACTGAATGAGCTTAGCTGCCTGAGATGACGTAACTGGAGTACTTACGTTAAAGTATAAAATATCAAACAAAAGTAGATCTGTAATTTCTACCTCATTTAAATTAACCATCCAGTATGAAGACTGATCAGCGGTATAGTCAGTTTCATTTACATTTAAAGGATTAATAAAACTATAATGAGACAAGTTAAAAGGAGAATCTTGTAATCTTTTAAATATATATGGATTTGACTGCTCCCTAGTATCTAAAGTATCGGCAGCACCGACATATAGTACTCCCGCATTAATAACCTCCGGAGAAATTTCACTTACCTCATCTCTATCAACAGACGTGCGAGATCTAGCTATAAGTCTCCAGTTAAAGACTTCATAAGTCCTATTATCTTTTAAAGCTTTTTTATTAGCTAAAATTTGGAAACCACTATTTACCGGTGTCCCAGAGGTTAAATCTGAATATCTTTCATTATGTTTTTTAATAGAATAAATCTTTTTATGCGCATAACTAGAATCTACAATGTATGAATCTTCTGGAAACTCTGAAAATATCGGTACAGCATTTATGGACTCAGAGTATTCCAACTCTTGATTAAACATGATTCCGTTTTCATCAGTTTCAATTTTATTATACACAAGTCTAAGATTTAATGGTGGGTCTGCGTCCAATAAAACTATTATCCTATGTGGAAGTTCAAACCTATATTGATTCTGTTCGGTAGAAAATTTTTCTAACAAAATTCTATATTTTCTCCTCGCTGATATTGCATCAACGTACTCTGAACCATCTTGATTGATAACTTTTATATTTAAATCAGATACCCTGTCTGGATTAAGGTACTGATCTAGGGTCAATAAAGAAAAATTAGGCTCGGCTGGAGTGAAAAACCTGCTTATATATTTATAATGTGCAAAATCATTTGGGTTAAGTAGGCTGGGATCAAGAGGCTCTGCCGACATCGGCATGTTTAAAGGTATGTTTGAAATGGTTACATTATTAGATGGGAAATTGTAACCGTATTCATCACTGTACAAATACCCTAGAGTATTTGGATACGCAAAGAAGGCTTCGTTATCTACAGACTGTTGTATTATGTTTTCAGGTATAGACTTAGAGGAATCTATTATAGAAAGAGTATTTGACGGGGAAACTGGATCAGACTTAAACCATGCTAGATTAACGGCATCTGACGGAACTTTTTTTCCGAGCCTAACAGCTTTTTCATTTTGATTTGTAGTTAAATTTTCAAACTTTTTCATCAATCTTCCTCATAATCAGGGTGCAGGCTTGAGTAATCAGTTAGGACGTCTGGAGTACTACCCAGTAGGCCCATTTGATATTGATCATACCTGTTTAAAGGTACCCACTGTGGTGGCTCCCAAGTAGGTGTTGCACCCGTATTTATTGCAGATGCCATGTTGCTATGTAGGTATCTAAATGTTGGAGTAGCATAAAGTTGTACGGACTCCACATAGCTAGGTGCAAGACCTCTGGGAACCATAGTTGCTTCCGAGGCGTAATTTAGATTGTCATATAGTTCATTCCAATATATTACCTCTCCACCTATAGTAATATCAGCTGACGTCAAAACCTCGCCCATATTAGTAAGTATGGTTTGAACATCTAATACATCATCAAATTCTATGGCAGCAAATCTAACGCCAGGATTAACCCTGGTGTTAGATGTAATTAATCCAGATATAAAGAATGAGCCATCTAATGCTGTAGTTATAGTAGCAATAGAAGAGCCTTCAACTGCTTCATGTACAGTTTCTCCAACCTTAATAGTTAAATCAATAGCAGCCTGAAGAGGCGAATTGTTCCAATAGACTTGACCAGATATAGCCACATCTGTTTCACCATCCGCACTTACACTCTGCCTAAGTGCGACTGCTTTTATGCGTAGACCAAACTGAGATGATCTAACAACCCTAAATGGTAAATTGCTACTGTAACCCTCGGAAACACTGTTTGACCCACCATTTGGAGTCGCACTACCTATGCCCTCTATAACCATAAAATCACTAGGCGTTGCTGCGGGTATAGATCCAGAATATCTAACTATCCCCTTGCCAAATCCATTTTCATTAGTAGTTATATACTCTGGCGTAGCACTAATGTTATCCCCATAAACCCTAAAGGTTTGACCCGGCTTTAAGTTACCGTTTACGTCATAAGATACTACAGTTAAATTCATTAGATCATGATAGTCATCCCTAATATAAGCAGGAGATAGAGTATACTCAACTTTATCAAAACTATACTCAGAATTAGAAACATAAACAAAACCCTGTTCAAGTGGGTTATCCAAATTATCTATATCTAAATCTATAGCCTTATATCCCAAATCCTCATCTGACTCATACATAATGCTATAATCAGAATCAACTGAAGGAGTACTTGAAAGATAAAGTATTGAACCGTATTCATCAACAGAAGAATCATAAACATCCTTATCGACAAAGAATGCATTATTAACCCTGTAAGTAACCTCATAAGACCTGCCCTTAACAGCTGGTGTAGCAGGAGAAAAGGCAACTAGCTCATTAGTGGAAGCAGACAAACCACTAAAAAGCGTAATTCCAGAAGTCAAATCTTTAACTGACACGTCTGAAACATCTTTGTAAGATAAATACAAACTATTACTGTAGTTTCCAACTACTAATTCAGTATTTACAAAAGAATGCTTAGTTGGTGTTGCAGAATCTATGAAAAATACATTTCTATATTCAGACCCAGCCACACTCACGACAACAGGTGCACCGTACTTTGGAGTTTGCTGTAAAGGTATTTCAAAAAATCTACCATTATATGTTTCAGTTAAATCATTTACATATATATAATAATCTTCTTCATCAAAATATATCCAAC
>Ga0136656_1000971_pt1 | contig 10180 bp, 12 predicted proteins | sample CPBDNA_9_FD_94862 | JGI IMG/M metagenome (GOLD analysis project Ga0136656, IMG submission 94862) | Freshwater to marine salinity gradient microbial communities from Chesapeake Bay, USA - CPBay_Sum_15_0.8_DNA (version 2) | ecosystem: Environmental > Aquatic > Marine > Coastal | place: USA...
TAGATGTAAGTGTAAAACTTACCGACTTCAGGAACCCAAGACTTTTTATCTAGGATTTCTAGAAGTGCCATCATAATATCATCATTCTCTTCAAGACCGATGAAGTTATCTTGATAAGCTTGAATTCTGTTCATACCTTTAGATCATCTTCGGTCAGAACTTTAAACTCATAACGACGATCTTCACAGAACTCTTTTGCTGCTTCCCACTTTGCCTGGTTCTTGGCATACTCAGTCACTTCATAGAGATACTTTTTGGTTCTTCTTGATTGAACCTTTGGTGCCTCACAGAACCGTTTAGGTTTGATTTCAATAATGGATCTTCTGATGTTTCCCTTGCTGTCACGGTATTTGATAAAGAAATCTGGAAAATATCTGTGCCACTTATTATCAAGAGGGGATTTATAGGGAATTACTAGTTCTTCACTTCCCCACTCTAAAATGTTCTCATTAGTATCACAGTAAACCATGAACTTACGTTCCCATAAACTGCGATAAATAATGTTAAGATGGTCTCCTTTATACTTTTTGATATTGGTAGGTTTATATCTGCCACTGTACGACATAATATGATAGCAATTCCCAGAGGTATTTATTGTGGCAAAGTTCCTGCAGAGAGATAAATTAAGTCCAACTCCTACAAGTGATGTACTCTCTAAATTTGTAAGAGTTGCACAAACCTCTCATTATAAAGTTGAATTCAGAGGTTTTGGTTCTCCAAATCTCTCTAGACTTGCGTCATATTTAAGAGGAAAAGGTGTAGATCAAGAATTTATTGCAAATAATCTTGGTGAGTACTGTAATAGAGCAGCAGTTCCAGGAACAAGACTATTCACAAAAGAAGCAGGTGATCAGTTCCCTGGTATGACACAGAAGTTTGTATATAAAAGACAATTCGAAGATTTTCAAATGACCTTTATGGTCGATTATGAGTATAAGGTTCAAAAGTTCTTTGAGTTGTGGCAAGAGTTTATTACTAGTGGATCTGATTCTGCGGATGGTGTAGATCCAACATCTACAAACTATTACTACAGAATGAGATATCCAGATCAATATAAGTGTGATAGGATCAGATTACTGAAATTTGATAGGGATTACAACAATAATATTGAATATAATTTCATGAATGCATTCCCAGTGAATGTTGCCACTACTCCAGTTGATTACGGTCCTTCTAGAATGTTAGAAGTAACAGTAAGTTTTGCATATGATAGATATGTGTTTGGTAAAATGGACTCTTACTCTAGATCTTTGAGGGAGGCAGTGGAACAAGCAAGAACTCAATTAATTGCAAAAGAGTTCCAAAAAAGAGTTGAAGAAAAGAATGCGGGCAATGCACCATCTCCCGTCCCTAATGTTACAACTGACGTGTATGATGCGGTCATTGAAAATGACACGACAGGAAGAACTGAAGAACAGATCCGAACAGATATGAATAACTATTTTAATGGTTCTAAATAAAAATACGATTTGAGTTTATTATGCCTTTACCAAAAATCGAAGCACCTACCTACGAACTTGTTCTGCCATCTTCTGGAAGAAAAATTAGATACAGACCTTTCTTAGTCAAGGAAGAAAAAATCCTTGTCATTGCCATGGAAAGTGAAAACATGGAAGACATTTCACGAGCAGTGAAGCAAGTTCTCTCCAACTGCATCTTGACAAGAGGAACTAAGGTAGAAAAACTTTCTTCTTTTGACATTGAATATCTCTTCCTGAATATTAGAGGTAAGTCTGTTGGTGAGACCGTAGAGGTTCTTTTAACATGTCCAGATGATGGTGAGACTAAAGTTCCCGTTGAAATTGCACTCAGCGACATTGAAATTCAAAGAGATCCAGAGCACACTAATATCATCAAGTTGAATGATGAGTATTATATGAAAATGAGATACCCATCATTTAATGAGTTCGTTACTGATAATTTCACCACAAGTCAAGAAGAGATCGAAGGTTCATTTGATCTCATTGCTAAGTGCATTGAGCAAGTTTATAATGAAGAAGAATCATGGACTTCTTCTGATCATTCGGATGAAGAGATGAAGGAATTCGTAGAAGGTTTGGGTTCTGCTCAATTTAAAGAGGTTGAGAAGTTTTTTGCCACAATGCCTAAACTTTCTCATGAGGTAAAAATTAAAAACCCGAACACGGGAGTGGAATCTTCTATCGTCATTGAGGGACTGGCAAGTTTTTTCAACTAGGTATGGCTCATGAAAGTCTTGAGTCATACTACAAAGTCAATTTCTCTTTGATGCAACACCATAAATATAGCTTGACAGAACTTGAAAATATGATTCCTTGGGAGAGAGAAATTTACATCACTCTACTCAAGCAATATATCGAAGAAGAGAACGAGAAACAGAAAGCTAACGGAGCATCTTGATGGCAATCAATGGATCCAGTTTTATGGGAGCAACAAGCAATAGAGCTTCTGCTGGATCCACTCGCGTACTGTCGGCAAAAGATAGCACTAATCTTGTAAGAACTGTTAATGCGATTAACATCAATCTCATTAGCATCAATAAGCTGCTGCAACAGCAGTACACTATGTCTACAAAGACAAAGTTGCAGCAGCAAAGAAAAAGAAATATTGAAGCTGAAAATTTAAGAAGAAAAACTACAGAATCTGCATTAGAAGCTGCTAATAAAATTGGTGGATTTGTCAGTAAAGGTCTGATTCAACCAGCTAAGAAAATTACATCCACTATCTTTTCATTAGCACAAGGATTTTTAAAATTCTTTGCTCTTACATTTGTTGGTTGGTTTTCAAAATTTATTGTCAAGTGGTTTAAGCAAGATAAGAATACGAAAGAAAGACAATTAAGAACTTGGATCACTAAGATTACAAGAGCAGTTGCTATTGCTGGTGCTGTTTTATTAGCAATTAAGGTTGGAATTCCAATCATTATGGGATTACTTAGCACTATTACAAGTGTCGTTATTACATCTTTGACCGCATTGCTAAATCCATTAACATGGAAAGTGTTATTGGCAACTGGTTTAACGGTTCTTGGACTTGAGGGAATTAGTGGTTTTGTAGATTCTGTTGTTCCTAGAAGAAGAGCTAGAAAAAGAGTAGAATCTATTTTGAGAACGGCAGATGAGCAACAGATTGGAAGATACTTCAATGCTGCCAACGTTGTCGAAATTAAAACGGTTGATGATGGTGGTAGAATGAGAGATGATGAGTTTATTAATTTGGGATATGATAATAGTTATTTCCCAGCATCTCAAATAGGTAGACTTCTTTCGTTTGATGAAAGAGAAAGGGGTGTCGATATTTACAAAGAAATAGGTGGTGTTTTAAAAAAACAAGGAAGTTTTAGAATTGATAATCTGGTTTCTTCTGGACAAGCTTTTGGCAATAATCCAGATCTAAGAAGTTTCTTGACAAGTATTACAGATAGTACACAATTCCCAGATCTTGTTGGACAAGCATATTCGGCAAAGAGAGAGTTAGAGCAAAAAGAATTGCAAATTAAATCTAGAGGGTCTACACCAGATAGTGAAAGAGAAAGAGCAGCACTATCGAGAAAATATGAAAATGCCTTGTTAAAAGCACAGCAAATGTATGATACATTGCGTCCAGATAGACAAGCTGCTCTTGCTGGAGTTGGACTGAGCAGACAAAAGTTGGCTGAGGGTGAAGTTTTTGAAATGGGCAATATGGAATTTCAAATGAAGAAAATTTCAACTATTGTTCAAAATCTTCCCTTTGTTAGAGATATAAAATCAATGCAAGATCAATTATCTAGTGGTCTTGGTGCTTTGTCTCAACAATTGGAGGATCTAATTAATGTTACCGTAAATGCTGTTGCATCTGTAGATGTTCCCGAAGATGATACCCCAGAGGGAGAGATTGCCTCTCCAAGTAACATCTCTCCCTTTGACACTAGCAATCCATTTATTCCTAGAGCCAAAAAAGAGTATAAGTTAGTGGTGTTCTAAAATGCTGATAGACACAAAAACATACACTTCAATTAACACTGGTCTCATTAACATGAGAATGAATGTTATTGCTATTCGCAAAACACTCATTCGTAATAAATCATTAACAAAACAAGTAGATCAAAAAATTTCTAGTGACAATAAGAGATTAGAAGAAAATGCAAGAAGAGCAGAGGTAGAAAAAGCAACAGAAGAAAAAAATAGAATTGCTGTTTCTTTACCAAAACTTTCTCTGGTAAGTCCAGAAAGAGCATTTTCTATATTGTCAAGTAATCCTGTCGCTGCTATAGTTAGTTTCTTCTCATTCACCTTAGTTGGGTGGATGCTGAAAGCACTTCCTGCCTTAGCACAATCACTCAGAGAATTTAGAGCAAGAGCAGAAAGTTTCTTACAATCAATAGGAGCTTTTTGGACACAGATACAAAATTTCTTTGTTAATGTTTTTAATGCTATCAAAAAAACATATGATTTAATAATTACTGGTGTTGACTATTTTGTTCCTGGGACAAAAGATAAAGTCAATGAACAATTGAAATCAATAGCAAATAACCTAACATCTTTTATTACAGAATTTCCACTAAGAGTGTTAGATTTCATCAAAGGAATTTTAGGACTGCATAAAAAAGCAGAAACTCTTGTTAGGTCTGGAAAATCTGCACAAGAAGCAGCTGAGGAAGCAACAGCAGTAAAAGTAGAACCAGGACCACTAGCACCAGTAACGGCACCTGTAACAGGAAAAGTTATTGAACCAGAACCTTTAGCAAAGCTAGGATTATCTTCTGGATCTATTCCTAAAAGTTATGGGGAAAGATTTGAGCAGTATGCAGCTACACAAGCACTGAAAGAATCAATTACATCATTAACCGCTGGAACAGTGTTAGATCTCCTCAAACGAGGAGAGATAGAAGCTGCTGGCATGTACAGATTTGATACAGATACTCTAGAAGCTGCTATTAATGATAAACGTTTGAGTGGTAAATTTGATAAAAATAAGTTTTTTGATGCACAATTCCAGCAAGAATTGATTAGTTATGTTATTAGTTTTAGACAACCTTCAGTTAGTCAATACCTTCAATCTAAAGATCCGTTGGATTCCCAGATCGATATACAAAATAGAACTGCTGCTATCACTGCTTTAACTGAAGAACTACCCCTGTTATTAATGTCCAATGAACCAGGGGGATGGGTTCAATTGGTTGACATATATATGGATTGGTTGAGAAAAATGAAAGAAACTCAACTTAAGAACCAAAGAAAGATAAGTAGTTTACAAATAAATTCTAAGGGAAGGGGATATGAGATAGCATCTCTTGGTGGTAGAAGAGTAAGAAATATTGTGATTAACACTGAAATACCCATCAGTGATGATGATATGCAAAAAGTGGTAAATAGAGTTAGAAATACCTATAGTGCAAGACCTACTGGGTCTGTTGCTAATCATATTACAATACAAGAATTAGTTGCCGTTGATGGTGACACCAGTTCATCTGTTCTCTTTGGATAAAAATGGCTGCACCAGTAAATAATTTAACGACAAAGATTATTGCCACATTATTTCCGTGGAAGACTTATGAGTCTGGAACAGGATATAGAGAATACTCTGCAACTCCAGAATTTGATATTTCAAGTTATATTGCTGAACTAAGTTACTATGAGAACATATTGTCACCTGTATTGACAATAAAAGTAGTTCTCATGAACACCAAAACAACTGAAAAACTTAGTGATCTATATCCCATTACTAAAGATGATATTATTACTTTTAATTTTGATGATGGAAATTCTGATGATTTTATTTCTTTCACAGTTACTAGTGTAGGAAAAAGAGTAAGTGTTACGGGTCTTGAAGTTTTAACCGTAAACCTTATGTCTACTTGGTCTTTTTGTGTTTCTGATATTTGGTCTGCTGGTGCTCCAACACCAGGATTGAAAAAAGGTCCTACCTCCTCCATTATAGACCAAATGTACAAGGAAGTTTTTTCAAATATCCCATCAGTTTCTGGTCTTAATCCAGGAAAGTCATCTGGACTGAAAACCCTTCATAGAGATGCATCTAATGATGAGCACATGTATGGTGGAATTGCCAAAGAGGATGATCTTTTACAGTTTGGTCTTTATTTGGCAAGATGCTCCAGATTAAGTGAAAAAGAAGCAGGGTTTTTATTTTATGAAACAAGAGTGGGACACCATTTTGCTTCTATTGATAAAATGATTAAAGAAGTTGATGAAAATAAAACTCCGACGTACTATTTTAATGGACTATCTCCTGGTCCACAAGAACAAGATCCATACACCATTTTATCAATCAAAGGTCAGTCTGCAAATGACTTTGCTCTAGAGCAAGCAAGAACTGGTGGTGGAATTAGACAAGTTGCATATGACATTGAAACAAATCAAGCATATGCAATATATTTGTCACCTGAAGACGCAGCAAAAGAATTATCATCTACGAATAAAAATGAGATTAAAGAAACTATTTCTGCTAAGAATGGGACATATAGGAGAGCAGCGGCATACAAAGGTAGAGTAGATAATCTCGGTGTTATTAACAGAGATACTGAAGATCTTTGTAGAATTTTAAATACTTCTATGTTGGCAGATCAAAGAGCAATTTATAGGTACAATTCACTTTATAGTATTCAAGTTCTTGTTACTGTTAAAATCAACACTGATCTTCAAGCTGGTCAATTTGTAAAATTAGATATTCCTCAAAAAGAAGCACAGCAACAATGCTTGACTGATGCTATAATAAACCAGTCTAAAGATGCAGACCTATATATGATAGCATCCCTCTGTCATTCAGTTGGAACCGATAAGGGGTATACATCTTTGATGCTGGTGAGAGACAAACCAAAAACACAACAGTAGTAACTATGGAAAACATCGATAAGCACATTCAGAAAGATGAGGAACTTCTGAGTGATCCCACGATTTCTCCTCAATCCCGTCGTCATACGGAAGAGGAATTGGAAGCACTGAAGGCATATAAAGAACATCATCCAGAAGATGATCACGATCCAACTGGACTGGAACTGTATTGTGATGCTAATCCAGATGCATTAGAGTGTAGAGTATACGATGATTAATAGATATTCTGCTTATTTTATTGGTCATATTGTCGAACTCGATAAAAAACAAAATATCGAGCAGACTGGGTATGGCACAAAATATAGAGTAAGAAGAATTGGAATTGATGATCCAGATTTAGAACCCTCTCAGTTAAAGTTCTTTCCATGTATGCTCCCTCTAACTGCAGGAAGTGGTGATGGTGAATCTGGAGTATCTGTCAACTTGAAGCAAGGTGATATGGTTCTGGGGTTACATTTTGATCATCCCCATAACCAACAAGGTGTTATTATTGGTCTCTATCCAAGATCTGTAATGGTTCAATATGGTGGTGATGTTGTTTCATTAGATCCTAAGACTGCAAGTGGTGCATCTCAGGAAGGTGATCAAACACTTCCTTCATATAGGAATTTGGGTCCAAAAGAATTAGAAAACAGAAATGGAAAACCTGAGAAGAGGGTAGCTGATGGTAATTCAGGAGATCTACCATCAAACACAAACGACATCGATAGACAGGAAGCACTCCGTTCTGCTGTTCCAGAGGCAACTGGAGCACTTGGAAGTGGAGACACACCAGGAGTTTCGCAAAGTATTGTTCCTACTCCACCAACAACTCAAACAGCAGCAGATGTTCTTAATAGAGATCCACAAAGCATCAGTCAGTATGGAACAAGAATCAATAATACACCAACAGCAGAACAACTTGGGGAACTTGAGTCTAGTGGTCTTACATTTACTCCTAATGCTGATGGTTCTCCTGGTGGAAAAGTCAACAATCCAAATTCACTACTTGGTGGATAATAAATATTTTTGACGGAGGTAGAAAATGGCATATTTTCCTGAAAATAGATTAAGGGTCTGCCCTATTCCATCATATGATCCTGCACTGGATCCTAATAACACTCAACCCGATTATGAAGCTAATGGGTTGCCAATTCAACTGGCACAGTGTAAAAAGGATCCTATCAAGGATATGATCAATGAGTTTAAAAAATTCATTGGTACGATAGGTGCTTTTCTTTCAATTCCTGGTCAATTAAGACAAGAAATTTTTGCTTCGGCTGGTATTCTCAAAGAGATCGCAGGCGGTCTTGTATCTGGTTTGATGAATGCCTTAACCAAGAAGTTAAAGAAAGTCATTGAAGAAGGAGTTATTGCTTTTCTTGCTGCTACTGGTGGTCTTGGTTTACCAAAACTGATTGCACTTATTCCTGCAATGAGTGCATTGGAAAAAGGTCTTGTCTGTGCATTGAACAAGATCATCAATGGATTGTTTGATACCATTGTTGATATGCTGGCATCTTCTGTAATGAATGTTGCTAACTTTGCGACTTGTGCTGCTGAACAATTTGCTGGTGGTTTAATTAATAATATTATCGATCAAATTACTGGTCTTGTCGAACCACTTCTTGGACCTCTGGAACTGATCATCGGTGGTGCTTTTAAAATTCTTGATTTCTTGATGGGTGCAATTAATGCTATTGAAGCAATTGGCAGTTTCCTTCAGTGTAATGAAAAAGGTCAGGCTTGCCCTGCTGTTGATGGATATACGATTGGTGGAGATTGGTTTAGTGGAGCAGCTGCTGATGTTGCCTCAATTTTTGATCAGGCAAATGTAGCAAGAAAAGGTAGAAAGGCATTAGAAGGTCTTGCTGATAAAGTGGGTGAATGGGAAATTCTTGGCACTAAAGTCAGTGATGCTCAAGGGAGTGTTGGTGGATGTAATACTGATGATCCATTTGAGTGTGGTGCTCCTACTGTCAGCATTTTTGGTGGTGGAGGATTCGGTGCAGCAGGAAAAGTTCTTCTTGGTAACTTTGTAGAGAACACGGAAGGTTTATCTGATGTTGTAGGTCAAGTCGGTAGTGTAGTAGGTGTAGATCTTACTAGTGGTGGTTCTGGATATCAAACCGTTCCATTTGTTTCTATCACCGATAGTTGCGGATTGGGATATGGTGGATATGCTAGAGCAACCATTAATGGTAAAGGTGAAGTGGAATCTATCTTTGTCGTTTCTAGTGGTAGAAATTATCCAGTTCCAGCAGAAGAACAAGAACCACTAGGAATTACTGGTGCAACCATTGAAAATCCTGGTTCTGGATATAGAAACGGTGATACTATTGATGGGTTTGATCTCACCATTGAGAATGGTAGAATTACTAAGGCAGTAATAAATAGAGTCACCAGAGTTGATCAACCACTGACTCTGCTGCCAGTTAATTCTAGAACAGGAAGAAATGCGGTCATTAGACCAATCATTAACACACTTCCCGTTGTCGAGAAGAAACTGCAAGAAGTAATTGACTGTGTGAACTAATGGCAGATAACCCAAAAGAAAAGGATTATAGTCAAAGGTGTTATGATTTTAAGTCAAAATCATACAAACTAGACGTTAATAATCCAGAAGACGGTCAATCTGGTCGTGAGATGTATAAGATCCTCAGTGAGACACCTGACGGATTTAAAATGTCTCAAAGTTATGCTGAGAATGGTCTTTTCAGAATTACTAATGATGGACACATGGAAATTTCTGCTGGATCTAAAGCAGAAGCAGAGAAGATTGACATTAGAATCTCTTGCATTAGAGGTGGTATCTCAATTAATGCTGATAGAGGTGCTATTTTAATTAAAGGAAAGAGTTTAGTTTTTGATATTGCTGGTGAATTTGCTGTAAATGCACAGTCAATTCAACTTGGTAATGACAAAACCAGAAAAGTAAACATTGAGGGTTACGAAGCAAATTTACAATCTGAGGGTGGATCACTTTTTGGTAAAAATGCTCTTAGCCTAACCACATTTTTCAAAAAAATCCTGGGTCTCATCCCTGGGTTGGGTGCCCTTTTCGGATAGAGTGTGCTATAATATGTGGGTAACCGAGACAAGCACATGACCCAGGAAACTGAAGAGTATGTTGAAAGTGTTCTGGTGGACGTGTGCTCTCGGTCCTTCAAGTTGTTCAGCAACTTTGGTGATGAACAAAAAATGAGTTGTGAAACCCCAGATCAATTCATGGAAGTTCTTTCTTTCGTCAAGTGGATGCTGGAAGATTATGAAGCAGACCTTTATTTCTTAGATCCAGTAACTGTAGAATGAGACCAGAAACTAGGCAAGCAATGGAGATGTTGTTCTCTGCTAAATGGAACTTACCTAAAGCAGCACAACATTGTGGA
>Ga0136656_1000977_pt1 | contig 10119 bp, 7 predicted proteins | sample CPBDNA_9_FD_94862 | JGI IMG/M metagenome (GOLD analysis project Ga0136656, IMG submission 94862) | Freshwater to marine salinity gradient microbial communities from Chesapeake Bay, USA - CPBay_Sum_15_0.8_DNA (version 2) | ecosystem: Environmental > Aquatic > Marine > Coastal | place: USA...
TCTGCAAGTAAGCAGGATTCACTCATATAACCGCCCAATGCAAACCCGCCTCCAGAAAGAGGTGCAATACCAGTGATTTGCTCCAGACCGGTGCCACTGCATTGGGTCACATCAACCGGCACCCCCTCTGTATTCCATCTTACAACAAATGCACCGGAACTCCCGAAATCAGGCGTAAACATACTGTCTCCAATCACTATGAAATCGGTATAAGTCCCACCTGACCATACCTCTCCATCAGGTGTTGCAACGAGAGCGGTTGGAAAATCCGACTCAGGACCTTTCAACTGCCTGACCCGAATCAACTCACCATCTGGCTTGTACCAGGCAAGAAAAATATCAAATCCACCAGCAGACTCGAGCGTTTCAGAACCAATTTTCACCTGCCCCCGAAATGACCCGGCCACAACCACATATTCCTCTGAAGCTGACAAATGGGTCACCCACTCATTGTCAAACCCAGAAACCAGACGAGCTACTGCCCACTCCTGAGCCTCCACAGATGCATTAAAAATGGTCATGCCGGCAAGTAGAAGAAGCAGGCTTAATCTGTCAGACAGTCTCATTGAATAGTAAACGAAGAAGACTACCCACTTTGTTCTCACGGAAAATCAGGCATGAAGCGCCTTTCGATACAGCCGGGAGCGCATCAGACCCCATTTGCAGAGGCGGTGCACCAAAGATACCCTCAGCACACCGAGGCCATAGGTGGTGCTTCGGCGAAGATTGATGGAAGATGCCTCTTCAAAATAACTGGTCGGACAGGTCACCTCGGCAATGTTGAAACCGGCATAAATTATCTGAGATAACATCTCATTGTCAAAGACAAAGTCGTCAGAGTTTTGCTCAAAAGCAATCGTCTCAAGCACCTCCCGGCTGAAAGCGCGGTAACCAGTGTGGTATTCCGAAAGCTTGTAATTAACCAGCAGGTTTTGGGTGAATGTCAAAAAGCGATTCGCTACATACTTGTACAGAGGCATGCCTCCCTGCAAAGCTCCCACGCCGAGAATTCTGGACCCCAGAACCACCGGGTACAACCCGCTGCCAATAATACTCACCATGGCCGGAATCAGCTTTGGCGTGTACTGGTAATCAGGATGAAGCATAATGACGATGTCTCCCCCCAACTCAATTGCCTTTCGATACAGAGATTTTTGATTACCACCGTACCCGAGATTCCGCTCATGCCTGATGTTGTGCTCTATACCAATGCGCCCCGCTAACTCGACCGTCTGATCCTTGCTGGCATCATCGCAGAGTATGACTTCGTCAACTAAATCTCTCGGTATCTCGCGATAGGTCTTCTCAAGAGTCTGAGCTGCATTGTAAGCCGGCAATACAACCACAACCTTTTTATTGAAGTACATGGATGCTGGTTTTGACGCCAAAGATAGGAGAAGCTGTGAAAAGGAAAATTCAGACACAACCTGACGTTTTGTCGGGAAGCGCCGCCAAAAATCCCCTTTTTTCCCGTAAATTTGAATGAATATGACAATTTGTACACCCCAAAGCAACTGTTGAGTCTGTGGCATAGAGATTGAGCAAGCCTAAGGTTCCACAGGATGCCATTCGCCGGAATGCATCGCATTTTCTCAATGACCGCACAACACTGCCTGTATGTTTGAAGAATGGCTTTTTCCCCATAACCTGAATGACGAAAGCGATTTCATGCCGATAATGAGCCTCGATGAAGAAGATGAAAATGAGACACAGGAGTCCATGCCCGATCAACTTCCCATCCTGGTATTACGGAATACCGTGTTATTTCCAGGACTTGTTATCCCGATTACCATCGGTCGTGAAAAATCTTTGAAGGCCGTTGACAATGCCTATCATTCCAATCGACTCATTGCAGTACTCGCCCAGCAGGACAGCGACAATGAAGATCCCGGAGTAGAAGACCTTTTTACTGTCGGCACCATCGCCAGAATCATCAAGTTGCTCAGGATGCCTGACGGCACAGTCACAGCAATTCTACAAGGACGCAAGCGTTTTACTTTGGGTGCCATTCTTTCAGAAGATCCCTTCCTGCTCGGAGAAACCCGTCCTCTCGAGTACTTGCCAGTCAAAAACCCGGTCGAGTTTGAAGCCATTATCGCCTCCATCAGAGACATGGCAAAACAAATCATTGAACTTTCACCAAATATTCCAGACGAAGCAGTAGTCATGCTTCGCAATATTTCAAAAAATGCATTCCTCCTGAATTTCATTTCCTCCAATTTGCGCATCGACGTGAGACGCAAGCAGAAAATTTTGGAAATGAGTGATCTCTATCAAAAAGCAGAGGTTGTTTTCGAACATGTCGGCAAAGAGCTGCAGATGCTCGAAATCAGAGACCAGATTGAGACCAAAGTCAGAGGAGATATCGAACGGCAGCAGCGGGACTATTTCCTCAACCAACAGCTCAAAACCATTCAGGAAGAACTGGGTCAAAACCCGCAAGAAGAGGAGCTTGAAGAACTTGCCGCAAGAGCGAAAAAAAAGAAATGGCCAGAAAGTGCCCGTGATATCTTCGAAAAAGAGTTGAACCGCGCCCGACGCACCAATCCGCAGATGGCTGAATACTCCATTCTGCTCAACTATCTCGAGCTCCTTCTCGACCTCCCGTGGGACAAATACACGAAAGATAATTTCGACCTCAGAAAGGTCCAGCAAGTGCTTGACAGAGATCACTACGGATTGGAAAAGGTGAAGGAGCGTATCGTTGAACACCTCGCTGTGTTGAAGCTTAAGCAGGATATGAAGGCTCCAATTATTTGCCTGGTCGGCCCTCCTGGTGTCGGCAAGACTTCTCTTGGTCGCTCTATCGCAAAAGCCTTGAACAGGAAATTCATCCGCATGTCCCTTGGTGGATTGCATGACGAATCAGAGGTGAGAGGACATCGCCGGACTTACATTGGCGCCATGCCTGGTCGAATCATCCAGTCAATCAAAAAAGCCGGGTCATCCAATCCGGTTTTCATCCTTGACGAAATCGACAAGGTAGGCCGTGATTTTCGGGGAGATCCATCTTCAGCCCTTCTGGAAGTGCTCGACCCGGAGCAAAACACCCATTTCTATGATAATTATCTGGAAATGGAGTACGACCTTTCAAAGGTTTTGTTTATTGCCACCGCAAACTCATTGGCGCCCATACAGTCGGCCCTGCTCGACAGAATGGAGGTAATCCACCTTGAAGGGTATTCGACAGAAGAAAAACTGGAAATTGCCAAACACCACCTGATTCCGCGTCAGCGGACCGAGCACGGATTGAAAGGAAATCAGATTCGGCTGCGCAAAGATGTAGTCAGGGCTCTGATTGAAGACTACACACGTGAATCAGGCGTGAGGAGCCTTGATCGGGTCATCGCAGCAGTGATGAGACATGCCGCAAAAAAGGTAGCGCTCGAAGAAGCTCAGAGTCTCTCTGTCAAAAAGGAAGAGCTGACAGACATCCTCGGTCCGTCGAAGTTCGACCTCGAATTATACCGCGAAAAGCAAGCTCCCGGGGTGGCCATCGGGCTGGCATGGACCAGCGTAGGAGGTGATATTCTTTTTATCGAATCAAGCCTGAGCAAGGGATCCGGCAAACTGACACTGACCGGAAATTTGGGAGATGTGATGAAAGAATCTGCCACCACTGCCCTCAGTTATATCAAAGCCCACTCTGATGAAATCGGCATAGACCCTGAGGCATTCGGCAAATCTGATATTCACATTCACGTCCCCCAAGGTGCCATCCCAAAAGACGGCCCCTCTGCCGGAATTACCATGCTGACCGCTCTCGCTTCTGTATTTAGAAATAAACCACTCAAGCCACACCTCGCCATGACCGGTGAAATTACCCTCCGCGGGAAAGTCTTGCCCGTGGGAGGAATCAAGGAAAAAATCCTCGCCGCCCGTCGGGCTGGACTCAAGGAAATCATTCTGTGTAAAGACAATGAAAAACAAATTCTTGAAATCGAACAAAACTACCTCAAAGGATTGACGTTCCACTATGTAACTACAATGAAGGAGGTACTCAGTATCGCTCTTGGCCTGTAAAAAAAGCAGCTTGCCTGTGAGCCAAGCCGACTCCGGAACAATCAGCGGACTCCTCCCCGCGTTCATATAAAAATGGTCCAATTTTGAACAGGAAGCTTTCTCTTTTGGTCTGGTGCCTGCTTTTCACCTTCTCTTTGTACGCTCAAAAAGACGGCAGACAAGAACAACTTATTCAGTTTTCCGGCGTCGTGCTCGACGGAAGCAACGAGCAACTTCAGCCAATCCCCTATGTCAATGTCCTGATCAAAGGAGATCTGAGAGGTACATTTACCGATTTCAAAGGATTTTTCTCAGTGGTTGCCAGGCCAGGCGACAATGTCGAATTTTCTGCAGTGGGCTACAAAACAGTCCTCTACAATATCCCCGACACCCTGCAAGATTCACGATACTCCATTGTCCAACTCATGACCCAGGATACCATCAACCTCCCGGAGACAGTCGTATTCCCGTGGCCGAGCCGCGAACACTTCAAACTTGAGTTTCTGGCCATGGACGTCACTTCCGATCTGCAGCGCCGGGCAACTGAAAATCTCACAGCCGAAACCCTCGAGCGAATGCGCAGTACGGTGCCTTATGACGGTAATGAATCAGCTGATTTTTACCTGCGCCAGCAGGCACGAAGTTATTACTACACCGGGCAGACCCCACCCATGAATATCTTCAACCCGATGGCCTGGAAAGAATTCTTTGATGCATGGAAATCCGGGAAATACAAAAAGAAATAATCAGGAGCCAGCCCTGAGAAGCGTATCGATTTCTCCTGCCATCTCCATGCCGGCCGTGTGCCCGGTCTTCTGAAACACGACCTTCCTATTCCGGCGCAATTCAACCTCTACCCGAGCAGTCAGACTTTCGTTGACCTTCCCCGCCATCGCCCCTTCAATGGGCGCAATGAGAGGCGTCCCTTCCGCCTGATGCGCTACCAGACGCAACTCCAATTGTTTTCTGCGAAAAATGAGGTGAACCTCCCTCCCGGAAATGTTGATTGACATCGCAGACCTGTTATAGGTTGCAAACTCATAGAGATGGCCCTCTAATAGAAATCCGACAATGAAACCCACAAACGAGGACCCAACCCACGGGATATTTGCAACCGAAGCCATCAGAGATGTGCGTTCGCATTCCCCAAAATCATTCGTCTGCATCCAAATCCAGGCGCTCGGAAAAGACCGACCCCAGTCTTTCTCTATGTATCCTTTCCCACCCGAAAAATCAATTTCCTTCCCCTCAACATTGAGTTGACCAGACAACCTGTGGTCTACACTGACAACGCCATGGTAACACTCCATGAATGGGACAAAAGAATACCACCCCATAATCCCCGGGGCCAGTAGCCTTGAAGGCCATGGATAAATGTCATGCAATTCCAACTCGCCGCACAATCCCTTCAAATTCAGACTCAGACGGTTCGGGCTGAAAAAATTTCCCGCCAGATCAAGCTCAAATCGGTGGGGTGAAGGGCGGAACTCGTCAGCAGAAAATTCGTGATAGGTAGCCTTGCGGGAGAGACCATCCATGACCTGAATAAACGCGTGAGGGGTGCCCTCAGCATCATGGGAAATACCTGGGATGATTGCAAGAGCCCCGTCTTTTTCTCTGGATACGACCTTAAAGTACCAGCCTTCAAAATAGCTCTTTCTCTTTCCCCAGCCATGATACATATCGGGATTCCACAATGCGCGCCACCGACGGAAAATTGATTTCATCTTCCAAAGATGAGAATTCCGGTGTCAATACCCAAACACTCAGACGCACCTCGCTTCAGTGGCCTTGCAGGCGGGGCTTGACACTTCATCCAGCCCGCCAAATCGATACCCTTGAGAGGCGAAATATGCAAGTGTTGCAGGTAACGCGTATTCAAGGCGATCCCACGCTTTGATACTATCGTGAAAGACGACAACAGAGCCTTTCATAGCATGACGCCTCACATTGTCAAACACCTGCTGTCCAGTGAGCTTTCGATCAAAATCTGCACTGAGGACATCCCACATGACCAGCTCGTAGCCTGCCCTCACTAATGACTGAGACTGAGATGGTGTGAGCCGGCCATAAGGGGGCCTGAAAAAAGGTGAGTCGACAAGCGAACGGCACTGCTCGGCATTTTCGAGGTAAACATCAGCTTCTGTTTCCCATCCGTTCAGGTGATGGAAGGTGTGGTTGCCCACGGTGTGCCCCTGCGCACAAACCAACTGATACAAATCCGCATGTTTGCGCACATTGTCACCGACACAAAAAAACGTGGCTCGTGCCTCGTATGCTTCCAACTGTTGCAAAACCCATGGGGTGACTTCAGGCACAGGACCATCGTCGAAGGTCAGAAATAATACCTTCTCGTCTGCCGGTACGCGCCAGAGCATTTTAGAGAAAAAGTGACGGAACATTCCCGGGGTCTTTACAAAATACATCAGCAGAGTTGTGGATATCTGAAATTATTACCTTTGCACGCTCTGAGTGTAACGCCCGGAACCCACAAAACGCTGCAAAAGTGAACATATGTGTTGGTTCCGAGAGCCGGAATTCGAAAAACATCCACTTTTTATGGACAAACCCAGACTTCGATTTGCTCCAAGCCCGACTGGGGCGCTTCACATCGGCGGAGTTCGCACAGCCCTTTACAATTACCTTCTTGCAAAAAAATATAGCGGCACTTTTATTTTACGCATTGAAGACACCGACCAGACCAGGTTTGTGGAAGGGGCCGAACAGTACATATCAGAAGCACTGAAATGGTGCGGGATCATCCCGGATGAAAGTCCTGAAAAGGGGGGTGAATTTGGACCGTACCGGCAGTCAGAAAGGCGTGATATTTACCTGCAATATACCCGGCAACTGATTGACTCCGGCAAGGCCTACTATGCCTTTGACACACCGGAAGAACTCGATGCGCGCAGAGAAGAAGAAAAAAACAAGGGGAATCACAGTTTCATGTACGGGCAGCAGAACAGGTTATCCCTGAAAAACAGCTTGAGCATGCCCCCTGAAGAAGTTACCCTACTTCTGGAGCAGGGTGTTCCCTACACAGTCAGGCTTTTGGTCCCCGACAATGAGGACATCGCGATTCTCGATCTGATTCGGGGGGAGGTGCACATCAATACCTCAGGACTTGATGACAAAGTTCTTCTCAAGGCTGATGGCTTGCCTACCTACCATTTGGCGAATGTGGTCGATGACCACCTGATGGAAATCAGCCATGTGGTGAGAGGTGAAGAATGGCTCCCCAGCACCGCTCACCATGTATTGCTGTACCGCGCCTTTGGCTGGAGACCGCCCCACTTTGCGCACCTGCCACTCATTCTGAAACCAGTCGGATCAGGAAAACTGAGCAAACGGGACGGAAAAAAACTCGGTATCCCAGTCTTTCCAATCAGCTGGGAGGGACAAACGCCAGAAGAAAGTTTCGAAGGTTTTCGGGAATTCGGCTTCGACCCTGCCGCAGTCGTTAACTTTTTGGCGTTCCTCGGCTGGAATCCCGGTACCGAACAAGAGATCTATTCCCTTGAAGCACTTATCAATGCATTCTCAGTAGACCATATCGGCCGATCCGGAGCGCGGTTCGACTATGACAAAGCCCTATGGTTCAATCAACAGTACATTATTGCCTCAGACAACGCCAAACTATGCTTGGCTGTTCGACCGGTTATTGAAGGGCACGGTTACCAGCCCTCTGATGATTTCCTGACTCATTTTGTAGAATTGTACAGAGAGCGCGTTCACCGATATCCCGAATTCTGGGACCAGGGGTATTATCTGTTCGAACCAGTCCGCAATTACGAATCAAAACCCATCCGGAAAAAGTGGAAGCCGGAACGCGCAGATGTACTGAATGAACTGCTCGCTCAGCTCAAAACCCTTGAACCCTTTTCTGCACAAGCAATTGAAGCAACCGTACAGGATTTTCTCGCAGAAAAAGAACTCGGTTTCGGAGATGTCCTTCCTTTCTTCAGAATCGGCCTTGCCGGAACGATGAAAGGTCCTGCCGTGTTCGATATTATGGCGCTGATGGGAAAAAAAATGGCGCTTGAGCGGCTGGAGGCTGCATGGTCCGTATTTGACGGCATGCTTCAGAACTGACACCCTTCCCTGCTAGCCTTTTACTGCCCGCTGAGCGTCTGCCTTTCAATTCTCGCAGCATTCTTCTCCGAGAATTCCTATTTTTGGATGTATATAGACAAACGCTTATGGGTAAAGACCGAAAAGAAAAGCCTGACAAGCCAAAAATCCACGAAGAACTCGAAGGATTTGACATCTCTATCAATGAGTTTGGACAAATCAGAACGAACTTTGATGTGACAAAGGTGAATAAATTTCTGAACGAGCACCTCAAGGATAAAAAGTTGGAAGACCGGGAAGACTGGAATTCCGATGAAGAAGAGTGAGAATCGGTATCTTTTTTGCATCCCAATACTGCAAGCACATGTTATGAACATAAAATCACTGTTCATTCTCTCCTTCATTTTCTCTCTGTGCGGCATATGCCGTGTTCAGGCGCAGGTGGGCGTTGATACCTCCGGGCCAACGTTTGTTAACTTTCCGACTGATCAGCTGGAATATTGCGAATCAGCAGACTATCAGGCATGGCTTGCTAGCCAACGTGCCTTTGCTTCTGCCGAAGACGACGGATGTGGACTGCTGAGCATCACCGATGATGCTCCACCAAACTTTACCAAGGACTGCGGCAGCGTTTTCATCGTTTTCACAGCAACTGACAGCTGTGGAAACACGACTCCGTGGGGGGTCATATACGAAGTACGAGATACCGTCGCCCCCTCCTTTATTCAACCTGCAGACACGATTGTCGTGCCTTGTCAGGCCGTGCCTAACCCAGTATTGCCAAAAGTCGATGACAATTGTGACAGCTCCCTGATTACTTTTTTTGAGGAAACCCTTATCGAGAATGGGTGTGGGGGAGAAGAAGTGCGAAGACGGCGGTGGATTGCCGCCGATAATTGTGGTAACTCAGATACGGTTTGGCAAATAGTCGTTTTGGTCGATACCACTGCACCCGTCATTTCCGGAGTGCCTGGAGACACGGTTGTCAGTTGTGACCAAATTCCTCAACCACCTGTCATCGGTACCGACCTCACAGCAACTGACGTATGTGAAGGCATTCTTACTATTTCGTTCCTCGAGTTTACTTCCCAAAATCCGGATGCTGACTCATGTGGACATTTCTCCTACACACTGACAAGACGGTGGATTGCCCGCGACGATTGCGGAAATACAAGTATCGATACCCAACTCATAAAAGTAGTGGATACCACTGCCCCTCTCATTTTGACAATTCCTGATATTACAGTCGATTGCCAATTTGCAAATATTCCCGACTCTACTGGTATTCCAGATGTAGAAGAAAATTGCGATACATCATACCGCCTTTCATATTCGGATGTGCTCCAGGTGGGAAGCTGCCCACAGCAATATACCATCCGGAGAACATGGTCGACCATCGACGCCTGTGGGAATACAGATTCTGCTCTTCAGCTCATAGTTGTAAGAGACACAGCCCCGCCCTTTGTGGTAACAAATCCATTGTCACCAACGCTGACCTGCTCCGGCCCGGAGCAGGTTGATTCAACGTTTGGAGAGTGGCTCGACAGCCTTGGGTATGCTGAATTCAGTGATCTTTGTGGCTTTGTGACCGGATTCGCTGCAGTACCTGGAAGCTATACCCCTGATGATCCGGCAACCTGGCCGGGAGAGCATCCTGCAACACTGGATACGCTTCCTTGCACAGGCATGAGTTCAGAGCCAATCAGACGAGAAACAGTTGATTTTGTGTTTCTGGATGAATGCGGCAATGCAACAGTCTCTACTGCAACATTCATTGTATCAGATACAACCCCTCCTGCTATTTCTGTCTGCCCGCCAGACATCACCATTTTCACAATGGAAGATGCATGCGATGCTTTTTTCGTACCAATGCCTCCTGAAGCAATTGATGCATGTACCCAAACCTTTTTTGCCTACACCTCAGATGGTACAGATACCCTCCCTTTTGACCCATCCCAAAGTCCGAACCCTCTATTATTGACAGAGGGAATGCATGAGATTACTTTATTTGCGACAGACTGTTCAGGAAACAGGTCAAGTTGTACA
>Ga0136656_1000978_pt1 | contig 10111 bp, 11 predicted proteins | sample CPBDNA_9_FD_94862 | JGI IMG/M metagenome (GOLD analysis project Ga0136656, IMG submission 94862) | Freshwater to marine salinity gradient microbial communities from Chesapeake Bay, USA - CPBay_Sum_15_0.8_DNA (version 2) | ecosystem: Environmental > Aquatic > Marine > Coastal | place: USA...
CCCCACTAACGCTGCTATCACCTTTTCTGTGGCCTACCCAGACCTAGATAAGCTTCCTGATTTACTGTATTGGGTAGGAAAAAAGATCAATCTAGCTCTACATAGTTACAGTAAATCTAATCTCTATCTTCTACCCCCACCTCAGGACAGAAATGGTGACTATACAGTAGAGTATCTACTTACAGCAAATGAGCAGCTTCAAGTAGTCTACCCATTCTTAAGAGTGGCAATACAATTTAAAGATATGGGAAATACATCATGTTTATAGGTAATATTGAATTTGCTAGAAAAGTAGGTTCTAAGGATAAAACACCCCGTAAGAAAAGAAATCTAAAAAAATTAGGGGCTAAGATAGCCGGAAGCGCTGTAGGATCTTTAGCTGCTGGGTATGCTTTAAGCAAAATAGGTCAAAAAGTAGTACCTAGGATACTGGATAAATTAGAAGAGAGAAAGAAAGTTATCTCACCAAAAAAGACACCTAGATTTAGAAGTGATGGCTATATGGTTCCTCAGTCAAAAACCGGGGGATTAAATTTAGATGTAGGAGATACTAATAATACTGTAGGTCGGCTTACATCACAAATATTATTAAAAAAAGCAAAGAAAAAAAGAAAATGAGTAAATTTTTAGGACAACAACAAGAAAATATTGAATTTGCAAGACGAAAGGGTTCAAAGGATAAAGGCCCTCGAAGAATGCGCAATGCAGCTATGGGAGCAGCCAAAAAAGCTGGAGCCATGACAGGAGTAATACGCCAGAAAGCTAGTAACCTAAAGAAAGGGGGGTTAACGGGAGTAGCCAGTAGCGCTGGTAAAGTGGCTGGCAACGCTTCCTACGGGGCTAAAAAAGCTCTCAATAAAGTAGGTTCTGCTGCAAATAAGGCGGCCTTAGCTGGAGCTACTGCGGCTGGTAAAGCTGCTGGGAATGCGTCTTTTTATGCTAAAAATGCCAAAAAGAAATTAGGTGGGGCTCTTAGTGGGGCTATTTCTAAATTGAAGAGAAAGTAGTATGTCACAAGACTCCCAGATTACAAAAATGAAAAGAAATCTACGAGCTAAACTTCGTAGAAATCGAGGAAACCAGGGAGCGACTACCATTTCTGGTATGATTCAGGGTATCAAACAGAAAGCTAAATCCGGACTCACTAAGGCCAAATCTCTTGGTGTTAAAATAGGAAAAGGAAGCGAACTTAATAAGGTTCGAAATAAAATTACAGGTCAAAGAAATAGACTACAATATAGGGGTAAAAAACCATTAGGAAGATGAGCAAAATAAGAGTAATCAAAAGAAGTTATACTTCTCAAAACGCACCTTTCAGAGTAGTAAACCCTGGTATCTATGACAGAAGTGATTTTAGTAATGCCGAGTTTGAGTTTCTTAACAGTCTTAAATCAATAAAAGTGATTGAAGAAGAAACCCCAAAATTAAAATCCCCAGAAGTAGTAAAAACTAATACTGCAAAAAGAAGACGCAATCGTATAAAAAAAGAAGAGGTTTAATTAAAACATGACTATTCAAATTAACCAACGTACTTATGTTGGTATTTCCGCGTTATTGATGAAAAGAAAAAGTGATGGCGTAGTGCTGACCTGGCCTACTCCTGATACTTTCGTTTTGAATACGAACTTAGAACAAAAGATTCAAATGGGTCGTAATGCCCAAGGTCAAAAAGTTCGTACTGGTAGTTACATTGGTGGGGCTACTCCCGAACTGAGCATCACCTATAACTACATTCAACCTGAGATGATTAGTTTCAGTGTAGGTAATGAACAGGCTACGGGTACCTTCGCCACCTATATTCCCAAATTGCTACAAGTGGCTTCTGCTTCTATCGCAGCTGATGCTACAGGATTCTTGCTTGAGGGTGTTAGTGCTGATGATGTAAACGCCGTGGGTTCCGTAACCAGAGACCAACTCTCTACCCCCTTGACCAGACAGGCTTTTGCTTCTTTTGATGGTCTAACAGATGACAGTTTTGCTCTGGGGGCTGATGGGGCTCTGAAATTCTCCGACAACCTGGTGACTAATCAGGACATGGTAGCTCTCTTGATTCCTCATAATCTGACTGGTATCAAACTGAGTGATGTTCTTGTTGGTCCTCATGAACTGTATGCTACCCTAGTTGACAACAACAACCTAGTTTCTGTGTTTGAAGCTCGTAGTGTAAAACCCAACCTGGAAGGCAGAAGTATTGACTTCGGTGGTGAGAGTCTGGAGATGTCTCTCTTCTTGAACAACCTGCCTGGTGAATGTAGCGCCTGGAACTTAATCTCTACAAGTAAGAGAGTGGCTTGTGCTTAATTTTTGTGTTTAGTGTGTAGGTTAATAAGGGGGATGAAAACTCCCCCTTTTTCTAAAATGTTTTTTCCAGGTCAAATAGAGTTTAGCCAAAATAATAGAATTAAAAGTCTCCTTAAAAAACACAATCTTAAAGGGGTAAATCAGGCTAAACGTACTCCAGATCACCCCACTAAGAGTCATATCGTCTTAGCTAAAGAGGGGGATAAGGTCAAACTTACAAGATTTGGCCAACAGGGAGTCTCCGGTTCTCCATATAAAAAAGGTGAATCTGAGGCTAATAAAAAACGAAGAAAAAGATTTAAAACTCGTCACGCTAAAAATATAGCTAAAGGCAAGTTAAGTGCGGCCTGGTGGTCGAATCGTGAAAAGTGGTAGGTTTACTAGCCATTTTATAAATTATGACAGAGAAAATAAGGAGAAAATATGGCAGATATTTCTGTAGCAAATGGAACAAGACCAAAATCAGTTCAGGAGAATAGCCTGGCTGTCCCTCTTTTGGTTCCAAATCCAATTAAAGACGATGTAAACGATAGAGCAGTTTACTACGTACAATATGAAAATCTCCCCCCAGTTCCAGCTACAATTGAGATCACAGAAAACATTACCACGACTTCCGGTAATGCCGTCCTGACAATTGCTGGGGCTACCTTCACCTATAATGGTGTTGCAGGGGACTATGATGTTCGTATTGGGGATGGGGTTGCTGGTACTGGTATCGGTGTCAGTGCTAAAGTGCTCAGCATTAATAGTGCTACGCAGATTACGCTAGATACAAATAGCACCGCCTCTGGTACTATTAATGATCTTGTAATTACACCGCCTACCTATGATGCAAATCTGTTGGCTGTAGTATTGGATTCTACCCAGAGTAAAAGTGTTCTCTCTATTCGTGTTAGAGTGTTTAGAAGTGACGGCTCTACTAATATTGATTCTGATGGTGATGGGGCAGATGACTCTACCTACCTTGACTATGGTACCGCCTTAGTTGATAAGAAAGTAGATATCAATTTAGATACAGTTCTGACAAATCAGAGAAATAATAGAACAACCTAAAATTAAATTTTAGAATATAAAAGGGGAGTGGTAAAAGCCACTCCCCTATTTTTTACTCTAAGAATTTCTATTTCCAAATCGTATTTTTATATATTTCTCTTCGTAGTCTTTCCGTCTTTTCCACTCTTCAAAAGACAAAATCCTCGGTGGTACTCCAGACCAGAAACAGTTTCTTAGCCTATATACGTATCTTTGATATTCCGAGAATTCTATTCTACTTTTTACGTTTTCGCTTAAGTTTACCCAACAAAGCTTTTTCTCGATCCGAGAGTTTAAGTCTAAAACTGTCATTTAATTCTCTTTTTACTGTTTTATTATTTTTAATAGCCCTTCCCGCAGCTTTAGCAGCGTCTCCTACGCCTTGACCAGCCCCGATTAGTACTCCCCCTACAGCACCCCGAGTGACTCTTCTAGAGCCTTCTCTAGCCGTAGATTCTGCTAATTCTCCAGCAGACTTACCTAAACCTCCCACCACATTTTTTACTCGTTGGGGGGCGTATTTATCAAAGCCTTTTTTAAGAGCGCCCGTAGCTGCAATACCAATAGAAGTGCCCACTCTTCTTTTTAAGACTCCACCAGCTACACTTCCTACGGCTAAAGCTCCTGAAGTAGCAGCTAGTTTTTTAGCTAAGTTTCCCAAACGCTCTTTTCTGCTAGGAGTTTGATTTTTCTTTCTTAGAGACCCAAAAACCCGACTTCTTCTTTTGCGTTGTTTTCGATCTGGTCCTCTACCCTTTTTAAATTCAATCTGCATATGTAAGATTTTTTATTGTACTTCTAACCTCATTATAAGTTATAATGTAATTAAAATCCTACGCAAGCTATGACTAATATAAATACAGAAAAACTTGGAATACAAACACACACGATTACCTATGCAGACGGTTCTAGTGAGATTATAAAGCCTGTCACCTGGAAATATCTTTCGGACGTTCAGATATTACAGTATCAAATTATCTCCAATACCGCTGAGAATCAAGGTAGTCTATGTGACATCCTAAATACAGAAAATAAAGGTTTTTGGGATCCAGCTAAAAAACTGGCTGCACTCATGCCTATTGTAGGCTCCGATAAAAAAGGAATTGATTTAGAGAAAATTGAAGAGGTGGGAGACCTGGTAGATCTATTTATTACTACGACCCAACATAGGGATCCTGAAACTGGTTTTATTGCTCCTGCTCCAGGAGAAGGTTATATTAAACCTTCTATTATATCAAGACTAAACGGCATAAATTTTATCCGTCTCCTGATGGAAGTGTTGCAAAAAAACAACGAGACCAACTAGATACCGGGCCTAAGATAGTCAATAAGGATGATGTACCAGAATACTTTATTGATATTAAAAATAGGTTGATTTCATCAGGAGATGTAGAAGCTGATTTTATAGCTATGCTATTTGAGAAGGCTTCGGGCAATATAGAGGGTGTACTTAGACTTATGGAAGAGTACCCTCTTTCTAAAATAGAAAAGATTTATGCTTTCTGGGTAGAGATTACACTGCCCATGGAAGAAAGAGAGAGAAGAATGCGTAAAAAAGCTGATGCTGCTGCCCAATTGGCTGCCAATGAGCTTTTTGATGTTAAAATTGAAGAAGAAAAGGATGTGATTCCAGAAGAGGATAATCCTATTCTTGAAAGATTCTTAAATGTTTATAAACAAAAGACCTAACACGCCATGGCAACTAGAAAACTAACAACTACAAATACAAGATTTACGCCACAAACAATACATGAGTTTAATCCTGAGACTCTGTATGATGCTGATATACGGGGTTTGCATAAACTTATTCAACCTGCTCAGATATTAGAAAAAAAAGTACGTTATCTTAAGCCTTCTATTCCACAAATTCCCTATCTTATCAACTTTCTAATTGAGGGGTTTAAGGATCTTTTTCTGACACACGATGAGTTAGAGAAGATGAATAGAAATCAGCTGTTCTTAGCTGTACTAGAGTTTGTGGTAAAACATACAACAGAGATTGAAAAGGGTACAGATGAGGCGGCTATTCAACAAGCTCAGGAAATTTTAGGTAGTGCTTTTGGTAGTCGGGCTGCTATTGTATATTTATTTCCCGTAATGCAGCAGTGTTTTCCAGACTTAGTACTGAGTCACCTAACAAATGAAGCTTTTTTTGCTTGCTTTAACTTAATTTTTGAAGATACCTTTAACAGCCCCGATAACGAAGAATAAGGATACCCATGGTTGCGAATACTCAAGCCTCAGTTCAATTTAGTGGCGGCGGGAATTTAGATAAGATTCTAGATAAACTGAATAAAACGATGAAGTCTTTTGGGGTTTCCGCCAAGGACTCGGGTAAGAGTATTCAGACTTTAAATACGGATACTCAAAAATCTTCGGATATTTTTAAAAGCTTAGTCACAAATGTAGGAGACGCTGCTAAGAGTCTCAGTGAGTTACAAAACAATACTAAAAAAACTGTAGGTTTTTTACAAGGTACTGGTAAAGCCACTATCAATCTTAATAGGTCTCTTATGGAGGCTAACAGCGGAGCTACTGGTCTGGGTCTTAGATTTTTAGGTCTTAGAAAACAGACTGAATTACTAGAGGGTGTTCTAGCTGGTCCGGCTATGGCTCTAGAGGACATAGCTAATGCTGGTTCTTTTACAGAAAAAGCTTTAGTTCTTCTTAGTAAAATTTCTAAACCTTTAGGATTAGCTCTTAAGTTTTTGGGAAATCAAACAGAGAAGCTTGCTAATTTCTTTAAAAATGTAGAGGTGACACTGGTATCCCTAGCTCAAAAGGGTATAGCTATTAGTATTAAAGCTGTTTTGACTCTCTCCTCTGTTTTTAATAAGCTGGCAGCGGTTGTAGTCAACTTTGGTCAAACTGGTAGATTGGTCTCCCAACAACTCGTAAATATTAGTAATGCCCTAGGCAATAGTACTAAGACAGCGGAGGAATTTAGTAATTCTCTAGACCCAACAAAACTAGAGAGAGTAGATAAAGCCGGGGAGAAAGTAGCGGGTACATTTGATAATATTTCTGGAAAACTTGAAAAGGTTGCCCTAGGTGTAGCTATCGGCGGTGCAATCGGCGGTCTAATTGCTAGATTTACGGGTTTAGGTCAGAGTCTACAAGAGACCAAAGAAAACCTACAGAACACGTTTACCCTAGGTAGTACGGTAATCGAGAAAACAAATGCTAAAACTCTTTTATTTGGTAATAAACTAAACCTTTTAAAGAACATAGCTGCGGGTGTAGGTTCGGCTTTTAATAATAACCTAGCTAAGAGTATTGGCGTAGCGTTAGGTAAAGTTTCAGCTTTTACCATCGCCTTTGCTAGTATGAAAACTGTAGCTGGCAGCCTAAGTGATGCTGCTATACAAGCCTCTGGTTTATCTGATGCTTTTGCTCAGATGCAATCACTTGGTATAGACACCACAGCGGCTGAGATAGCTTTTCAGATAGGACTTGTAGGTGAGAAGCTACTCTTTAGTGCAGAGGCGGCCAAGGAGTTTGGAAGACAGGCTGTTGCTGCTTTTGCTAAGGCTGAGGATGCTGCTGCCTTTGTCACCACCCTGAGTGTGGGTGCCGGACTTCAGATGGAGGGGCTAGCTGCGGGTACAGAAACAGTGACGGCTTTTACCTCACAGCTAGCAAATGAATTAAATAACACCGTAACAAGTGTACAGGCTTCAGAGGCTCTCTACCAATCCTTATCCGCCGGTATTGGTGTAGCAGCCGATGGTACAGCGGATCTTACAGCACAACAAAAATTCCTGGAATCAACATTAAAATTGAGTTCTGGTACCGGAGCGAATGCGGCTGAAACCTTGAACCTTCTATCTAAAACCACTACCATCTATGGTCTATCTGCCGGTGATGCAGCTATTACCGCCTCTAAATTAAATCAGGTGGTGGAAGAGGGTGTGACGACCTTTGGTGAATTGGCTAGTAGTGCCCCTGATGTGATTCCCCTTGCAGAGTCTCTGGGTATCAGTTTGGATGAAGCCCTGGCTACAGTGGCAGGTCTTACCAAAGTCAGTCCTAGTACAGCAGAGGCCACAACAGGTCTTTCTTCGTTGCTCAGCCAGATTGCCGGTCAAGGGGCTCAAGCCAAAGCTGAAATCTCGGCTTTAGGTATTCAATTTGATGCAAACTCCGTAAGAACAAAGGGTTTAAACGCCTCCTTAAAAGAGTTAGTAGCAGCAGCTGGTGGAAATCAGGAAACGCTTAAAAAGATTATTCCAGACCAACTAGCTTTTAGAACCGCCCTAGCACTCACAGGAGCAGCTGCAAAATCTGTAGAAGGGACGCTAACTAATATCTCAAATATTGATTCCGGTGAAAATTTGGAAAAGGTGTTTGCTGCTGGTAATCAGTCCACCATTAAACAGTTTTCCGCAATCGCCAATGGATTTAATGAGGTGCTGGTTGATTTTGGTCGTAGAACTCTACCAGCTTTAGAACCCGGCATTAAGTTCTTAAATCAACTACTAAATATTCTACAAAATTTACCCGAACCGATGAAAAATTTTATCGGTGGTGTGGTGATTGCACAGACAGCCTTTAGTAATATTGGTGGTGCTGCCCTAGGGTTAGTCAAAACCTTTGGTCAGTTAGCTTTATCTTTTATAGCTTTTAGACTTGTAAATAAAGCACTAACAGGTCAACTCGGTGCTGAATTAGATGTAATTAAACAACTCATCTTTGTGGAAAATGATTGGGCTGGCGGCATATCTAGGCTGTTGGGTTTAAATGAAAACTTTAGTAGTGCCAATATACAACTAACTAAGTCCCTACAGAAATCTAAAAACGCCCTACAAGCTTTAAAAGCAGAAGGCTTAAATATTAATCTAGATGACACGCAGATAGAGGATTTTGAAAAAGCTCTACAAAGTCTTGCAGCACGAAGAAAGGAATTAAACGCCTCACCCCTAAAACTTGTTGATCCAGAGACTTTCAAAAAACAGATAGCTGATGTAGGTAGAGCCGAAAAGGCAGTAAAAGATGCTATCAAAACTACCAAGGTAGCAAGAATTCAAAGTCTAAAGGAGATACAGACTTCTATTGATAAGACCCTAAGTGATAGTAACCAGACGGTATCACAAAGGGTAGCTCAATTTGAGGAACTTTTAAAAGGTCTTTTTAGCCCCCAACTTGTAAAGGGACAAGCTCCTAAATTGCAGGCTGAAATAAAAAATCTTTTTGGTGATACACTAAATAATGCAACACTCTCAGCTGAGGAAAAAGTTGGTAGAATCGCGGATACTTTTGATAGACTTAGAGCAGAATCCAGTCCTTCTTTAAAAGGATTTATTAGTAACGTAGAAAAAGAACTTTTAAGTGGATTTAGCCGTCTTGAGGGGCAAAGTCAAAAGTTTTTAGCTACCATAGATGGTGTTTCCCAACAACTATTTTCTAAATTACCCCCAACTATTAAAGAAGCTTACGATAAATCTATCGTTGAAAATAAAAAAGGTATTTTAGATTTAGAAAAAACCTTAAGTCAGAGAAAGCAATCACTAGCTAAGGTATTTGAGGATACACTCGATGCTCTACCAAAAGAGGTGGAGAAACTCAAAGGGCCTCTTGCTGCTGAATTTACCAAGTTACTAGATAGTAGCCGGGGTGATATCACAAAAAGAACCCGAGAATTAAACATAGCTTTTGCCCAAATTTTTGCCGGTGTACCAGATGAGATACGACAACAAGCTGGGGCAGTAAAACTCGCTGCCCAACAACTCACCCAAACTCTAGAAGCCCCACTTAAAGGTCGGGATAATCTGGGAGATGCTTTAGTTCAAGGAGCCTTGAGCATTAGAAGGGGAGTTAAGAAAATAGATGAAACTACCCCCATAGTTTTAGATGGCATTAATAACTTTAGTGATCGTGTAAAAACTACACTCACAAGTACCGCTGAGAGCATAAATAGTAAATTTCAAACTATCATAAACGACTCGGAAATATCTGAAAACTTAAAAACCAGACTTGGTAATATACAACAGACACTAAAGGAGAATTTAAATAAACTCTCAGTTGGCGATGTCTCCTTTGAGCAATTACAGGCGGCCTTTAATGAAGCTAGAATACAAGCTAATGCAGACCTGGAGAATATTGCCGATGAGAAAACTAGGGCTGAGATAAAACAAAATCTCCAAAAAATTCAGGCTGACGTAGAGAAATTTGGAAAGACCGTCGAGAGGGATATAGCACAGGCTAGTCGTAGAGGTGGGAGAGCTGTAAATGGTCTCACAGACAGTCTTGATGGCTTGAGTGGTCTTCTAGCTGGCATCAATCCTGCTGCGGCCTCGGCTTTGGATGGGGTAAGCAGATTTTTCTCTAGCAGCCAATCACTCGGTCAGGGAGCTTCAGAGACATTTGGGGCTTTTAATCTACAGACCTCAACACTAGCAAAAAATCAAAAAGTACTATCTAAGGGTAATCAAGTCTATGTAAATAGCCTAGGACAGGTAAAAGCTGCTGTAGGGGGAACCATACAGTCACAGGGTAAGCTAGCGGGCGTTCAAAAATTGATGTCACTCGGTTTTGGTGGTGGTGCTAAGTCTGCTAACGCTTTCTCTGCTGCCGCTGTAAAAGCTGGTAGTAGCACAGGTATGCTAGCTAGTATAAGTGCTAAGGCTGGCCCCATACTAGGCATGTTAGGTGGTTTTGCTGGTACGGCTGCTGCTGGTATCGGGAGTTTTGTAGTAGCGGCTGCCCCCTTTATAGCTATCGGTGGTTTAGTTGCCGGGGCTATATTTGTAGTAGTTAGAGCAATACAACAGTTTCTGCC
>Ga0136656_1000981_pt1 | contig 10096 bp, 11 predicted proteins | sample CPBDNA_9_FD_94862 | JGI IMG/M metagenome (GOLD analysis project Ga0136656, IMG submission 94862) | Freshwater to marine salinity gradient microbial communities from Chesapeake Bay, USA - CPBay_Sum_15_0.8_DNA (version 2) | ecosystem: Environmental > Aquatic > Marine > Coastal | place: USA...
CCCGTGAAGACGATCCGCTTCCCCGCAACGCCTGCCATGTGACGGCTCCCGAAAGATGACTCGAATAAAGACCCGGACAAGACCCTTCAGACCTTGACCGTCGGAAAGTAGCCCGCGGCGATGGCGGGGGCAAGGAAGGCGACCGTAGATCTTCGGGATGCGGATGAGCCGCCGATTCACGCAGCGCCCGGCATGCCACTCCTCCCCACTACACTCGCCGGATGTCCCCGAACGACGCTGCGCCCGGTCTGCTCGTGATGATCTCCGGCCCCTCCGGGGTCGGGAAGACCACGATCCTGCACCGGGTGCTCGGCGAACTCGATGCGGTCTTCAGCGTCTCCGCGACCACGCGGGCGAAGACCGCCCGCGAGACCGAGGGCGTCGACTACCGCTTCATCGACGAGACGGCGTTCCAGGGCATGATCGACCGGGGCGAGTTCCTCGAGTTCGCCCAGGTCTTCGGGCGCAACTGGTACGGCACGCCCTCCGCGCCGGTCGACGAGGCGATCGCCGCGGGCCGCACCGTGGTCCTCGACATCGACGTCCACGGCGCCCGGCAGGTCCGCGAGAAGCGCCCCCACGTCTTCGGCATCTTCATTCTGCCGCCGAGCGAGGACGAACTGCACCGGCGACTCGCCGGTCGCGGCCGCGAGGATGCCGAGGCGATCGAACGACGCTTCGCCGAGGCCAAGCGCGAGATCGCCGCCGCGAAGGCTCCTGGCCTCTACGACGCCTTCGTCGAGAACGACGACCTCGACCGGGCGGTCGACGCCACGCTCGCCCTGATCCGCACTCGAACCCTCGCGGCGAGCTGACGCCTCGATCGCTCCGGGGGACGTTGCGCCCGATCGCGCGACCGGTACACTCGCGCCATGACGGCGAACCGATACCCGAACCTTCGTCTCCTTGATCATCCGTTGATCCTCCACAAGCTGACCATCGCCCGAGACGCTCGGACGAAGTCGCCGGAGTTTCGGCGCCTGATCGGAGAGATCGCGGGCCTCATGGCCTTCGAGACCTTTCGACATCTGCCGCTCGAACCTCGACGCATCGAGACGCCGGTCGCCGTCACCGAAGGCGCTCGCATCAGTCAGCCGGTGACGCTGGTGCCGATCCTCCGCGCCGGCATCGGCATGACCGAGGGCCTGCTCGCGCTGCTGCCCGAAGCCCGCGTCGGTCATCTCGGCATCTACCGCGACGAGGAGACCGCCACGCCGGTCCGCTACTACTCGAAGATGCCCGTGGACATCGCCGACGGCCCGGTATTGCTGGTCGACCCGATGCTCGCCACCGGCGGCTCGGCGTGCGCCGCCGCGGAGGAGCTCAGACAACTGGGCTGCACCAACCTGCGGATGATCTGCCTCGTCGCGGCACCGCAGGGCGTCGAGCGGATGCTCGAGATTCATCCGGACATTCCGATCCACACGGCGGCACTCGACGAGCGCCTCGACGAGAACAACTACATCGTGCCGGGACTCGGCGACGCGGGCGATCGGATCTTCGGAACCCGCTGAGACGAACCCTGGGAGACGGACGAGATGGCCGAACGCAAGAACACCGACTTCGACCGCGCCGGGGGCTACGCGGCGCCCCGCGGCGGCATCGCGGTCATGCGCGACCAGACCCGGCGCCTTCGGGATCTCCCCATCACGCTGCCGGGCGACGAGGTGCCTTCGCACGGGACGAGCACCGCGACCGTCGAGCCCCGCTTCGCGGAGACCGATCCCGACACGCGGCTCTACGTCGGCGACTGCCGCGACGTGCTCGCGAACCTGCCCGAGCGCGGCAGCGTCGATCTGGTCTTCGCCGACCCGCCCTTCAACTGGGAGGTGCCCTACGAAGGCTGGAAGGACGGCATGCCGCGGGAGGCGTACGAACGCTTCACCTACGACTGGCTCGACGGCTGCATCGAGTGCCTCGCCCCGCACGGCAGCCTGTGGGTCAACATTCCCGACGACACCGCGGCGGAGATCGTGCTGCACCTCAAGCGCCGCGGCCTCGCGATGATCAACTGGTGCGTCTGGCACTTCCGGTTCGGGCAGTGCCGGGACAGTTCCTTCATCAGCTCGAAGGTCCATGCGCTCTACTTCGTCAAGGACGCGAAGCGCCGCACCTGGAATCCAGATGCGGTGCTCGAACCCTCCGACCGGGCCAGCGTCTACGGCGACGCCCGCACCCTCGCGAAGAGTTCGCGGCAGGGCATGCGGGTGCCGATGGACGTCTGGTACGGGCCGTACTGGGGACGCATCCAGGGCAACAACACCGAACGCCGGCACGCCCACCACAACCAGATCCCCGAGGTCTATCTCGAACGGGTGATCCTGTCCTGCTCCAACGAGGGCGATCTGGTGCTCGATCCCTTCTGCGGCAGCGGCACGACCTCGACGGTGGCGCGAGCCTGGAACCGTCGCAGCGCGACCATCGAGTTCTCCGAGGGCAACGCCACGAGCGCCTGGCAGCGGATCACCGAGGTCGGCATGGTCCGCAAGGGCGCCTCGCAGGGCGTCTCGACCGCGATCGCGCCGAAGCGGCGTTCGCTGAAGGTGCCCGCGCCCGAGATCGACGTCGCCGAAGCCGACGCCTCGGCGAAGGCTCCGACGACGAAGTCTCGGTCGAAGCGCGGGGCGACCCGCGGCGGTCGTCCCGCAACGCCGACCTCGAAAGCCTGAACGAGCCCCTCCCGTGACGACCTCGCCCGCCGTGCCCGACGCGTTCGACCATCTGATCTGGTCGGTGCGCGATCTTCACGAGGGCATCGACGAGCTCGAGCGTCGTCTCGGCGTCCGGGCCGCGATCGGCGGACGCCACGCACGGTGGGGCACGCACAATGCGCTCCTTGCCCTTGGCGGCCATCGCTACCTCGAGATCCTCGCCGACGATCCCGACGCGGATCGACACGAACATCCCTTCGGACTCGACCGCGACGACCTGCCGGCGATCACCCACTGGATGGCGCGGGCGACGCTTCCCGCAACCGCCGATGCCGCTCGCGATCGCGGCTTCGATCCCGGCGAGGTCCAGCAGTTCGGCCGCGAGAAGCCCGACGGCAGCACGCTCGAGTGGCGCCTCGCGACCCGGCTCGACCGGCCGTGCGAAGGACTGGTGCCGACGCTCATCGACTGGATGGGCGAGGAGGACCGCGTGCATCCGGCACTCGCGGCGCCGACGGGCCTCGAACTCGTCGAGTTCACGCTCGAGCACCCGCGACCGGGCGAGGTCGAATCCGCCTGCGCCGCCTGCGGCATCGCGGTGCGGGTGTCTCCTGCGAGCGTGCCGGGACTGCGGGCGGTGGTGCGGAACCAGCGCGGCATGGAGATCGCGTTGTCGTGATCTCGTCCGCGTCCCAACCCTCCGTCGCCGTCGTCGGTCTCGGCGCCATGGGCCTTTCCGCCTGCCGCGAACTCGCCCGGCGCGGCGCGAACGTGATCGGCCTCGAGCGGCACGAGCTCGGTCACGCCTTCGGAAGCTCCCACGGCGGCACCCGGGTGATCCGCCTCGCCTACTTCGAGCACACCGACTACGTCCCGCTGCTCCAGCGGTCGATGGATGGGTTCGTCCAACTGGCGGACGCTTCGGGCGAACCGGTGATCGAGCGCTGCGGGGTGCTGATCGCCGGCGACGAGGACTCCGGAGTCGTCGCCGCCAGCGCCGAGAGCGCGCTTCGCCACGGCATCGAGGTCGAGCGTCTCGACGCCGCAGCGATCGATGCGCGGTTTCCGGCCTTCCGCCACAGCGCCGGGTTCGACGAGGCCTCGCCGCGCCGTGGTCTGTTCGAGCCGGGCGGCGGCTTCGTGCGCCCGGAGCGGACCATGAAGGCGCTCGCCGAACTCGCGCAGCGCGACGGGGCCGAACTCCGCGACCACTGCGAGATCGAAGGTTGGTCCACGCGCGACGACGGCATCGAGCTCGCGTTCTCCGGCGAGACCCGACTCGTCGATCGCGTGGTCGTCGCCGCCGGCGCGTGGAGTGGCGGGGTGCTGTCCCTCCCCGGGGCGCCGGGCCTTCCGATGCCGCTCGAACCGGCGCGGCAGGTGCAGGCGTGGATCTCGCCCGACGATCCCGCCATGGCGATGCCCGATCGCCTGCCGGCCTGGCTCGTCGATCGCAACGCGTTGCCCCCGGTCTACGGCGTCCCCGTCGATCCGCTCGCGACGCCGGGCATCCCCGGCGAGAGCCGAACCAAGATCGCCGTCCACGGCGGCGGCCAAGCCGGCGATCCGGATCGCATCGACCGCTGCGTCGGCGAGGACGAGATCGGCGAACTGCGACGCCTCGCCGCCCGCCACCTGCCCGGCCTCGGGGGAGACGTCGATGCGGCAAGCGTCTGCCTCTACACGAACACGGCCGACGGACACTTCCTGCTCGACCGGCATCCCGACGAGCCGCGGGTGGTGCTCGCCTGCGGCTTCTCCGGTCACGGATTCAAGTTCGTGCCGGTCGTCGGCGAGGCGGTGGCGGATCTCGCCCTGGACGGCTCGAGTCGCCTGCCCATCGGGTTTCTCGGCGTGCGCTGACTTGCAGGTCGCCTCGCACGACGCCGCGCTCTTCAGGCGATCATCCGAGCTCGGTGCCGATCGACTCGATCGCCCGCTCGACATCGGCCTCGTCGACGTCGAGGTGCAGCACCGCACGAAGCCGCCCTCGCCCCATCGGAATCATCCGAACACCGCGGGTCTCGAGTCGGGCGCACAGATCGCCCGCATCCCCGGCGACCCGCAGGAAGACCATGTTGGTGCGCACGCCGCCGGGCGGCGCCTCGACCTCGACCCCGGGCATCGCCGAGAGCGCCGCGGCGAGGCGCATCGCGTGGGCATGGTCCTCGACGAGACGATCGAGCTGGTGGTCGACCGCGAAGAGCGCTCCGGCGGCGAGCAGGCCCACCTGCCGCATCGAGCCGCCGAACATCTTCCGGAACCGTTTCGCCCGGGCGATGAAGGCGGTGGGTCCGGCAAGCGCCGAGCCGACCGGAGCGCCGAGGCCCTTCGAGAAGCAGACCGAACAGCTGTCGGCCTCGGCGAGGAACTCGCTCGGCGCATAGCCGCAGGCGATGCAGGCGTTCCAGAGCCGAGCGCCATCGACGTGGACGTGCAGGCTCCGGGACGCCGCGGCGGACGCGACGTCGGCGAAGGCCCCGAGACTCCACGGCACGCCACCGGCGCGGTTGACGGTGTTCTCGACGACGACCATGCGGGTCACCGGATCGTGCTGGTCGAGCGGACGCACCGACTGCTCGACCAGCTCGCCTCCGAAGACGCCCCTCGGCAGGCCGTCGCCGCCGTCGAGCGTGGTCACGATGCAACCCGAGAGCGCCGCCGGTCCCCCGGTCTCGTAGTGCAGGATGTGGCTGTCCCGATGACAGAGGATCTCGTCGCCCGGTTCGCACACCGTGCGGATCGCCAACTGGTTCGCCATCGTTCCGCTGGGCGTGAAGAGGGCCGCCTCCATGCCGAGCAGTTCGGCGACCCTCGCCTCGAGGCGCTTGACGGTGGGATCGTCGCCAAGCACGTCGTCGCCGAGTTCCGCCGCGAACATCGCCTGCATCATGGCCGGCGTGGGCCGGGTGACGGTGTCGCTGCGGAGGTCGACGGTGCCTGTGCCTGCCTTGGGAGTGTTCACGGGGCGAGTGTAAGGCGGCCCGCGGTCGCTCACGAGGCCGCGATCTCCCGCGCGCGGAGAAACACCTCGTCGAGCATCGGCGGCGTCAGGCGCTTCGTGAAGGTGTTCTGCTGGCTCGGGTGGTAGGCCCCGAGCAGCGTCGTCTCGCCGATCACGATCTCCGCGGCATGGGCGAATCTCGGCTTGGGCCGGGGGATCGCCTCGCCGAGACCGAGGTCGGCGAACGCGGAAAGCGCCGCGTTCCAGGCGAGACCCCCCAGCGCGACCAGCACCTTGGGCTCCAGCACCTCGAGCTCGCGCACGAGATGGGGTCGGCACGCGGCGAGTTCCTCGGGGGTCGGACGATTCGCCGGCGGCGCGCAGCGTCCCGCCACCGAGATGAATGCGCCCGACAGGACGAGGCCGTCGTCGCGCGAGACCGCTTCGGACTGGTTCGCAAAGCCGGCGCGATGCAGGCTCGCGAAGAGGAAGTCGCCCGAACGGTCGCCGGTGAAGAGTCGACCGGTCCGGTTGGCCCCATGGGCGCCGGGCGCGAGCCCCACGACGACGATGTCGGCGTCGGGGTCGCCGAAGCCCGGCACCGGTTTCGCCCAGTAGCGGTCGTTCGCATAGGCACGACGCTTCTCGCGCCCCACGCGGCGGCACCAGTCCCGGAGGCGGGGGCAGCGCTCGCACCGCTCGATCTCCCCGGCGATCGTTCGAAGTCGAAGGCTTCGTCTCCCGCCCCGCGCCATCGGCGTCACCGCACCTCGCCGTCGCCGATCTCTCGGGCGAGCCGATCGGGATCGACCACGGCGGGGTCGACCGGCACGAGCGTCATGCCGCCGGCGGCCTCGACCAGCAGCTCGTAGGTCTCGCCCGGACGAACCCGCTTGTAGACCGCCTCGCCCTGGGCCACCCGAAGTCCTCGATCGGCGGCGGCGGCGGGATCGGACGCAAGGCGCCAGAAGTTCCGCCAGATCGACTGCTCGAAGCGGGACCGCTCGCTGGCGGCGTAGCCGTCGGGCACGCCGCCGGGCGTGTCGATGGGAAGCCCATCGGCGGGTCGCATGAGATCGGAGTAGATCCTTCGCAGCAGCACGATCGTCGAACCCCGCATCGGATCGCCCTCGGCGACCTGCTCGGCGCGGAACCTGGCGGTCCATCCGTCGATGAAGACGACGTCGCCGGGCACCGAGTACTCCCGGCGACCGAGTTCACGGCCCTGCTCGTCCAGTTCGACGAAGCGAAGTTCGGTCAGCACGCCTTCGCCGTCGGGCGTCGGCTCCTGGGCGACCACCTCGACGAGAGCGCGGCGCCGCTGGCGGCCGAGGCGGTCGATCATCTCCTCGCGAACCTCGACCTGCCGGGCCATCTCCGCCTCGACGCGGGCGATCTCCTCGCGAAGTCGACGCTCCTCGTCGATGTAGCTGCGCCACATGACCGCGGCGAGGGCGCCCCCGATGACGAGAACGAGCGAGAGGATGCGCAGGGTTCGGGCCATGGTGGTCGGTGGGGCGGCGAGGGCGCGGCGAACCGGGGGGTCATCGGCACGATCGACGGCGCTTCGCGAACACGATTGCGGGCGTCGGAACCCGCGCCGGGCGAATCGGGACCTCAGCGAAGGATGTCGGGGTCGGCGGGTCGGTTGCCGACGGTCTCGAAGACCACCTGCCGGATTCGCATCTCTCCGTCCGCGGGATCGGGCGCGGCGACGAACACCCAGCGGGTCAGCACCGGGCTGCCCATCGAACTCTCGGTCACGGTCCTGCAGAAGAGGGCGACCCGACCGCGATCGCCGTCGACGGTCTCGCCGGAGCGCGACAGGACGGTGTTTTCGCGGATGCGATGGCGCCGACCCAGCGTCTCGAGAGCCCGCTGCAGTCGATCGATCCCCAGGCCCGGGTTGGTCTCCTTGCCGAAGTGCAGGCTCGCGTCGTCGGCAAGCAGCGCGAACATGCCGTCGGGACCGTCGAAGTCGGCACGCTCCGCGGCATCGACGAAGCGATCGACGAGCCCTTCGGCCCGTTCCCCCGGCGTCGACACCATCCATGCCGTCGCCACGAGCAGCGCCGCGAGGGTTGCGACGGCGACGGCGGCCGTGAGGATCCGTCGATCGTCGCGGGCGACCGCCACCCAACCAAGGCCCGCGGCGGCGAGGCCCAGAAGCAGCACCGGCACGAGCGGACGTTCGCAGAGGCCCGTCAGCATCGAGGTCATGAGAGTCCCTTCGCGGGCGGGGCCCCGCGGATGCCGGCGGTCCGTTCCGACCGGCTCGGCAGGCGTAGACTTCCGGCGTGTCCGAGACGATCTCCATCGACTTCAACGAGCCGATCGCCCTCTTCCCGCTGTCGGGATCGGTGCTGCTCCCGCATGCTCCGCAGGCGTTGCACATCTTCGAGCCCCGCTACCGGCAGATGGTCGAGGACTGCCTCGAGGTGATGGAGGACGGCAACCTTCTGACGGCGCTGCCCATCGCCATGGCGACGCCGGCCGGCGAAGGCTGGACCGGACCGACCGTCGGCGATCCGCCGCTGCGTCCGGCGGTGTGCGTGGCGAAGATCGTCCAGCACGCCCGACTTCCAGACGGCCGTCACAACATCGTGCTGCACGGGGTCTGTCGGGCGAGCATCCGCGAGGTGATGGAACCGGCACCTGGGCGGCAGTACCGACTCGGGATCCTGCGACCGGTCGAGACCTCTTCGACGCCGCCGCGCCTGCCCGCGACCCGTCGCCGGCTCAAGAGTCTTCTCGAGGGACCTCGCCTGTCCCGCATGGTCAGCGCCGAGGCCGTCCGCGAGTGGATCCGCCGCGAGGATGTGCCCACCTCGGCGCTGGTCGAACTGATGAGCTTCACGCTGCTCAAGGACGACGAGTTGCGATATCGCATGCTCGCCGAGGCCGATCCCCGAACCCGCGCGGCGCTGCTGACCTCCGAACTCGCCCATCTCGATCGCCTCGTCGCGATGGCCGAGCAGCAGGGACACGACGATTGGCCCAAGGGCATGAGCTGGAACTGACGCCGATTCGGCGTCCTTCGATCAGCGTTCCACCGGCGCGGGAATCTCGCCGATTCCGGCGATCGCGGCCCGCCATCGTTGGACCTCGGGGCCGAGTCGACTCCACAGCGGCTCGGGATCGCCCTCGATGACGACCGACTCGAGGATGTCGCCGTCGCGCAGGTTCGGCAGCACCTCGAGCCCCTCGACCACCTGACCGAACACGGGGTAGACGAGGTTCCAACGGGACTGCTCCTTGACCGTGACGAAGAATCCGGAGCCGTGCGCCGGCGAGTCCGGACTGTCGGTGACGACGGTCGCCGCGACCCGGCCGGCCCGGTCGAACCAGGCGCCGGGCACGAACTCCTTCGGCAGGTCGTAGCCGGGCGTGAAGGACGGAATCGGCCGCCCGATCTGACGCACCACGGGACTCATGCCGTACCAGGTCTGCCCGTCGTAGAAGCCGCTTCGGGCGAGCAGGCAGAAGTTGGCGACGGTCCGGGGGGCCCCGTCGGCGAAGAGATCGATCAGGAACTCGCCCTGCGACGTGCGCACCCGGGCCCGCAACGGCCCGGGTTCGCTCGAAGCCGCTGCGGACTGCGATCCCTCGTTCGAGGAGGGAGGCTCGCCGCCACATGCCGCGACCAGCAGGCCCGCCAGGAGGATCGGTGTCATCCAGGCTCCCACGGGGAGACGGAGACGACGTGGCGTCGTGACGGAAACGGTGGGTTGCGACATGGTCTCTGGCATCCGAGGTCGGTTCGATCAGGGGGCGTCGGAACTCCCCGGCGCGTCGTCGACGGCCGCGTCGTCGATCGGATCGGCGGCGATGGGCGGCGCGAGCGACATCGTCCGCAGCGCCGCGGCCGCCTCGGCGAGGCGATCGCGACGAAACGCCGCGGCCCGACGAAGGCTCTCGTGTTCGGCCAGGAAGGTCTCGATCGACGCCGCCGCGTCGCCCGATTCGGTCGGCAGCAGATTCCGAAGGTCCCGCGCCGCGGCATCGAGCCGAGCCCGCCGCTGCTCGCCGATCTCGATCAGGCGAAGTCCGATCAGCATCTGGGCCTCGGCCCGGGCCAGTGGATCCGGGAGCGTCTCGACGGGCACGAGGGCGTCTGCGAGTTCCATCGACAGCAGCGAGCTTCGCTGCAGGTCCCGGAAGGTCTCGTCGCGCACGACCTCGACCGCGCCGCGTCGGGCGTCGTCGAGCACCGCGTCCAACGCCGGGTTCGCCAGCAGCGCGTCGAACCGGCCCTCGTCCCGGAAGAACTCCGGATAGGTCAGCGCCTGGTAGCGGCGCTGCACGCGGCGGCCGTCCGCCTCGGCAAGCGCCGGACGAAGTTCGAGCAGGGCGTCGCGGTTCAGGGCTCGCATCGGAACGTCGAGTTCGAGGCGACGACGTTCGAGGTCCCGCAGCGTCTCCGCGATCTCCGCGGCATCCTCCGGCGACTCCAGAAGTTCCCAGGCCGGTCCGATCTCGACATGCAGCTCCGCCTCTTCGC
>Ga0136656_1000984_pt1 | contig 10088 bp, 7 predicted proteins | sample CPBDNA_9_FD_94862 | JGI IMG/M metagenome (GOLD analysis project Ga0136656, IMG submission 94862) | Freshwater to marine salinity gradient microbial communities from Chesapeake Bay, USA - CPBay_Sum_15_0.8_DNA (version 2) | ecosystem: Environmental > Aquatic > Marine > Coastal | place: USA...
CCTGACTGGTGTTGAGTTGTCTGATGATTTCCTGAAAACGGATGTAATAATCGATGGGCATTGTGGTATGAGGTTGGTGTTTCTATTTGTAAAGTAAGGATTTCTATGTGGAATGACCGAACAGCAAGGATTCCGGAATTTTAATGGGTTAGAATCAGCAGCAGGTAATTTATGGGTAGAAAAGGCCGTTCAAACCAGAAAGTTTCCTGATTGCAAACGATTGGGTTCTCTTCTGAACAACCCGAAATCCTCTTAATCAACTGATGTTATTTCGTTCGTATTCAAATGTTTCTTCACTGGTCCTAATGGCTGTAACGCTGGCGTGCATGGGTGCTATTTTTCTTCCCCATGCAGATGCACAGCAGTATGAAACACGCAAAACGGTCTCTGAAAAAGTTCGGAAATGGTATCAAAAAGGACTTGAAGAGAGTCGAAGCGGAAATCCGGAAAAGGCTTTGGGGTGGTTTGAAAAATGCCTTGATGCAGAACCACTCTTCCTTGACGCCCTGCTCAGTTCCGGGTCTGTTTTATACGATCAATCAGACCTTGCCGGAGCGGAGGAAAAATTTGAGCTGGTGGCTTCAACAGACACATTGTATTTGCCGCGTGTGTGGTATACTTTGGGCATTATTTCGCGACGTCAGGGAGATTTTGGGGAAGCCGCTGGGCGATTTGAAATTTTTCTCAATTCAGAAGAACGGAATGAGAATTTAATAACCAAAGCAAAAAAATTGCTCAGGGACAGCAGGTTTGCAGAGAAGGCCATAGACAAAGCGGTGCCTTTTATACCTGTCCCATTGGGCCCGGGCGTGAACTCCCCGATGGCTGAGTATCTCCCAACGCTCCCTGCCGAGCGCAATCTCCTGATTTTTACACGCGTAGTTGATGGGCAAGAAGATTTTTATGAAAGCAAGCTCTCAGAAAATGGTCTCTGGGAGGAAGCAAGGCCTATTCAATCTCTGAACAGCCCGCTAAACGAGGGGGCGCAGACACTTTCGGCTGATGGCCGTGTCCTGATATTTACAGGATGCAACCGGAAAGATGGGTATGGTAGTTGTGATTTGTATATAACCGCTCGAGAGGGTGAGCGTTGGAAAAGACCTCAAAATATGGGACCCCCATTGAATACAGCCAGTTGGGAGTCTCAGCCTTCTCTGGCAGCCAACGGGCAAGTTGTGTATTTCTCAAGCAACCGCGCCGGAGGAATTGGTGGCAAAGACATCTGGTTTTCCACCCGACAGCCAGATGGCTCATGGGGAGAGCCAGAAAACCTCGGGCAGCCCGTCAATACCCCTGATGATGAGCAATCGCCATTCATTCATGCGGATGGCGAAACTCTGTACTTTGAATCAGAGGGGCATCCTGGAATGGGGGCCCACGATCTGTTTGTAAGTCGCTTGAGTGAGGGCGGAGAATGGTCAAATCCGGAAAATCTGGGGTTCCCCATCAATACAACATCAAATGAAGGGGCACTATTTGTGGATGTGACAGGCAGAACGGCCTATTTTGCAACTGACCGGAATGTACAGCCAGGTAGAGTGGCTTTGAAAGAGTCAGCATTTGACAACCCGGCAAAAGGGGTAGGCACCGATTTATACAGCTTCAGTCTTCATCCCTCTGTTCGGCCGGTTGGTGCAACTTACGTCAAGGCACGGGTTTTCTCGACACAAAGCAGGCTTCCTGTGGAAGGAGCCTTTGTCGAACTCACTGATTTATCGCGAGACAAGGAAGCTGCCACAATTTTTACTGATGAAGATGGCGCATTTTTAATGTGCCTCCCTGCTGGACGGGATTATGCGCTGCATGTGAAAGCTCCAGATCACTTATTTTCATCAGAGCACTTCTCTCTTACAGCCGGACATACAATTGATGATCCTTATGAAATACGCATCTGGCTTGAGCCCATTCCAGACGCCACCTCTGATAAGGGGCACCTTCAAAGACCCATTGTCTTGAAAAATGTATTTTTCGAAACAGGTTCTGCTGAATTATTGCCGGCGTCTCTGAAAGAACTCAACACCCTTCAGAATTTGCTTGAAACCAAGAAAGATTTGCGCATCCAACTGAGAGGTCACACCGACAATATTGGTTCGGAGGAAGACAACCAGATACTGTCAGAATCAAGGGCGAAAGCTGTCTATGACTACCTTATTGAAAAGGGCATTGATGCCAGTCGCCTCGCATTCAAGGGTTTTGGAGAAAGCCAACCTGTAGACTCCAATGAAATTCCGGAAGGCCGACAAAAAAACCGAAGGACAGAATTTTTAGTGCTTCCCAAGTAATTTGACCTCATGCGGCCCTCCTCAATCAGGGAGTCTTACTTTTGCACCCTCCGACCAATGCTGTTGTAGTAAAACCCTTCTGACACAATATGGTCAAGATCGTAGAGATTTCTTCCATCAAAAATCACCGGATTCTTCATTCTGGATTTCATGTCACTAAAGTCAGGAGCTCTGAACACGCTCCACTCTGTGACAATTGCCAATGCATCTGCTTGATTAAGGACTTCATACTGATCATTGACCATTTGAATTCGGTCTCCGAAGAGTGGTGCAAAGTTTGCCATCGCCTCAGGATCAAATGCTTTGACTGTGGCACCTGCTTGCAACAAAGACTCGATGATGTACATAGCCGGAGCCTCGCGGATATCATCTGTATTTGGCTTAAAAGCGAGTCCCCAGATGGCAATGGTTTTGCCGGATAGATCGCCGTTAAAATACTGTTTGATTTTTTCTGCGAGGATTCGGCGCTGAGCGCCGTTGACATCCATTACAGATTTGAGGATTTGAAAATCATAGCCCTCGTCTTCGGCCATTTTGCCAAGCGCCTGCACGTCTTTGGGGAAACAGCTTCCTCCGTATCCTACCCCCGGAAACAGAAAGCGCTTCCCGATACGGGTGTCACTGCCCATTCCTGCCCTGACAAGATCTACATTGGCTCCGAGGCGCTCGCAGAGGTTGGCGATTTCGTTCATAAAAGTAATCCGCGTTGCCAGGTAGGAATTAGCGGCATACTTGGTCATTTCAGCTGAGCGCTCATCCATCAATATGATGGGGTTTCCCTGCCTGACGAATGGCTCGTACAGCTGTCTCATAATAGCCAGAGCCTTCTCTGAATCACTGCCAATCACCACCCGGTCTGGCTTCAGGAAATCATCGACCGCCACACCCTCACGAAGGAACTCCGGGTTTGAAACAACGTCGAAAAGATCTTCGGAGAGGCGTTCAGCCATCACATTGCGCACCCTCTCGGCAGTTCCTACCGGGACCGTGCTTTTGTCGACAATAATTTTGTAATCAGTTATGATTTCTGATAAATCCTTTGCCACTCCAAGGATGTACGACAAATCGGCCGAACCATCTTCTCCGGGAGGCGTTGGCAGGGCCAGAAAAATGATTGAAGACCTGTCAACCGCCTCTTTCAGATTCGTGGTAAACTGCAGTCTGCCCTGCTTGGTATTTCGCTCAAAGAGCGCATCGAGACCAGGCTCATAGATTGGTACTTCACCACGCCGCATGCGGTCCACTTTGTTGGTATCTATATCCACACAAATGACGTGGTTTCCCGTTTCAGCAAAGCACGTACCAGTTACGAGACCGACATATCCTGTTCCTACAACTGCAATATTCATTCTCAAATAATTTACTGTCAAAAAAGAGGCGCAAAATTCCGAAAAAAACAGGGGATTACCAATTTACAGGGCGACGGTAAACCGGTCAGCATCCAGCCTCAGCAAGACACCCATCATCAGTGAAAATCCGAGAAGCGAAGACCCTCCATAGCTGATGAGGGGGAGAGGAATGCCAATTACAGGCAAGAGGCCCAATGTCATCCCGATATTTACAGCGAAATGAAGGAAGAGAATACCTGAAATGGAATATATAAAATACCGAGAAAATTCGGTCCTCTGCCTTTCGGCAAGAAAAACAAGTCTCAACAGAAGCATAAGAAACAGGAAAATCACGGCAAAGCTGCCAATGAAACCTTGTTCTTCTCCGATGGTGCAAAAAATAAAGTCAGTTGACTGCTCTGGTACAAAGTTGCCCTTTGTCATTGTTCCTTTCAGGAATCCTTTCCCCTCAAGGCCTCCGGATCCAATTGCAATTTTGGACTGTTCGACGTTATATAAATCGCCCATATCACAAAGCCGGGGTCTGAGCCACACGTTGATTCGATCTTGCTGGTGTGGCTTCAATAGTTCGTTGAATGCAAAGCTGGAGCCTGATGTGAATACGCTCCCTATAAGGACCAGACCGAGCACCGGTCGAATGAGTTTGCTGTTTCGGTACAACCATTGGTAAAAAAGGGCTCCAAAAAGAAAGAATGCATTGGAAATAAGAGCAATGGCTCCATACCCTGCAATAAACGCCCATACATTGGCTGCAATGAGGGCTAGAAGGATCATGAACCGCCGAAACCTTTTTGAGGGCGAATCAAATGCGATAATTCCAAGTGCGAGAATAAACAGCCCTGCGATGACTTGTTCTGTACCGAAAATAAGCCCAAGGATAAAAAGAGAGGCAGTAAGCAGACCAATAAGGTAGAGGGCTGATGGCATTCCTTTGCGGTACATTGGAATGAGAAGGGCGAAAAATACAAGTGCGGAACCCAAGTCTGGCTGAAGCATAATAAGGAATACCGGAAAAGCAACTATGGAAAGACCTGTAAGCTGATTCCTGAACAGCCGGAGATCAGCGGTGTAAGAAGCTAAGAATGCCGCCATTGCGAGACTGCTCCCAAACTTGACCAGCTCAGATGGTTGTAGGCTCATTCCGCCAAGGGTAAACCAAGATTTCGCACCCTTGATTTCAGTCCCGAATAAAAGGACCCCAATCAGTAGCAGCAGGCCAGCTCCGTATATGGGATAAGCAAAAGAGTGCCAGAAACGCTCATCAAGAAAGAAAACAAATACCATGACGATGAATGAAACCCCAATCCAGATGGTTTGCTTTCCAAGGAGAGTGTTAGGGTTCAGAATGTAGTCCCTTAGTGGACTGGTAAGAGTTGACTCTTCGTAACCGACGGCAAAAATCATGAGCCACCCAACAATCAGAAGGCTCAAAAACAGGGAGAAGGTCAGCCAGTCGACGTTTCTCAATCCACGCTGTTGACGCTTACTCATTGAGAGATTCCCTCCGTGTAGCCAGAATCTCTCCAGCCTTTATATTTCGGGCATTGGTCAGATAAGCCCCGGGGTAATGTTCTTTCAGTCTGAACAGGAGGTGCTGAGCTTCAAGCCTGGTAAGGCAGGCACCTGCTCTCAGTTTGTACCAGGGTTTTTCATGAATCCATTCAAGTGGCAACGCCTCTCCGTATAATATCCGGAATTCCGTTCGGGTTTTCTCGAGCTCCTGTCTGTCTGTTGTCGCAACTAATTGAACCCGATACCCTTCAAGGTCACGGGTATTTGAATTAATGAAGTAACTCCTTTCCATGAGCCTCTTTACCTGAGGCTGAACAAATACTTCAACTTGCTGAGCAGCAATGAATGAGCACGACAATAATAAACAGGCAACAACCAGCTGTATTCTCATACCACAACATTTATACAATTTGAACAAGTTGAGGCCCGGAGGAAGTTCCGATGCTGTCTGCTCCCGCCTCAACAAGAGCCAGAGCTGTTGCCCGGTCACGAATCCCACCTGAAGCTTTAATTCGGATGGGGTTGGGAAGGCGTTCCCGCATGGTACGAACCATCTGAATTGAAGCACCTCCGAAAAACCCAGTAGAGGTTTTTACAAAATCCACTCCAGAATCACTGCACACGTCGCAGCAATTCAGAAGTTTCTCTTCAGAAAGCAGCGCCCCTTCAATGATGACCTTTATGAGCTTATCTGCCTCGCGGACAACCCTCGTCATTTGGTCCAGATCATTTCTTACGTCCACCCATCTCCCATCGCTGACAGCACATCCATTAATCACGACATCCACTTCATCTGCCCCGTCTGCAACAGCCTGCTGTATTTCAGCGACTTTGGCCTGAGTGACAGAATAGCCGAACGGAAATCCAATTACCGTGACAACCTTGACATTCTGGTCATTTTCGAGCATCTTTTTGGCGTGCAACACAAAATATGGTGGCACACATACCCCTCTGAACCGGTAATGGCTAGCCTCTTCACATAGCCGGAGTATATCCTGACTGCAACAGTCTGGCCTGAGGAGGGTGTGTTCGATAAGGGGGGCAATATCCATCATACAATAATAACAAATTTCACTCATACGGCCGCTTTCCCCCATCCTTTTCCCCTTCGGCATCAATCTCTTCCAGATAGTCGACTCGTTGTGGCATCTCTTCCTGATATTCAGGAATGTCATCTTTCCAACTCACAGGTTCCTCAAGAGTAATGGTTGGCCCAAAAGATTCCATGAGTTTTCGCTGTATATTTTCTTTCCTTTTCTCACTTCTTGCAAACCAGGCTTTGACGTTTCGTGCATTTTTTTCATGGGTGAATGATTCAACATAACCAAAAACATGAATGTACACATTGAACCAATCCGTTCGCTTCGCAGGAAGAAGTCGCCCTGTCGACTGTTTCGATGTCAGTTTGGTTGCGAGTACCTGCCCTGCATTGATTTTTATGTAATAATCTATTGCCTGATCAAACGTATGCTCACCGCTTACTGTCAGGTTCATAGCTGTTGACTGAATAAACATTGCCGGAATAAATATTCTTCCATCTTTTATTTCAAGCCAATTTTTCAAAGTTGTAAATCGGATATTTCTCAATTCTTCAATATCCACATAGTCCGAGTAATCATACAACAATTCAAAATCTCTCAACTCCCCGTCACGAATACTGACATCTGACAATACGCGAAGTTTATCATACAGAAAATGGCCGGATTCATCCCAACGGGCTTCAACCGCCAGATGGGCATCCAGGGTACCCATGAGATGCTTTGAGGTCAGCACATTCTGGCCGAAGTTATCGGTCCGGGCAAACATTTCATTTACATCTACTCCAGTGAAGCTCAATTTTAGGCTAAGTGCGGCTTCCTTCTCAAGGTATCCGACCCCTTCCATCTCAATCTCCCCACCCATTGAGTTTGCAGAACCACGAATACCGAGCTCTCTGTCCTGAATGTTCACTTCCCCGGCAAACGAGGTTCCTGAAATGCCGTGATATGTAAACTCTTCAATAATCGCCTCAAATGACCCATTGAGAAGGCCTGTGAGATGATGTCTGCTCATACTTTCTATCGTTCTGAGGGAATCGAGTTGTGGTTCTGATAAATCACCATCCACGAATGGTACGGTAACCATATCCAGAAGTTTGTCGATATTCAATTGAGTTGCATGCAGCCGTCCGTCAAATCGCAATTCAGCCTGTCGGGAGTTCTGGGAATCAGCCAGCAAGACTGGCAAAAGATTACTGGCTGTAGCCTCCAACCTCAAATCAATTTCAGGACCTTCAAGGTGTATATTCTTGATTACAAACTGATTACCATCAAACTCCATTTCTCCCCTGTCAACGATTAGCTTGTGATTATTCAGCTCGATTGCAGCATCATCGAAAACCACTGCTCCTTTCATATGGACCTTTGACATATTTGACATTCGAATCATATCAGCATACCGGCCTTTTACAGTAAGGTTCTTGAACTCCAATTCGCCACTTCCCGTGGCAATCTCTGAATCAGGCATAAGGTCTATCAGTGTTTCGACCGGAATGATGCCATTCAAGTCTGCATTGATATACATATTATCGAAATTGGAGATTGCCAGATTCGCTTCAATCCATTCGCGGTTGAAATACCCCTTGAAGTTGCTGATGTTTAGCATGGAAGACTCAGAATTGTGGTTCCGGCCGTTGGTGTAGGCAGCTTGAAAGGAAACATCTCTGAGCGGATATGCCAGAAGGTCGGTGGTGACCCGACCCTTTTCGAGGCTGACTTCTCCCGTGATTTCAGGTATGGAATATTTAGACAACCTCCCTTTGGCTTTCAGATTAAGAGAAAATGTGCCCGCACTCTCCATCCCGGTCAGACTCTTGAGGGTTTTGGGTGGAAACAACCCAAATACAGCGCCGACGCTTCCTTCGGAGCTTGAGGCTGACAGGTCCATTGTCATACCGTTTCCTGTTTTTATGAGCCATCCATCTACCTTGACCCCGGTTCCTTCTATTCCGAGTGTGCAATCATCCATTTTCAGAAGAGAGGACTCCAGATTATACTCAAGCTCAGCATCACAAGACAGGGACTTTCCGACGGCATACCGGACACCACCAATTTCGGCATACCTTGAATACAGGGATGCATCCGCGTGAAGAGCAAGTCGTTTTCCTTTGAGCTTTCCTGACAGGATCGCATTGTTAACTATTGCCCTGATTTTGCTCCCTGTTGATGCATCCAGATACAGCAAATCCACATCTCTGAGTGTGGCCCGATCTAGGGAAAGTGTCATGGGGCGAGCAGCATTCTGACTGTCTGCATCGGTTTGGAAGATATTTATATTCGATCTGCCTTGCCAGTCGGACTGGACAATCTGCACGCTTCCGTTTTCAATATGTATTCCTTTAATGTGAATATGGTCATTCAGGAGGGCCCGCAGACCAAGGCGAACTGACAGCAGCTCTGCCTCGAGAATAGGTTGCTCTTGAACCGCACCTCCCAGTCGCACTCCAGTCAACTCAGCAGAAGGGTTGGGAAACTCGGAGAGAAAAGAAAAACGAACTCGATCGGCAGTGAGAGGAGTTAAGAGATCTTTATTGACTTCCCTGAGTATCCGGGCACCAATGGCGTCTTCGAAAAGCGCTGCAAACCCAACCAATAGAAGGAGAGTAACCAGCAAAAAAGCAGCGGACCAAATCAGTAGCTTACGGAGGTTTTTATTCATGAGTAAGGCAAACACAGGGATTTTGCAGATAATCGGGGTGCAAGGTCGTCATTGAAAACAATCCTCCAAAACCGGATAAAAGTAACGCTGGCAATAGCTGATTATTTTTTCAAATTTTGCAGGTATTGGCTTGATAAACCCGATGTTTCCGTATATATTTGCAATCGCTTTTAAAAAAAGGGCGATTAGCTCAGTTGGTTTAGAGCACCTGCCTTACAAGCAGGGGGTCGTTGGTTCGAATCCATCATCGCCCACAAAGAGAGTTGTACTTTTCAAGTACAGCTCTTTTTTTATTCACTTTTTTTCGCACTACCTTCAGCACATGTAATGTAAAGAGTGATTACCGCAAATTAATTCTTACCCCAGCTTATGGATGCAATTGAGTTGCTCATTGATTTACACCGTCATCAGAACAGGCAGGGACCCGGGAGCAAAGCAGATACACTCAGGGCATTCTCATGTACAAATCTGTCAGGCAGATCAAATGTGCGTATTGCCGATATCGGTTGCGGCACTGGGGGGCAGAGTCTGACCCTGGCGAACGCCATTGACGGCCACATTACTGCTGTCGACATTTTTGACGACTTCCTCTCGGAACTTGATCGGAGAGCCACCAACAGCGGCTTGGCAGATAAGATTACTACCCTCAACTGCCCGATGGATTCCTTGCCTTTTGATGATGAGTCTCTGGATGCCATTTGGTCAGAAGGGGCAATCTATCACATGGGTTTTGAGAGCGGCATCAATAGCTGGAAGCGCTTTCTCAGACCAGGTGGATATCTGGTTGTCAGTGAAATTACCTGGATAACTGAGAATCGTCCTTTTTCACTTGAGTCCTTCTGGAAGAAAGAATATCCGGAAATAGGGCGGGCTTCAGACAAAATCAACATACTCGAGAAACACGGATTTTCCTTATCAGGGTATTTTGTCCTTCCTGCCGATAGCTGGATTCGCGAATATTATGAGCCCCTTGAACATCAATACGATGCTTTCCTTTCAACGCACCATGGTTCAGACGCGGCTCTCCAAATTGTTAGAGAAAGCAGAGAGGAAGCTGCCTATTTTGAGAAAAATCAGGCATACTACAGCTATGGGTTTTACATAGCTCGCAGAGGATAGCGAACAGTTCAAATCTCTTTCAAGGTGCTGCGAGGTAATGTAATACGACTGCATTTTCTTCCCGAAACAGAGCAGTGGCGACTCTCTTAAGGTCATCTGCTGAGATGCGCCTGTACAGCTCAGCCTCTTC
>Ga0136656_1000985_pt1 | contig 10084 bp, 12 predicted proteins | sample CPBDNA_9_FD_94862 | JGI IMG/M metagenome (GOLD analysis project Ga0136656, IMG submission 94862) | Freshwater to marine salinity gradient microbial communities from Chesapeake Bay, USA - CPBay_Sum_15_0.8_DNA (version 2) | ecosystem: Environmental > Aquatic > Marine > Coastal | place: USA...
GCTTCATGAAAATCATTTTGAAAAACATTTTCCATAAAATACTCAATGTTTTCAGGACTCATCAAACTGATTTTCATTATAAAATCAGGAATCTGAATTCTTTTTTCATTTTCATTTTTATAATATCTAAAAAACCCAAGAAGTTTTCTCCACACTTCACTACCGACTTGAATGTATCTTGGCTCATCAATTCTTTTATCTGCAAAATAAAATATCTTTTCTAGATCTTCTTTGCTAATACCTTCAAGTGCATGAAGACATATAAGTTCTAAAGACCCTTTTGCAAGTTCTTGGCACAAAACAGGAAAAGTCTTTGCTTGGGCCGAAATTTTTGGATTATCTTTTTCATCATATTCGATTTGAGAACTACCCAAAGCGGCTTGCTCAGAAAAATAAAGATTCTCAAGGATTTTACTGTAATCAATAGAATAGTAAGAACGGACACTACCTACTGAGAACTTGTCATAAAGACCAACTAAATCTTTGTCTAATTCATTTATATCATTCTTTACAATATGATGCATTGTATAAAAAGAATGAATGCTTGCTCCTTGAATAATACAGTTCAAAAGAATTCTTTTATTTATTTGATTTTTTACTTCATCGCCTAAGGATGCATAATCAAAATTATACTTTTCTTCTGTTCGATTTAATTCCACATTAGAATCTCCATTGATTTCACATTCCATCAAATTTTCTGGAACAAAAAATGCTTCTGATACTGCTTTTTTGGCAAGTTCAACTAATTTATCATTATTTCCAGATTCTTTTTCTATGATTTGAAAGTACGAATTCTCTATTTCTTGAGGATTATAATTTATCTTCAAGTCATTGATTCTCTTGCAAATAAAATCATAAGATGATTTCGACAATTCATTGCCAAAAAAAACTAAATTTCTATTCTTTTTGAAAACATGAAAATTTCCATTATTCTTCTTGAGATTCAACCAAAAGTTTCTCAAGGTAGGATTTACATAAAAAGAATCTTCGTACATTTTTTACCTTCCTGAAAGTTGCAGATCTTGAAGTAGACACACTTTTCTTGTACTCTACCTATAAATTTTTAATTTATCAGAAATTTTTATCTGGGCAGAATGGACCCTGACTAGGAAGTAATTCGACTTTGTATTCTCTAACATCTATTGGCAATTCATTTTTATATTTATTTGTAAAAAAGTCTTTATTTTCATACCAAGAATCATTTATTGTACCATTAGAAAAATGAGTCAATCTGATTTTTGTAGTAAGTCCTATTTTTACATTTTCCAAAAAATTAGACAAAGAAAAATCTAAATCATAATAATGAAATCCTTTTATATCTTCATCAAAATATTTTTTAATTCGATTTTTATCTAATGCTATAAATAAACCATCGACAACAACCATATTTTCTAAATTTTCATTATAATGCGACCATTCGTGTTCAACTTTTTCTCCATCTATAATTTGATTTACTATTCCATACATAGGGTTGCAATGTTCCCACCACACTCCTGATTCTGATAGGAGTTTTGCACCTGCTACGCCTATTATTCCATGTGGATTTTCTTTAAAAAGATCTATTACGATCTCATCCCAATCGAATGTTTCAAAAACTAAATCATCATGACACAAAACAATAATATCATTTTTTGATTCTTTTATAATCTTGTTATAAAATCTCGTTAAAGATATTTCATTATTATTTTGAAAAGCTATTATTTGATTTTCGTATTTTGTTGTATCTTTTACATGATGCAAATAATTTTCATCTATTTTTTTAGTGCTATACCCTATGGTAATCATTTTTTTTATTGATGTTTTCTAAAACATCAGGCAAATACTTTTTAGAAAACATTATTCTATATAATATTTTATTATAAGTTTTATTTTCTATTGCAAACTTTTCTAAAGAAAGTTTGATAGCATAATTATTTATTTGAATTATATTTAAAAATCTTTCAATTTGATATTGTGAATAAAATTTTATATTTACAATATCATTTTTAATATAACATTTCTTGAAAGTAAAATTTTTCTTTGTAAGTTCTTCTTCCAAAAAAGATATATTTTCAATCATTGATTCATCTTTGGTATAGAATTCCAACCTTCGTCTGTCACTCCAGTTTCAATGAATTTAAGTTCAGAAACTAGCAAATAAGGCATATATGACTTAGGATCTCCACCATACTTTACCCACTTTTCATAATCTTCTGTTTTTACAACAACTTTTTGCATTTTATCTGTAAGAAGGCATCGACCTTCAATTATAGCATTTCCATCATCACAAAAAGTTGTAATGCAGTGTTCTTCTGAATATTTCATATACTATTATAGTTTTGAATCATTTAATATTTTACCTTTTTTATTTTCTTGCCAACATCGAAATCCATTTTTTGAGAATCTTTTTTTATATTTTTTCCAAGAATTTTCTGCTGATTTTTCTGTATATGACCTACAAATTGGCAATTTTACACCATCTTGTCCGTAATCGCAAAATATAATAGCAATCCAACTATCTACGGGACCATATGGCATGTGAAAATCCTTTCAATATTTTTTATCAATAAAGTAAAAACTTATTAATTTTCCAATTGAAAATCCAATTCCTGCACTACAAGCACCATATAATATAAACATTAATTCTTTTTCGTTAAAGTCATTAGAATCAATTGTTCTTGTAGATTATCGACTCTAAGATGTTTTTTGTCAAGTCATTCGCTGAAAATAATTTTTTCGCCTCTTAAGAAATCTAAAATTTTCTCTTTAACTCTTGAATCAACAGATTTATTTCTTTTGCCTAGAAACTGCTGTACATTTCTATTTGCAATTTCAATGTTGTACAACATTTCATTGGTTTCAGCATCCACTATTGCGATTAACTGACATGTTTTGTCTACCACGCTTTTAGCATAGGTAGAAATACAATTGTTCATTGTACTGCTCCAATTCTTGAGATCATAATTGGTTCTAGGAACTAAAACTCTATAATTCTCAAACTCAACGTCATTTAATTTTTCAATACAATCATCATTGTTCAAATCAAAAATAGGATCCTTAATTTTTTGGTACTCTTTATAGAAGTATTCGTGAATTTCATTTGGATTATTTGAAAAATTAATATCTTGCAAATCAACTTCAATATGCTTCTTTACCGAATTGTAAAAAGTACCAATTTCTAATAATTTATTTTTATCTTCAAAAGACATGAAATTCATGATTCTTTTTTGATTGAAATTACCATTTTTTTCAATACTAAAATCTCTTAGGAAAGAATTGAGATTTTTATAATTATTTATATTTCCAATTTCTACATTCAAAATATTATTTTCTAAACAATAAACAATGTTTTCATTTGCCAAAATATCTTTGAACAGAACTCCATAGAAAAAATATTTATATTTGATAAAATTACAACTAGAATCAAATATTTTTTGAACTAAAATATTATACAATTTTTTTGAACAAAATCCAAATGTATCTGAAATGATTTGATTCAAACTATTTTTCTTGACAAATAAATCTTGCAATTCATTAGGACAATTCGAATAATTATAAAAATTGAAAAAGTTTTTTATTCTATTTTTATTCAAATTACTTTTAGTTTGATCTGAATTTGAATCTAAGTAAACAAGATAAACTCCATCTTCTGTTACAGGATATGCATTTTTTGAGATCAAACTTTCGATAATTTCAGATGCTTTAGCATCATCTAATCGCTCTTTCAAATTATACCAAAAATTGAAAACGCTCTTGAACTGCCAATCATCTTCATTTTCAATTTCCAAAAATTGATTACCTAGAATAGTAGGAATAGGATCATCATTGAAATAAACTAATCCATCCTTTACGCAAAGTCCTTTTTTCTGAATGTTAATAGAAGGTTCAAGAATCTTCTTTACCTGATCTATGTTATTCTCAAAAAGATACTTTTTAATTTTCTCATATCTATAATCCTTGTTGCTGATTGTATAGGTTTTATCCTGATCACAAACAACAGCACTATTTGACAAAATAAAATATTTCATTGTGAATCTCCTGATGATTATGTCTGTCTTGAGATCTGAAATAAATTTTTAATTTGTCTTGGAAGACTTTGCATTTACGTATTCAATAAATTCTTTGATATTTTCTCGTTCTTCGTAAGAAGAACATTTTCTCACCAAAGGATACTTAGAAATAATATCTTTTTCCATGTTTGTAATGTTTGAAAACTTTTCTTTTGCAATTTTAAAATAAGAATATTTCTTCAAAATAAATTCTGGAAATCTAGGTCTTTTTTTCTCTGATGGAATTGAACTATATTCCTCAATAAGTTTTTTGAAGAGATCGCATTTGATATCTTCTAAATAATTTCTGAAAATGAATAAATTTGATGAAATATTATTATAAAAATATCTTTCAATTTCTTCATTTTTTACTTCATAGACTTCTTCAAGGTTTTCAAAAACATAATCATATGTAAAAATGTTATCAGCACCTAAAGAAGTAATTTTTTCATAATCTTTTTTGCTACATTTTATAAATTTGAAATTATTGAAATACTTGACAAAATCATAGAATTCATGATTGGCATAATCATATTTGTAATCTTTAGAAAATGGAACTACCACATAAGTAAAATCAGAATCAACAATTGATTCAATTTCAATATTGACTCTTTCTTTTACGGTTACTTTGCCATAATATGCATCTCCACAAAGATACCTTGCTGTAATCTGTCCTTTTTCTTTCTTGGCTCTAGAAGAATAAATTTTATCATGAGTAATAGAAGACAGCAATTTTGCCTTGCAAGAATTTTTGATGAAATCCAGATTAGAATGATTATTTATTTTCACAAAATAAATATTCTTAAATCCTTCTTTATGCAGTTTCTTTGCTTTTCTTTTTCTTAGAACATCGCTAAATTCTTTATCTTCAATTACAATTGTGCTTTCAAAAATTGGAATCTGAGTTTGACTTCTTATAGAAACTCTTTCTTGATCCCCATCTCCGTACCCTCCTTTTATAACAAATTTAGAAATTTCTAGAAAATCATTGCAACTGAATCCGTCAAATAAATCAAAAGAAAACTTACAATCATTTTGCGAATACGACAATCTCAATTCTTTCGAATTTGGAAGATGATTCAACTCAAAATAAATTTTCATTTTGCGGTAATTTTCAAGAAAATCTTCTAGAGAAGAAAAGTCTTTTTGAAAATTATCTTGTACAAATTTACAAACAGAAGCCAATGCATTATTACTAATGGCATCAATTTTATCTCTGCTGTTCGAATCCATTTCTTCTCTAGAAGCAGAGACATCAACTTCGCCATTGCCTACATTGATAAAACAAATTTTATTATAAGCAGTTATTGACTTCAAATTTCTCAGAGCATTACTGTCATGAATAAATTTTGAAGCATCATATGAAATTTTATCAATAAGAACGAAAGTGTTCGACCATTCAGCAGAAAAAATGGTTTTTATAAAATCAGAATTATCAACAAAACAAACATTGTCAACAAAAAGAGGATTTGATTTCAAATATTCTGAGGGGATCTCAATTTTAGAAATTCCTCGCAACTCAGGCTTTGTTTCCCAGAAAAAAGTAGTCCTGTAGACAGCATAGATAAATTTATAAATATCTTCTTCTTTTACAGGAATTTGAACTTCAACACCATTTTCTTCGTCTGTTGAAGTTTCATTGATTAGTTCAAAAGTCCCATTCTTATTTTTACCTGTATGAGCAACATAAGTGGAACAGATGCCATTATAATAACTTACGACAACAAAACTATCTGTATACGCCCATGCACTTTTAGCACCTAAGCCGAAACCGCCAGTTTGAAGATCATCAGATCTCTTCGTACTAATTCCATAATTTACAAAAACTTCCTTTACCCTATCTTTACTTAAGCCTACGCCAAAATCCCTGATCTTCAAGCAACTATCAATTTTAGTTGGAAGAGTAACAAGAATAGGCTTATCTTCACGATTAGCCTCTCTATGAGAGTCTCTTGCATTACTAAGATATTCTTGCGTAAGCGTTCTGATCGGATTGGAATAAAGTTTGCTTCGCAAAATTTCAATAATAGTACTGACATCTCCGATTGAGAATTCGTGACTATTATCTTCGTTGGAAACAAAATTAGTCGAAAGTTCTGTTTTCTTCTCTAAAATTTTCATTTTTAATCTCTAATAATTATGATTGCGAGCCTAGTGAAACCAAGATGAGTTATTTTTAATTTAGGACCATATTTTTCAAACGACATCTGAGAAGAAACTTGTAAATTTTTAATTTCTCGAACCATTATACCAAAGCAAAAACAAAAATGGAAATATCAACAAAAATATCAAAAAAAGAAAAAATTCAAAATACACAAAGTTATTCATTGCTAATTCAAGGACCAATAAATTTAAATTCTTTATTGGTAATTGATTTTTACAAAGAAATATTCGAAGATATTGTTTACAGCACATATCTTGATGAAAATTCTTATTTAATTAAGAAATTCAACAATAAAAATATTAATTTTGTTTTTTCGAATAGATACGAAGAATTTGCATATAATCCAAGTAATATTTTTTATCAATCGCTAACAACATTGAAAGGAATCGAAAGTTGTAAAAATGATTATGTAATAAAAGTAAGATCTGATGAATTTTACCTTGGAATAGATAAAATAATAAATGAAATTGATGATGAAAAAATAATTTTTTCAAATATATTTTTTAGACACTTTTCTTTTTATCCCTATCATTCTAGTGATCATATCATAGCAGGAAAAAAAAGCATTCTAAAAAATTGCTTCTCTAAAATATTTGATTTTTGTAAAGAAAAAAAATCAGAAGAATTTTTAAAAGAAAATTTTAATATATGTGCAAGTCCTTATCAAAACTTAAATCAAGAATATCTATTGTGCATGACCCCAGAACAAATAATAAGCATATTTTTATTGAAAAGTTTAGAAAATAATATAAAAATTGATTTACATAATAAAGAGCAAAATATAAACTTATTTCACAAATATTTTAAGATAATAGATGTTGATAAATTAAAGCCATACTTAATTTCAATGAGGAATGAAACAAAAAGAGGAAGAGTATATTTTGATGATTATAAAAAAAGCATTCACTATAACAATACAGATTGCAATTCGATAGAAAATTATGCTATTTTGTTGCCAAAATAGCATTAATTAAATTATCTACTACTTTTCTTGATCTAATAAACAATTCTTTTTCTAACTTGTCATCATTTGTAGGATAATCTGTTCCAAACCCAGAAATGACACCATCGACACAACCTTTTTTAACATGAATTCCGGAATAAACCATTTGTCTAACAATTGGATTGATACAAGCAAGTGGATCTGAATTAAATGATTTTCCTTTGAAATAATCAACATAAGAATCTGGTTTTTTTATATTATTGTAATCATCTGCACCATTGTCACCCTGCATAAAAAAAGCAGCAAATTTTCCTTCTAAATGATTTTTCAACAAATCATTATGTTTTCCATTTTTTGCAAATTTTCTCGTAATTTCACTATTTTTTAGATTACCTTCTCCTAAAACTTTTTCAGCATCCTCTACCGCAAGAGTTAAATTGCAACAAACTAATCTATCAAAAAAACTTTTAACAACACTACTAGGAGCATCCCAATTTATGGGTGAAAAAACTACGAATCCATCACATTCTTCTAATCTTTTATAAACATTTTCTTCAGACATGAAATCTTTTGTTTTTCCGCCTTTACTATAACACGAACAATACCAATGGCAGTGATAGCCTCCAGCGGTACTTACACATGCTTTACAAGGCTGAATTATATTGCCATCACATTTGACAGAAAGATCTAAAAAATCAAAAATAACACCTTTTCTATCCTTGATAGCATTTTTTAATAATTTATAACTTTTTGATTCTTTACCTGGGCAGCAATCTTCATTTCTTGCAGAACCTTGAATTGCTAATATTTTAATTTTAGAATTTTTATTTCTTATTTTTTCTTCATTTAGGAAATCTAGAAAATCTTTCATAATTTTATATATTATTTTTCTAAAATAAATTCATTTTGATTTTGATTAATAAAACTTACTTTCTTTATTATTGAATGATTAAAAATATCCTTTTGAAAAACTCTTATTTCATTTTCTTCTAAATTGAATTTTAGTATTCTTTCAGGATGAAGAAATTTATATTTATTTGCTAAATTTTTTATATTGTAAAAAGTATTGCAATATTCTTTCATGGCAGAGTATTTGCCTATTGCTAATCTGTCTTGATAACCGTTCCAATTTTCAACAGGATCAGGTATAAAAATATCGTACTCATCATTTAATATATCATTTATTACGAACAACCAATCTTTTTTATAAGAAAATAAATCAAATCTACATCTAATTACAATGTCGCAATCTTTAGGTATTAATTCAAACCCTTTGTTTAGAGAATAGTGCATGAATAAAAAATTAGGAAGATTTGCGTTTTTGAATACGTCTTCCTCAATTTCAAAATTTGATAAAAAATCTTTTAATAATTCAATTTCTTGTTTTTCTATTATTATATTTTTAGGATTATATAATTTTGTGCAATAATTTTCTTCCCAAGAATGGATATAAGTTTCGACCTCATAAGGTACGTTTATAAAATTATTATAAATATATGGAAAACAAAAAACTCCATAATCTGTTTTGCCCGTTAGCAATAAAGCAATTTTCATTTTATTATTCGCCCTGGTTAATATTATTCATTAATTCAAAACATTCTTCTGCATCTTCTTTTTTCATAAAACATCGTGATTCACAACCGTGATTATTCTTATGTTTTGTTTTAACAATATAGAAAGTCTCATCTAATTCAAGTGATAAAGTGCATGATTTGCATTCTATCTTTTTTATTATTTTTTTTATAGTGCAATCAACTTTCATTTAATTTGACCCAGCCTTTATTGATAATTTCATTGTTTATTAAATTGAAAAAATTATTAGCTTCTTCAATTTTTGAAAAATATCTTATTTCAGAACTAGTGTCATTATCATAAATAGTCATAACTATATAAAAATCTTCATTAGACTCAAGAGACAGATGGCAAATTTTATTTGTCTTTTCATTTTTGTATTTTTTATTGTTTATTATTACTATATTCTCTTTTTCTTTTTCTTTTTTCATAAAAAAATCCTTATTTTATTTCTATTTTTCTTGTGATTATTTCTACGAGTCCGTTTAGAAACTTGTCAACATCTTGTTGATTAAATTCATCAACTTTATTTTGCATGAAATCTTTTGCAAAAAAGGGAATACTTTTTTCAATTTCTATTTTGCTTTGTACAACAATTTTAGTTTTATCATCTAAATTTGCAATATCTATGACTTTTTCAAAATTCGTCACGCCTATTTCATTAGGAAGCATAGTAACTTTTATTCTTAAGAAATCTTTATTCAAATCAATATCTTGACACAAATCAATCAATAAATTTCCAAAATAAGAATCTTCTATTCTTGCCTTGATAAACATTTCTCCAGAAACTTTATATTGTCTTATTCTTAATATTCTAGGTATTTCTAATTCTAAATTCTTCCATTCTTTTTTTAGAATAGAAATGTTATTTTTTTCTGCTAGTAGTTCCAAAGAATCTTTAGACAACAATTCTCTTATGGTAATTTTATAAGGTTGGTCTACTAAAACACTTGCGTTAATTTCGCTCGAAGATACATTTTGATAAAAAGTTCTCTTATAGGCAATAAATAATATTATTATTAGTAAACAAACATATTTTATATATTTTACATTCATATGATAACCTACCAAATTACTTATTGTTCGAACATTATATATATTTTTCAAATATTCATAATAACGTAATTATCCAAGATTTTATAAAATTTATCATATTTATTGAAACTAGTTAAAAATCCAGAATTATGAGTAAATTCAGAAATATCATTTTTTACAAATTTAACATTATTTAAATTTGTTGAAATCATACGAAAATAACCTTCAGATCTTGAATCTTTAGTCAATATTACATGTGCGTGATCTTTTTGAATTCTGCAAAATATTTTGGTAGGCAATTGATCATGTCTAAAGTTTTCTGGAGTTTTACAACTTGTTGTA
>Ga0136656_1000988_pt1 | contig 10079 bp, 11 predicted proteins | sample CPBDNA_9_FD_94862 | JGI IMG/M metagenome (GOLD analysis project Ga0136656, IMG submission 94862) | Freshwater to marine salinity gradient microbial communities from Chesapeake Bay, USA - CPBay_Sum_15_0.8_DNA (version 2) | ecosystem: Environmental > Aquatic > Marine > Coastal | place: USA...
CTTTTCGAGATCAGTTACGGCAGACATTAGTATAAATTCTCTTATTATTTATCAGATACCAATTACAGAGTAGCTATCCAGTTCGAATGCTAATGATTTCCACTCAGAACCAAGATACATTTGAACTTTATTCTCTGTGGTATTAAATATCAATGCACCTTGATTAACAGAAAGTGCATCTCTTTCAGCCGTAGTAAGAGTTGGTGGATAGAACTGAGATGAAGCAGTTATAATTCCCGAAATTGTAGTATTAGAAGATACATTTGAGGTACTTGCTGTACCAGCCGAAATACCTGTAAGACCCGAACCATCACCAACAAAAGAATTTGCCGTAACTACACCAGTAATATTGATATTACTTCCGCTAATATTTGAAAAATTAGCATTATTGAAAGTTGCAATACCAGTAACATTGATACTGCCAGTATATTCTATACCAGTACCACCAAAATTTTCAGACCAAGGATTTAGTAAAGTTACAGTCGTACCAATACCTATACCAGAAGTATCTTGTCTTGTAAATATTCTACCATCAAAAGTGTTAAGGGCTAATTCTCCTAACTCCAAATTGACTAATGATGGTCTTTTTCCTGCAACAGAAGACCTCTTAAACTTAACCTTTGGGCTCGCCATTATAATACCTGGTATATACCTTTAACACTTATATAAGTGTATAGATATTTATCAGAACGTTCCACCGTCATCAGTTGTCTTTTTAATTCTTGTAGTTTTCGATTTAGGTACTTCAGATCTTAGAGATTCCAACTCCCTTTCCTGTTCTCTTACCTTATTGCTAAGTGCTTCTACTAAATCTGTCAACTGCCTTATTTTTGCATTTGTTGCAATTGACTGAGTAAAAAGATCATTCGAAGTAGTTTGATATGACGAGATCAAATACTTAACATCATTTTCATTCATAAAAAAAGAGGGTATCTCTACCCCCTTATTTATTGTGTTTTATTAGGATCAGAACGTACCACCATCAATTGTTGCGTTCTCAATAAGAACCTCACCACTCGAACATTTAATAACTTCCTGAGTTCCACTACATCCACTGATATGAAGAGATGCCATTTCAAGTGCAGCACCAGCATTGTTTGTCAGAACACCTGACGATTCAGAAACATCAGAAGAAACAACGATTCTTGAAGTTGAGTCATCCCAATACACTGCTGCCTTCTTAGCAGAAGCCGTGAAGTAATTAAAGATGACACCAATATCCTTGTTAAGGTCAGAAGATGGTGCAGAACCATCAACCATTCCCAGTTCAAGAAGTTGATCTTCAATAGTTGTCTGTGATGTATTAACCTGAGTAGTTGAACCATTGACGATCAGGTTACCCTGAACTGTAAGGTTTTGATTGCAAGCAACAGCACCAGTTGAATCGGTGATTGTAATTGCGGTTGTACCATCATTAGCCTGAAGATTAGTGGCTTTGACAGTTGGTGTTGTTAATGAGGTTGTAACTGTAACTGTATTAGGAAGACCAACAGTTAGGGTTTGACCAGACGCTGAAGTTTCAATCTCGTTTGCAGTACCTGCAATAGTAAGTGATTGACTATCAAGATCAACAGCACCAGTTCCAGAATCACCAGCAAAATCTAAATCTTCCGCTGTTATTGCAGTATCAACATAATTCTTAACAGCAGCTGACGTTGGAATCGAGGTATCATTATCATTAGAAGCAATTCCTTCAGATTCAAGAACAATTGCAGCAGCTGCAAAGTCAGCAACTTCTACATTGGACAGTGAGTTGCCAGTTCCATTTGCATCAAATGTTTTGTTCGTAAATGTTAATGTGTCAGAAGCAATATTTGCATCTTGATCATCAACATAAGTTTTGATTGCTTTGGCAGAAGCAAGAGTATCATCATTTGCTGATACAGTTGAGATATCAGTATCTAAAACACCCGAAGCAAAATCAGCAACTTCTACATTAGACAGTGAGTTACCAGTTCCGTTAGCATCAAATGTCTTATTAGTAAGAGTATCGGTAGATGATGCAGTGATGAATGCTGAAGATGTGTTGTCATAGTTTGACAAGTCGTTGTCAACAACCAAATCAATTGCACCATCGCCTGCATCGTCATAAGTTGCAGTAATGCGAGTGTGTGAACCATTTGTCACCAATTGAGCAGCTGTAATATCTTCAATTCTTTCTGCATTCAGAGTAACATCACCAGAAGTTACGGTAAAGTCAGTTGCATCAAAAGAGGCAACACCTTTATTTGCTGAAGACGCATCCTCTGCAGTAATGGTAACCGTATCATTGGTGATGGCGGTATCAATACCTTCTCCACCAGTGAATGTAAGTGTTCCACCAGTACTGAATGTATCAGACCCACTGTCACCAGCAATTGTGAAATCTGATGCTGCTGGTGCAGAGAATGATAGAGCTCCATTACCATCAGTGGTAAGAATATGACCATTTGATCCATCACTTCCAGGCATTGTATAGGTCACAATACCAGAAAGACTGTCAGGAGCCTTTAATGTTATAAAAGATGTACCATTATTGGTTCCTTCGACCAGGTTTACACCACTACCAGTGGATGTTCCATTTACAGTCCAATATCTACCCGAACCAACAAATTGGTTGTCCTCAGTGGTTGAATTAACACCAACATACAAATCATATGAATCGGTAGTAAAACCAGGTTCGCCCGCACGTAGAGCAGGGAGGTTGGCTAATACACCTCTCTTAAACTGAATTACTGGCGCTGCCACAGGGCTCCCTCCTATTACAGATATCTAAAGATATATTTCTTACTATTATTTAGTTTAAAAAGATCCACCATCATAGTTTCTGGTTGTGATATTATCGGTATCTACCTCATCTTCAATTTGGGCTATAAAAGAATCTGGTAAATCCGAGTCAATAACTGATGAAGTCAGAATTGAAGAATTTACGATGACATTTTTAAGTCTAAATCTACCTGCACTAGCATCATATTGTAATACAGAAGGAATGTTAGTATCCTCTGGTAAAATATCATCAGTATCTACAATCCTTAATGGCATCAGAAAGCTCCTCCATCAATATCTCCTGACACCTCAAGATTACCTAGATTAATCTCATCTTCAACTTGAGAAATAAAGTCATCTGGAAGATCACTATCTTCAGAGGCTCTTTCAAGTAATATATCTGCGGTAGTCAATTCAAACTTTTTGGTTACATTGTTGAAAGTAACAAATAGACCATCTTTTGTTTCATCTAAAACACCAAAACTAGTGTCACCCATATCACCAAGGGTAGTGGGTTGTCTAACGTTTCTTACTGCAGATTTGGTGGTTTGTTTTTTTGAGACACTTTTGATGCCAGAGGCACCTTTTCTTACAGTTGCCATTAGGTTGTAATACCAGCGGTTACCATAGCAGACCCCTCTACCATTCTCGAAACCGCACCACTACCAGATGTCAATAAAACATCATAATAATATCTTCCTGGTTTAAGGTTGACGGTTTTCCCTGCTGTCATTGCAATTGAAACTTCACCTGTAAGTCCAGTGATAGAAACTGTAAAACTTTCAGAAGTTGGTGAAGCTGGATATTTCTTTATTTTCGAAACACCAGTAAAACCACTAAGATTTGAGGCGGTTCCATCAGACTCTGTGGAAGTAAAACTTTCACTAAAATCTGCACCTTGTGCAATAACTATATTAACAACAGGAGTAGCGGCCATCTCTTATCTTTTTAACTATTTAGATCTTTGTTGACATTCTTTAACATCTTCTGAAGGTCCGCAGTAGAGCCAACAAATAGTGCATTATTGGTTACAGTTGAAGGACCTTTTTCTTTATCATCATTGACATCTTTCAGTTTTTTCTGAAGATCCATTAATTTATCTGTAGCGTCAGATACGTTTTTGATTAATTGTCCAGCAACCTCATATGCACGAGGCATCTCACTCTCTTGAGCAAGTTCTAAGATTCCATTGATTGCTTCTTGTCCCTTTTCAATGATCGAATATAGATTACCCCTGGTATACTCATAGTCCTTACGAATATCTTCTTTGGAGTTTTCAAATTTTTGAATTTTGGTTTCGATATCATTATCTGGTACCTTTTTTGATTCTATAGGTTCTACGTCGAAAGTTTCGTTAAGTTTTTCGTACTTATCCATACTCTAACCTCAGAATACATTTCCGTCAAACCCGAAGTCATCTCCAAGTTCAATTTGGTTGTTGTCCGTTTGGGTAATATTGAAGACTTTTGAACCAAGAACATGATTTTGAAGAGGTGTTTTATCTTGTGCCCTTCTGACTACTATCTTATTACCAGTAACTGTCTCAACGTACATTTCTTCTTGATCGATGTAAATGTACTTACCTGCAGTGATAGTTGAACCATCATCAACATCAATGACAGTCTCTGTCATATCAACATTCTCGGCGAGAAGAGTTGCAACAACACCGTCGTAATCTTTGATTGCTCTTGGTGTAACCTGATATGTAAGATCTCTTTCGTAACTTCTGCTTTGAGAACCTGCGATAAAGCCAGTAGTAACCTTTTTGATGATATCCCCAGAAACATCCTTGAGAGGACCGAATACGTAAGTTTTTGCAGTAAATGTAAATGTGTAGATGAGTGCTCTTCTAGTATCGAAGTTTCCTTCATACTCATCTGACATATCGATGTTATCAAGAACTACGGGAACATTTTGAACTTCATTGAAGTTACCCAAGAACTTGATAGGAATTGTATAACCAGGTTGGAAATATGGAACTATCTGCTCTACGATTTGGAGCATATCATCATTCAGTTTTGTATAAACTGAAAGAGTGATGGTCATATTATATGGAACTGGTAAGAATGCCTTCTTTTCTTCAGTTCCATCTGCAGATGTAATTACCATCTGCTGTGTTTGAGTGGATTTTCTTGAGGGATCGTATTGTAATTTAGTGAACTCAAATGACATTCTTGGAAGTGTCATTTGAGTCGGGTGATTCAGATCAGGGTTTTGTTGTAACCTTGCAAGAAACTTTTGAGTAGGTCCATAAGCAAGAGGAACCTTGATGACACTGAAGGTATCATCACTTTCATCTTTCTTCTGAATTTGAATACCATTAAACAGGGAACCAAATCCAATAATTACGGATCTAAAGATCTCGTTATAAAAATACTCAAACATTATTTTAAAACACTATACCATTATTTATGGCATACCAAAAGGATTTGTTTGACTAAAATCAATTATTGCGTCAGCTTCTAACTCAATGTTGTCATTATCGGCAAAAGGAGTTACCAAATCATCAGTGTTTACACCACCTATAACATACTTTGCACCAGATTCAGACCCAGTTAGATACTCTCCAGGAATAAAACTACCATCGATAATACCAACTTCCATAACATCTGTAACACCATTCCATTCTTTTACTCTTGCAGTAGTACCAGATCTAGAACCAGTCACAACTTCATTATAAGTAAATGTCCCTCCTATTGATACACTTGAATTGGCAGAGACAGGTGGTGAGATAGTGACTATTGGTGTGGTGTTATATCCCTCTCCACCGTCGAGTATGTAGATTGCGGTAACAATACCAGAAGCACTGATTGTTGCAATACCGACTGCATATCTGGAAGGTGAAGGAAATTCCGAATCAAAACTATTTTCATTCGAATCAAATGAGTATAGTGATGATCCAAATAAGGGATAAGCACCATATGTAAGACCAATAGAAACAGTAGGTGCAGTTACATATCCTGAACCACCATCTGTAACTGTGATACTTTGAATTGAACCAGTTGTGGAGATACCTGTTGTTGCTGCAAATCCAGATCCATTACCACCAGTAACATTGATCCAAGGTGCAACTGTATAACCACAGCCGGCATTTGTTAAGTATATTGCGGGAACTCTTCCAGATTTTCCATCACAAGCAGGATATTCGTAAGATACCGAAGCAATACCTGTTGCAGTCGTTCCACTTGAAGGTGCGGATGAGAAACCAACAACTGGGTTAGCTGTGTAACCTCTACCCATATTACTAATATAAATCTTATTGATTGCTCCAGATGCACACAGTTGAGCTGTCGCTGTAGCAGAAGTACCGGCACCAATGAGATTCAGTGTCTGGATATAACCAATTTGTGCAATCTCATCATCAATATCATCAACACCAGTGTCAATAAGTTCATCCTCATACCTAAAGAGTTCACATCTTAACTCATAAACATATGTTTTCTTGAGTTGGTAGAAAGGTTGTTCGTGTTCTACAAACTTAATTTCAAATAGTCTATCACCAAGAGGGAAGTAAATTAAGTCACCTTCTTTAGGTCTAGAAGTCAATTCCAAATTGGAGAGACCCTCTGTCAATGGAGCGATATAATTTTCAAATCTTTCTTTAGAAATTATCAGTTGAAGATCATCTCGATTTTCAATACCAAATTTTGATAGAATAGTTCCCTGACCAGTATACCCTTCATAGTTATCAACATAAGCTTCTAAAGGATATGCATTTTTGAACTCAGATTCAATTACTTCCTTTATAATAGTTTTAGTTGATGCATAAGTTCTTGGAAGATAATATACTTCCACACCATACATCTGTAACTGTTCGTTGACAAGACTTTGGATTAGGTTTTGTTCGGATCTTGTACCGTTAAGAAAAAAGGGATTTAACATATGTCATCACCCTATCATGTCAAGAGGTGGTAACTCATATGTACTTAACATTCTTTCTTGAATTTTATCAAGTTCCATTTGTGCATCATCATAAAGTTGTCTTCCGTTGAACTCGATACCACCTGGAAGTTTCACACCCTGGAATTTGATTAGATTCTGACCCCACTGTCTCTTGATTAATGCGGTCAAATATGGTTTAAGGAAAGAGTCATTATAAACTCTTGGATAGTCATTAGGATCACTTGTTCTCCAACAGTCAATAATTAAAAATTCACCTACTCTTAGATTACTCCAATCAACGTCGAGATACATCCTATCTTGTCTTTGATTGAATCGAATTTGTTTGTGAGTATTGAGAAGAAAATTCATCGTCTCCAAATATGACATCGCCATTGAATAACTCAATAGATCGGTATTCCCCCAATAGTAGATGTCATTTAGGAATAGTTGATATTTAAAGCTAAACATATTAGACGAGCTAATAGATTGAGCATCATCATATTGGAACACCTTGTTTATTCCAATTACATTTGGTGGAATTTGAAGATAATTGCTATTCTCGTAATAAGTAAATGTTGTTGGTGTTCCTACAATATTTGTTGTTGCAGAAGTAGAAGCAATACCAACAGTAGGTCTACCAGATCCTGCTGATGGTGCACCAGGAGGTCTTGATTTTCCTCTGTCTACATCTGCCTGAGTTACTTGATACTTCAGGTATTGTTGTGACACCCCATCAAAGTGTCTCTCTTGAAAGAACTGAATTGCATCATCGACAAGATCTTCGATTTGTTCATCGGCTACGTTAATCTCCAATACTGGAGCACCCAATTGTCTTAAACAATAATCAATTAGTTCTTGTCTAGTACTTGGCTGAGCCATTTATAATAAGATCCTATCTATAAATCTATTTATTTAATATATCTGTGATTGAAATAAGCATTGATTTAATATCATTCATATCACTTTTGAGACTATCAACTTCATCTTTTAGAGCAGAAAAATTTTCTTGCTGCTGCTTCATTTTTTCTCTTTTTTTCACGTATGATCTATAATCATTCGTATTTTTATTGATAATTGCTCCAGAATGGATGTCTCTGTAAAAGCCATCCATTCCTTCTACGGGAATCATATTGTCCATATTATGCTAATGCAATACCTCTCAAGTTTCTTATTAATGGTGCATTTGATTGGTCAGTGGATGTACCAATGATCTTAATTCTAAATGATTTAAATGGAACCAAATCATCGATAGTGAATCTGTACTCTTTATATACATTGACAGTTGGTTCTGGATCATACAGATCAACTTTTGGTACTCTTTGATCTGGAGTACCATTATTATTTGCAATATTTAGAATTGAACCATTTGTACCCAGATTAGAGTATCCAGGGAAAGGAATGAAGATTGCTTCATCAACTGGAACATCTTGATTTAAGGAGTAGAATACTCTTATATCATTATTATTTGAAACGTATCCATCAAGAATGACTTGTAATGATGTTGCAGGACTTTCAAGCGTTACATTTTTAGTAACGTAAATAAATCTGTTTGGATCATTTTCAATTCCATTCACTCTGAAATCAGATGCATAGTTAGTAATGGGTCTATTGACTCTGTTTGATGTAAAGACAACAGACGCATTATCTAAGTCAATTGCAGGACTAATTCTGTTTGAAGAGGTCAAAAGATTAAACAACATAGTGAATGACTTGTTACCAGGGAACACTTCAGAATCAAGAAGAATTGATTCATTGTTTGAAGAAGCGACCATTCTTTGACCGTCCATGTAATTCTTCTCAAAAAGTGTAACAGTCTGATAACCCTGGTCCGTGAAGGATTCTTGATTACCACTAACACTTGCGGAAGAAATTGTTCTTACTTGTGAAATTAAATTCGTACCAAGAGGTGTAATTGTAGTAACTTTTGGAGTAATGAGTGAAAACGGTAAGTTGTAAGTACCCTTTACATCAGGACCACCAGCAACAGTTCTTTCATTGAAATAGAGTGGTGGGAATCCAGAAGCATTGGAAGGAGCTCTATTAGTACCATTTGCATTCATCAAGACCTTGACATAATAGTAATCAAGTCCGATTGCACTTTCTTCAAGGTCAGATTGTGTTACATTTGCAAGTTGATGTTGTCTATTAATTCTTCTGAGAGAAACACCGTCAAGTTCATACTTATAGATGAGTTCACCAATTTCATGTGTCGATATGGTGGTGTTATCAACACCTCTTGTAATACCTGTTAAGGTTCTTCCGTTGACGCCTGTGTAACTAATGATTTCATCACCAACCTTGACGTAACCAGGGTTAGTACCGCCAACGCCCAAATTTTCGAATGTCGTAAAGTTAGTAGCCGGGGTTTCCAGTGTGATGAATGAGGTGGTATCGAATGCATATTGCTGCGAAAGTGTGTTAGGAGTTTGATCTGGTCTGATATCAGATAGTACAACTCTATTCACATTTGAATAAAGACCATGATTTCTTTGGAATACCTTGAGATATTCACCAGTTTCATTTACTGTAATAACTGATGGAACTACATTTCCACCAATGGTTGAGTTAAGATCTGTCGTTATACCTGAGCTATTAATAAACTTCAGAGGATAAGCAGAACTTGTGGAGAAGTTACCTTGTACATTATCAAGAACAAGAGTATTGTTACCCAGGATAGTTTGAACAGAGAGTTGAATACCTGATCCAAGATTGACATTACCAACCTGTACAGGTGTCAATACATCACCTACAACATATCCAGTACCACCAGCCCTTATTGTGGCACCAACTGCAACACCACCTTGAATGGTGATATCGGCTGTTGCATTAATACCTCTTCCAGTAATGGCAGTGAGTGCTACACCTGTAAAGGTAAATCCACCCGAAGAAGGAGTGTAACCCACACCGGCATTGGTAATAGTGAGATCAGAGGTAACTGATCCTGCTAATGCTACCAGTGTACCTTCCGCTCCTATGTTACTTTGGAACACAGTGTTACCAAGTGTAAGATCACTATCAACAACAGTTGTTCCAAGTCCAACTCTAATAAGTCTTGGCTTGACCTCTATACCGTTAGGATCAATTCTTTCGAGAGATGATGGAAGATTTGGATTGAAGAAAGAGACTGAGCCCTGATTCTTAAAGTTCGCAATGTACATTGTGAACTTAAGATCCTCATATTGACTTGGTGTCCAAACAGATGCATTTTGTGATTTAAACAGAGACCCGAGTAATGGTTGTTCTGTAACAAGAACTTGTCCCGCCTCTTGACCCAACGTTGTAATATCTGCTTCACCAAGTCTACTGATGAATACTCTGTACTCTGTAGAATGTGAAAGTAATACCAGTGCGTATTCCTTATTAGCGTTTAGATATACTGGAGACTCAAAAGTAATTGTTGTAGGAACAGTACCATCCTCACTTACATTAACAAAAGAGGGATCAATAGATAC
>Ga0136656_1000989_pt1 | contig 10071 bp, 11 predicted proteins | sample CPBDNA_9_FD_94862 | JGI IMG/M metagenome (GOLD analysis project Ga0136656, IMG submission 94862) | Freshwater to marine salinity gradient microbial communities from Chesapeake Bay, USA - CPBay_Sum_15_0.8_DNA (version 2) | ecosystem: Environmental > Aquatic > Marine > Coastal | place: USA...
GTTGCATTTTTAGGTTCCGTCACCAGTCACATTACCAACCCCTTGCGCTCTTAATGAGCCGTTACAACACTTTCTAGAATATGTTTTACCGTCTTTGCACAGACAGCCTCTTGTCCCACCTTTAGGGGATGAATAACTTGGTGTTTCTTTCATTTTCTTCATAGACCTGCGTTTTGTGGACTAGGGTTTCTTTCTTTTTCCATTAGTATAAACTTCCGTTTTGTGTTCGTTGTATAAAATATTCTATATCCCAAATAGTCGATGGCCCTCCGTGAGAATTAATACCAACTGTTGCGCCATTATCCAAGAAGTTTTGGTCTATATAATAATGGAATACATTATGGAAAAACTGTGGTGTTGCATTTCCCTTTATATATGCTAAAGCAATTTCAAGGTTTTGTATATTCCCACCACCATTCTCAATAGTTAAATCTAAATGCGTTTGATTAGCGTTTGGCGATTGCGCTCTAAATTGCACAGTAAGTATATAAACATCATTAAGGTTTTGACCATATATTTTTTGGTCTACTCCATTTTGATAAAAATCAATAGATGGATGGCTTCTAATAACTGTTCCTTTGTTATTTGGTAAAATAGTTAAAGTGTCAGCAACTAAAGATAATGGTGCTGCTGCTGTATATTCTGTATCAATATATCTTGCCCATCCTGCACTTGATATACTTTGTTGTGGATAAACTATTACGTTTCTTCCATTATGCCCCATATAAAGGGCGGAATCAGTGCGTAGCATTGCCCCATTCTCTATATTAACAGAAGCTACCTCAGCCTCTGTAGTGTCCTGAACGTGAACCCTATACGAACTATTTCTTGTTGTAGACATATTTATTGTTTAGGTACGCAGTTAGGTACTTTTCTACCGTTTTTAGTCTTGAAACCAATCATTTCATATCCTTCTTGACAAGGATTAACTTCTTCTAACTCATTTAAACCTTTTAGTTTAGATTCTGTCCAATTAAGCATACTCTTACCTCCCCATAGAAGATAACTTATTGTACCACAAGCATTTGGCTTACTAGGATCATAATATTCAGCAGCTCTACTTAAATAAGAGTAGATGCGTTTAAGAGTTGACACTGTGAATTTCTCTTTTCTAGCTAATTGTTGCCCTCTGACTTTACCAACCTGTGTAGCACACTTATTACCTAATTCTTTGTTTCTTTCTATCCCAAGTTTAGCATTATTTGATGCGGATTCTGGATATCCTCCATAAGATTCTAATTCAACCTCTTCAGAAAGCATTTCAAGGGCTTCTAACAGCTCATATTCTGCGTTTAGTTCCTCAAGGCAGTCTGAACAGAAATTCTCCTCTATAGACTCCTTAGGGCCGTCCATTTTATCCGCAAAATACCCTTCAATAGAGAATCCTTTGACTTCACCGGCCTTTACTTGATTCCAAACGTCATCATTATTGACTTTTACAGACACCATCCAGGTACCTACAGGTAAATTGAAGTCATATTTTCTAGATTTGTCTTGTTTTTCATCTTCTATAATCCAAGATTCAACAACAGACATCCCTTCTAACTGAATTTGATGCTCTAGAGTGCTATTATTTTGATTCCCCTTCATTAAAAACAGTTCTGAAGCCTTTCTAACGGTTTCTTCAGAGAAAAAGATGTAATATTCCTCTTCACCACTGTTTCTATATATCTTTTTGTTAGGAATTAGGGCTGCCCCCATCAAAATTCGCTTCTCTTTATCTACTTCAGCAAGTTTAACCTCTTTATGCTCTTTTAAGGCTATAAAATCCTCTTCTATGGCAGGATTTTCGACTATTGAGATAGCTTCGATACCGCTAAACTCATTTTCTTCGTCTATAATAAGTTCAATAATACGTTCCATATATAATTAACTATTTATTCTTGATACGTTCTATATTTTAACCAAAAGTAGCAGGACCACTTATTGTATTTCTGTCAAAATCTCCTGCATTTTTAATATCTTTATATACTACAAATGCTCTCAATGGTTTTTGTTGTTGTGAAGAAACAGATTGAGCCAACTGTGATTGAGGCGAAGCACCCACTATATTAAAATCAGGAGCCTCTACATTTGCTGCTCTAACACCTCCACCTTTCAATCTGCCTCCACCAGTTTCATCAACTTTTAATATTTCTCTTACATTACCCAATCCTGCGGCTATTATTCCTGCCATCACAACTGGTTTTAAGGGAGTGGGTATTAATTCGTCTTTCAAAACTTGTGAAGCTGCTAAATATGTATTTATAGTGGCATTTGCAACAGCAAAAGCCTTTCCAACAGCTGATTGTTCCCCAAACAATCTAGCCATACCTTCTGTCATAATTTCGAAAGCCTCAAGTTCTTTCATCATATATTTAGCTCTCTCCTCAGAGAAATAATTCTGTATATCAGCTTTACGCATTTGATAAAACAAGAAGTTATCTATATCCTTCTCGTAAGCATCTAATTGATCTAAAGCTGCTTGTTCTTCAGCATTTATTCTCTCCAATAAACTTTGTTGCCTAAATTGAGAAACGAATTCATCTCTTAACATTTCCTGATCAAGGTCCATAACTCTAGCCTCCTCAAGTTCAAGTTCTGCTTGTTTAAGATCATATGTTAATTTTATTTTTTCCTCTAAATCAGAGATATCCCTAGCCCCTTCAACTCTTTTAATATCATCTAATATCTTTCTTAAGGCAATCTCTTTTCTCTCCGATTCTCTCAATTGTCCTAATAATTCTATCTCCTCTTTATTGGTGTCAATAAGAGCGGTTTTCATTGTCAGAGAATCTCCTTGGGCTAAGAGTTCTTTAGCTCTTTCACCAGATTGAATCCTTCTTAATTTTTCATTAACTAAAATCTGCTCTCTTTCTGTTTCCATAAGAGACTTAAAAACATTAGTTAATTTAATTATAGCCTCTTCTCCTTCATATATTGTTTTTATAGATTCACCAAAAACATCTGTTTCGAATATCGTTAGTCTAAACTCATTATCAGCTAAATCTTGAAAGGCTTCATCAAATTCCTTAAATTCTGAACTTAATAAAGCAACAGTATCTCTTAACGCTTCTCCACCTAAATTATATTTATCTACAGCTCTAGCCAATTGTGAAAATGATCTTATCTGATTGTCTATAGACTTTGTCAAATCATCTGTTTTTGATTTAGCCTTCTCTTGTTCCATAGAGAAACGCTCTAATAAAGCAATGGCAATTTGAAACACCACAATAATACCCAATGGTCCCATAAAAGCCTTGCCTAGAGCAGCTAATCCATTTCTTAATCCACCAGTGGTAGCTATCAATGTAACAAAAAGAGTTGATAACTGAGACAAGTTGTTTGCAATACCTCTAATGCCATAGTTGGCATCAGATATTGTTCTACCCAATTCCACCATAGTAGCACCTGCTAATCCAGTTTTATCAATCATTGGGTTGAGTCCCTTAGTAGTAGTCTCAGCGATTACCTGCTGTTGCGCTCTTAAATCAGCATTTAATTTATTTACAGCGTTATCTGCATTAACAAAACTTTTGGTTAGATTATCTATTTTAATCTTACCCTTGTCATTTATAGTAATATTATATACTATATTTTTTGTACTATCAGCCATTTGCTCTTCTTTTTACAGATTCTTTAAATTCTTGAATATTCTCAGGAGCTTTATATTTTCCTTTTGCAATATCTATTACCGGATCAATTCCGTAAAAATCACTAATTTTTAATATATCTATCAATTGCTTTATCATTCTACTATTTCGTTTGAGAATATGTTTAATAATTCCAATTCAGACTCACCTGTCATAAGGTTAGTAGTTATAGAATTAATCCTAAAAATCTTATCTTGTATCTTAATCTGGTCATTAAGTCTATAATGCACTAAAATCCTAGTTGGTAAGAATGCTTTTACCTTGAACATTCTTTTGGCTGCATTAAATACACCTTCTACATAGCTTTTATAGAATACATAATATAATGATTGTGATTCTAAATTATGTAATGGAGCAGGTAATTCCGAATAATTCAATCCTTGCCATTCATCCACTTCTGCATCAAAATTCAATGTGTACGATGGGGGTGTTGAAGAATTACCATCCTCATTACTGTTTGAGGGCCTCCAGTAAGCGTCTATACCTACAACAGACGAAGATGATATCCAATTTATCTTTTTGAATGGTCCAGTCTCTTCCCATATTGCATAGAATAATAATGGAGCTATAGTAGTAGTATCATAATCCCCTTTTGATGGTTTTGAAGGAGAAACACCCTCAGTGAAATTAAATTCACCTTGAGCGCAATATCCCCATTGTATTGATGTGCCTTTAGTTTCGTTATAACTAACTGAATTTAAATCTATTAGCCTTTCATATTTCATATGAGAGAAAGGTAATTGTATCTCATATTTACTCCCCCTATCAATATTGTATTCACCTGTATTTGGGTCTTTGGTGCTTTCCCTAACATTAAATTCAGCATCACCAAATACTTCATTAAATTGTCTTGAGTGATTATCCATTAAAACGGTTTGATTTGACTGATAGTTAAACTTTATGTCTGTAAATGGCAATACTGAATCAACGGTATGCTCTTTTATATCTAGATATTTATCTAAATTTATCATACCACCTAATTTATTATTCACAGCATCACTATAGAAATTATCTAAAGTATCTACATATATCAAAGGTCTAGAATTGCTATAAACTCTATTTGTCGTTAGCCTAGAATCCCCATAATCATCAATATAATATGCGGTTAGGTTAAACATTTTAAATAAGCCCATAAGAAAATCAATGACTTTCATCTTAGGCATTATATTAAATTGACTTGATGTCAAATCTATGGATAAGAATAATTCTGCTCCAGATAAATCATATTTTTCAGTGAAATCAATTAACGAACCATTTGTTGCTTTCTGTATTTCAATAGTAGAATCAAATTCTAATCTAGTTTTTGCAGAATATTCTATCTTAAATCTTTTCACAGTTCCATCAGCAGAACCTGTCGGAATCGCTACTATTCCTTGTGGTGTAGCTCCTCCAAGATATTCTCCTTTGACTATCTCATAATATTCGCCTCCAGATATAGTATCTCCATTTGCATCAACCTCTGTAAATGATATTGTAAATCTAACGTCATCATCAGCAGGGGTTGTTGTTACTGTGATGAAATATGCTGCTGCTGAACCTGTCTTTGTTATTTCTACTATACAATTAGAGAATGATACTTCCGATATGTCATCGGATGTGGCATCAAACGTATATCCAACACAATCTGATTTAAAATTATCATAATCAGATTCATCTTGATTTATAAATTCATCCGCCATTCCATTAATCCAAAAATATAAATTAGAAAATGCAGCGTTATTTAAAGAAAAGAAGTCTCTTGTGAATTCTATATTGTATTTAGCCTCTATTGCCTCTATTAAATGCATTGTTCTGATGGCAGGCTTTAAGTCTGTAAATGCCAAGCCTCTCAATTGACTGGTGCCATCCCAATATAGATTACCATCTGTATTGTCTTGAAACGGTATTGTACCAGAATGATAGAATAATCTTTTTTTTGAGGTGATTAATGGGTAGATTATAGCGTCTTCTTGATTCACTGAATTTACAGTAAAATCTAATCCATCTCTAAAACCAGATTTAACCACAGAATCTGTATATTCGTGATTATAATTGTCTAAATAAGTTAAGTCTGTTAATTCATCATCCCCAATCAAATCTTTCAATGAAACCATATTGCCATAGAATACCAAAACATAGGCATAAGGCTTATTCATTTTCATTTTAACACTACTTAAAAATATCTTACCCTTTTTAAATGGTGTATGATTTATGTGAATTTCTGCTGATTTCTTCTTTCTTATATCAAAAGCACCTCCAGTGATAAAATAATTATAGAAATGTTTAAATATTTTATTGTTGGTCTTCGAAGCAGGGACTGTAAATGTTTGAGAATAATCAGTGAATACTTTGCCTATATCCTTAACGTCTTGAATTGTGGATGTGATTTGAATTGTTTCATCATCAAACATATCAACCAATTTGTCTTCAATATATAATTGAACTTTCTGCATTATCTAATCAAGTTTATTTCTGAATAAGCATATTCAAATTCAACGGTGAAATTGATTAATTTGTCGTTTAATTGTGTTTTATACTGTAGTGATTTTGTTATTGGTGTTATGGGGTAAGCAACACCACCTTCTTCTATCCAAGCCTGTTCTGTCATTATGAGTTGTTGAATAACTTCGTTGAATTGCTGATCCACAAATCCTGTATTGAGCTTTATTCTTTTACCTGCTTCAACATTAAATACATTTTTAGAAGGATTATTTAATGAGTAGTTTAAGGTTGCCCCTGTTCTGTTTATTGTATTTATATAGTAAGATTCATTTGTAACATCTACATACTCATCTCTACGTTTAAAGAAATATATTGGTTGAACAACACCGAATTTGTTTAGAAACGATATTCTGTATGGTGTTTCCTTACATTCCTCTATATATTTTATATTTACAGTAGTCTCATTACCATTTACATCTGTTATTACAACTCTATCAGGAGAACCTGATGCCACAGCCGTAGAGGTGGTATTTTGATTAGATTGATTTCTAATCTCAGTCATAGAAGCATCATATACTCCTTCGTGATCAGCTTTTATAGTGTCAGTATCTACACTAAGTGCTATAACGCTATTTCCAAAAACTTGAGTGGCTATTAATGTGGCACCATTATAATATTTAACTTCAAATGTTCCGCCTCCATCTGTGTATATTGGGATATATGGGTTATCACCACTCTTAACATACATTATGGTATTTGATTGTAGTAAGCCTTTACTTAATTCTGGATTTATACCATCTTCAAAATACCCATAACCGTTAAGTGCAATTCCGCTACCAGTTATAGTTTCAGTACTAGCATCGCTTAATGTCTTTGTAATCTCCCATTCTACCCAAGCGGTTTGTCTTACTGCTTGATAATCTCCATCAAAATATATTTCAATATAGTCTTTTATCAGTTCGCCTACTTCAAAGATTATTTTACTTTCTGTAGGTATTTTTGTTTTTGTTATAGTATAATTTGGAGTAGCAGCTCTACTTCCAAAGTTACCTGTGTAAACCCATAATTTTAATTCTGCACTAACAGTTGCCATAATGTATATTTTTTAAGGACAAGTAATACTAAATCCTAAATCATTTATTGCTTGAATTATCTTGTCTCTATAATATGTTGGATTTGAATTATAAGAAACACCATTTTGTACATCATAATAGAATTTAACTCTATCCGTATAGTCCTCTAACCCATAGCCTTGACTATATCTTCCTTGACCAGTTTCTACTGCTTGTAATAATTGTTTAAACTGAGGGAAAGTTGCACTTTGCACTTGGAATATTATTGGTGTTACATATCCTTTGAAATTATTAGTAAACACATTTCTTAAAGCAACTACATCTAATTCATAAGCTGTTGTCATAAACTGATCACTAAAGGGATTTCCTGAGTGATATATGAGACTTGCTTCATCTTGAAATATGATATTTATACAATTTGTTGCTCCCTGTACTGTTGGTTGAGAAGCAGCAACTTCAAAGGTTCTTTCGTAGGCAAATTGTTGAATCTGAACATATTTGTCATATTCAGCCCCATCATTATTATAGAATTGAACTAAACAAGATTTAAGATTTCCTGCCACCATTGATTGTAGAGGTGATAATGTTGAATTCATAGAACCTGAGTTATCAAACCAAATGTTGATTTGTGTGGTTTGCTCTATAACTACGGCAGGTGGTTCAGGACAGTTAAATGTTAGTGTGTATTCATCATTTACTAAAGGAGCTGTAGCAGTTACTCTTATTAACTCAGGAGTTTGTGTTGTTTTGTTAAAGGTAAGGGTTGTGTTTTTTGTAGATGGATTACCAGTGTTAATCTCTGACTGTTGAACTCCTGATAACAATAAAGCAAAATCAATTGTATTCAACCCTATGTATCCTGTGTTTACTTGCTCTACACCATCCCATTCAACAACAAATTTAACAGGAACATAATTACCACTAACTTCTATCTCAACATTTCCAGTTTCAGGGGTAGAAAATTCATATATAGTGTCTCCAACATCTAAACCAGTATTATATGTATCTCCGCAATTGACTTGTATTGTTTGCGTTGGTGATGTTGGATTTGGTATGTTAGTTTCCGCATCAACATCTAAAAAGAATGGACTCCTTACGTTTATTTTTTTCATTATTTAATATTCTTGTGTAATCTAATTGTCACCTTTTAAATATAACCTCATTTTAACAAAATGTAGTCTATACTATTTTGGGTCTGGTATATTGTTATCTAAATATTCATTTAAATCCCTTAAATAAGCATTAACCAATTCAAGGGTCAGTCTAGGTTCAATCTTATCAATAGCAATATCGATAAATCTGTAAGGTCTTATACCTTTATTTTTTACCGATCTACCAATCAAATATGTTAATTGATTTATGGTTGGTAATTTACCGTCTTTACCCTTTTTAGGTTTTATTCCATTCCTTTCTATCCATTCCTTTAACTTTCTAACATTAGGGAATTTACCCGGATTTCTACCTACATTAACATTAAAACCATAATCATTCATAGAGATGGATAATCCATCCACAGTTGCGTTAGCAAATCTTTTAGATGATATACTACCCTCTAATATACTCCCATTTGATACAGTCGTTGGCTTGCCTTTAGCCCTTAGTTGTCTTTTTATTTCGGATATAATAATTGTCTTATATCTTTCTAATACATCTTTGGTGTATTGCCTAGCCATTAACAGATAGTGTGTTCGTTATTCGGTAGTTCTATGTTGATAGTTACAGCCCATCCTGCTAATTGATTCTCAAAATTATCCATAAATGGTGAGGCTGTTATATCGGTTGTTAATTGTAGATTCTCATCAAATAACCCACCCCTCCTAAGCTCTTGTTGTATATCGTTAACCACTTGTAGTTGAGTGTTTAATATATCTTGTAGATTATCGTTACCATAGAATATATCATCATCTGTTAATTCATTGGTTTTATCTACCACGTCTAGACAAAATAACTGAATTGTAGCTGTTATGATATGTGGGGCGAAGACAACGTCTCCGAGTGATATATGGGATAATGGATAGATAGTTGTTTTGTCCAAATCAACCTCCAATATATCCCCAAAGGTGACTGTATTAGTAATTCCATTGTCCTTTAGTTTGGTTTTTAGTTTGTCTAGTACGGTGTATACTTGTCTCATTTACTCTTTTGTTTTATCATTTTAGCCTCCAAGTCATTCTTCTCTTTTTCGAACTCTAACCAAGTTAAGCATTCGGAAGCTGATAGTTTCGCAACTTCTCCAAATTTTGTGATATCTCCTTTAGCGATTGCGTATATTGATTGATACCATCCCCATTTTGCCCCAAATCCTCTATTAACTCCTGATCCTTCATCATCTGTTGAGTCAAAGAGTCCGCTAAATAACTCGACAAAACGTTCCCTAAACGATAAAAAAAAACAATCGCACCCAAGGCTACGTTTACAGGGGCATCCTTCATTACTTCAGCATATTTATCTGACCCTTCATATTCCTCTATCAAATACAAATTATTCTTCTTGAATGTTATAGGTCTGTATAATACAGCTAATGCTTTGTGCATATCCTGCCAATCACTAATATAATTATCCAAATCAATAAACTCCCCTAAAGTGATGTCATCTAGCTTAGGGATAAATCCAAACGTTACAGATTTACCTTTAGGGTCTGTTAATGTAAAGTCTCTTTGTAGAGGTGTATCCTCTTTAAATATATTTACGATGTGGTTTATGATAAATGAGAATTCAGCTAAAGGTAATTTATACGCCTCCTTCATAGTCACCCCACAAAATATCTCTAATACTTTTAGATTGATAAATTCCATATCCTCAGCACCTTCATTATCCTCCATCACTTTTAGATATTTCTGATACTGCTGCAATGTAACCCCGGACAAATCTTTGGGTACTTCTAAAGTAAACTTTTGACTCATACCTATATAACCCATAAACAACTATTCTGTACTACAAATACA
>Ga0136656_1000993_pt1 | contig 10060 bp, 8 predicted proteins | sample CPBDNA_9_FD_94862 | JGI IMG/M metagenome (GOLD analysis project Ga0136656, IMG submission 94862) | Freshwater to marine salinity gradient microbial communities from Chesapeake Bay, USA - CPBay_Sum_15_0.8_DNA (version 2) | ecosystem: Environmental > Aquatic > Marine > Coastal | place: USA...
CCTGCGCACGTGCACTCCCTGAGTACCACTTCGTGATGTTCGGTGATGGTCCACTAGGTCCCGACATTCAGCGAGAAGTACGGGGCCTGCCCAACGTTCACCTTGCTGGATGGGTTACCGAGCCATCACAGATCTACTCAGCGATGGACGTACTCGTACTCACGAGTGATAATGAGGCTGCAGCCATCGTTCTCATCGAAGCCGCTATGGCTGGCCTTCCCGCAGTGGCAATGAATGTCGGCTCGGTCTCCGAAGTGGTGATACATGAACAAACTGGGCTTCTGGTTAACACGGAGTCAGAGTTGCATAGTGCTCTGCGGCGGTTACTTTCCGATGAGCATTTACGTTTGCAGATGGGTTCCAGAGCGCGAGAATTCGCACTCTCAACCTTCACGACCACACGACTCGTCGACGCGCATCAGCGGCTGTATACGCAACTTCTGGCGCGTTAGAGCCGCTGGCGGTGCGCACCGGGAGCGCCACCAGCATTCACGGCGTCAAACACTGCGATACCACGCGACTCCAACGCATCAAGCGGCCATTCGCCACCCACGAGGACTGCCACAAGATCGGCATTTGCCTTCGCTACTTCGTCGATGCTCAGTGACTGCAAGATGTCGCCGCCAATCCGAACGTGTGGAACGTGCGGATCACAGTAGGTCACTTTTGCTCCACGATCACGTAGCAACTCCATCACGTGGATTGCCCGCGAGTTGCGAACGTCACTCACGCCCCGCTTGAAGGCTGCCCCAAGGCACAGGATGCTGGCCCCGCGCAAGGAGATGGATCGTTCATTCAATATGTCCTGCATGCGAGCGATTGCGTATGCAGCCATTTGATCGTTGATGTCGGCCGCCAACTCGATGAAGCGCGTTTGGAAGTCGTATTCGCGTGCCTTCCACGCCAAGTAGAACGGGTCGACCGGAATGCAGTGGCCACCGGGTCCGATTCCGGGGTAGAACGCCTGAAAGCCGAATGGTTTGGTGGCGGCCGCGTCGATCACGCTCCAGACGTCGATTCCCATTTCATTGCACAACTGGGCCAATTCGTTCACCAACGCGATGTTCACGGCACGATACGTGTTCTCGAGGAGCTTTGCCATCTCTGCAACATCGGGCGACTCCACCGTGCGTACGAGCGTTGGATCGTCCATCAGTGAGAGCAGCAATGTCTTTGCGAGCTCCGTGCAGGTGGGGGTGAGTCCGCCAACCACCTTCGGCGTGTTTCGAACGTTCCAGCGAGTATTGCCCGGATCAACACGCTCGGGCGAAAACGCCAGGTGAAAATCCGCACCCGCTCGCAGTCCGGTTTCTTCGAGGATTGGTCGAACGAATTCGGTGGTGGTTCCTGGATACGTGGTGGATTGCAGCACCACGAGCATTCCCTTGCGCAATACTTTCGCCACCGACCGAGTAGCCGACTCGACGAACGACAAGTCGGGAGTCTTCGCCTTGTCGAAGGGTGTCGGCACGCAGATGAAAACCACATCGCACCTCGACAAATCGTGGACGATTGCAGTAGCTCGGAACGAGTTCTTTGCAACCAACGGCCCAACACGTGAAGGTGTCACGTCGTCGATGTGACTCGAACCCGAGTTCAACGTTGCAACGACGGCATCAGAAACATCGAAGCCCACCACTTGATAGCCCACCTCGGCAAACGAGATGGCGAGTGGCAAGCCAACGTAACCGAGTCCCAGCACACCGACGGTGGCGTCCCGCGACGACAGTCGCTGCGAGAGGGACGGCACGTTTGCTGCTGCAGTCACGACACGTCCTTCATTGCGTGGGCGAGGGGGGACTTGAACCCCCACGTCCTTAACGAACACTGGCACCTGAAGCCAGCGCGTCTGCCATTTCGCCACTCGCCCGAGTGAATCGCTCCCACGCTAGCGAGAGCGTAGAAGTCCCGCCATGGTGGGTCGAACGTGACCCGACCCCGCAACCACGTACACCAGCAGCACCCCGGCCAAGACCAACGAGCCAGCCGACAACAGATGAAAACCAATCGCCCGACGAACGAAACCGGAGGAAAACCCGGCGAGACCGCCACAAAAACTCATCAACAAATCCGCCGTTCCCTGCACGCGCACGCGTACCGACTCGTGCACTGATTCCACCAACAGGCTGGAACCGCCGATCAAGCCGAAGTTCCACCCGATTCCCAGCAACCACAACGACGGGAACAACATGATGTCACCCTCACCCGACAACGCAGACATCGCACTCGCAGTCACCAGGAGAACAGCGGCTATCACGATGGCATTCACGCGACCGTGACGATCCGCATACTTGCCCACGAGAGGGCTGAATGCGAACATTCCGGCGATGTGGAGCGACACGACGAAGGGTGACACGTTCTCGTGTCCGTGCAGGCGGAGGTGGACGGGGGTCATCGTCATCACCGCCACCATCGTGGCCTGTGAGACCACCATCGCCGTGAGTGCGAGCCGACCGGTTCCCGTGGAGGTGATGATTCGAAATGCGGACAGGAAACCCATTCGCTCGGGGGGCGTCAACATGCCACCGCTCAACACCAATGGGTCGGGGCGTAGACGCACCACTGTGTTGAGGGCGGCCAACGACAAGAACATCGACGATGCAAGCCACGGTCCGCTGTACCTAGCAAGCCCGAACCAAGTTTCACCCATCCACTGAAAGGGTCGGATGAGAAGCGGGCCGAAGACCGCTCCGAACGTCGAAGCAAACACCACGTAGCTCATCGCTGATGAACGCTCGGAGGGTTCGGCCAAGTCCGTGGCGGCATAGCGAGCCAGCAAGTTGGCTGCTTGTCCGTTGCCGAACAAGAACAACCCGGAAAGGAACCACCACAATGATCCGCGCTCGACACCGATCATCGCAATGACTCCGCCAAGCGCGGCGAGCAGATATCCGGTCTGCAATCCGCCACGCCGGCCACGACGAATCATCAATCGCGCCAACACCTGCGACATGAAGGCCGTGCCCATGGTGACCGTGGCCGTTGCAATTCCCCCCAACGGAGTGTCGTCACCGAGAATGTCTTGAACTACGAATGCCCCAATGGTGACCGCCGAGCCGAGCGCGGCAGCTCCGACGATTTGCCCGCCAATCAACACTCGCAGTACTCGTCGTTGTGCGGTTGCTCGATCCACTGGCGACAAGGTGCGAGAAGCGAGTTCGTCTCGATCGTGTTGCCGCTCGCTCTTCACCATCTCCGACGCTATGTGATGACGAACCACACCATTGCAGTCGTGGATCACGGCGATATCACCGATGATGCAATTACCACAGCCGTACACTGAATTCGTGGTGTTTCGTGCGTACGAATCCTCAATCCGCCCAATCGAATTGGGACGACGTCTCCTCGGTGTGGTGGATTCCCAGGTGGCCGACGACACCCGGAGTATTCCCCACGCCTATACGGTGCTCCTGAATGCCAAGGACCGTGCGGCATTCGAGGCGGTTGAAAACGACCTGCGCCGCGAACTGGCCGAAGCAGTGACCCAACATAGCGAGCGTGAGTCATATCGACTAGCCGAGCCCGTCATGGTGGTGTTGCGAGCCAGCGACGAAATACAGCCCGGCAACGTCACGATCCTGCCCTCCTTGGTACACACCCAGGAACAGCCCGTGACACCTGCCCTTCCCGCCGACGAAGCAGTGGTGGTAACCCCGATTGCAGCGTCCATGTCGACACCCGTGGCGGGGGCCATCACCTCCGCAATCGTGCTTGCGGACGGTACCCGACACGTGCTCGACACCGAACGTGTCACCATCGGTCGACAAAGTGGCTGCACCATCACCATTCGGGACACCAATGTGAGCCGTGAGCACGTTCAACTGCGACGCCGACCGAACGGCTGGACGCTTCGCGACCTCGGGAGCACCAATGGAACCAAGCTCAACGGGGTTCGGGTGGAGGGTGAACAGCTCCTGGCCAATGGGGACGTGATCATGCTCGGTGCAATCCAGGTGACGTTCGAGATTTCGTGAATCACCGCACCCTGGAGAAGTTGCCATGAAGTTGGTGTGGGGTGCAGCGTCGCACGTCGGCATGTTGCGCCAACAGAACGAAGATGCGTACGTCGCCGAGGAACGTGTCTTCGTCGTCGCGGACGGGATGGGTGGTCACAATGCCGGTGAAGTGGCCAGTGCCCTTGCCGTGGCGGGCATGCGTTCTGCGGCCGCACGTGGATTTGTATCCGCTGAATCCGTCGTGACGGCAGTGAACGATGCGAATCGCACCATCCATGAAGCAAGTGGTGGTCCGAGCGAACAGCGCGGCATGGGCACGACGCTGACGGCGCTCGTCCCATTGGCTGCGACCGAAAGCGAACCTCAACGATTGGTGGTCGCCAACGTTGGTGACTCCCGTGCATATCTGCTGCGCGGCAGCGAACTCAAACAGGTGAGTGCCGACCACTCCTACGTGCAGGAACTGCTCACCGAAGGTCTGATTACCGCCGACGAGGCACGTATTCACCCCCGCCGCAACATCGTGACACGTGCGCTTGGTATCGATGGCGACGTCAACGCCGACTCGTGGACGTTGCCCATGGTCATCGGAGATCGCTACATCCTGTGCAGTGATGGTCTCGTCGACGAGGTAGATGACAACCACATCGAGCTGATCCTGCGGTCCTGTCCGGATCCGCAGCAAGCGGCCGACCAGTTGGTGAAGACGGCGAACACCAACGGGGGCCGGGACAACACCACCGTGGTGATCGTCGACGTGGTGGACGAGTCCGCGGTGCCAGCCGTCGTCGCCACCACCCCGAGCACACCATCGTCGACATCAACGGCAAAACGAACACGCATCGTCGTGGCCGCGGCGGTGGTGCTGACGCTGGTCATCGGATCGGTTTCCGCCATCGGGTGGTATGCGCGGGGTGGGTACTTCGTGGGATTCGACGGACGAGGCGACACGGCGCACCTGGCGGTATTCAAGGGACGACCCCGCAGCATTCTCTGGTTCCGACCCACGGTTGAAATCGACAGTGGCGTCGAACGGAAGCAGGTCTTCCCGGCACTCGCCGACGACATCGACGACAAGCCCACCTACACGTCCTTCGCCCGCGCCGAGGCTTACGTAAATTCCATCCGCGACGTAGTTGCTGCACAGTCCGAAGGTGGCGACTGATGAGTGATCCGGTGGTCGTCAACGGGCGTTACGAGCTGGGTCGTCGTATCGGCAGGGGCGGTATGGCGGAGGTGTTCGTTGCGCGCGACAAGTTGCTCGACCGTCCCGTGGCAATAAAGATTCTCTTTGCCGAATACGCCAAGGACCCGCTGTTCGTCGAGCGTTTTCGCCGCGAAGCGATGTCGGCTGCGTCACTCAACCATCCCAACATCGTTGGTGTGTACGACTGGGGGCAGGTCGATACCACCTACTACATCGCGATGGAATACGTGCAGGGACGGACCCTGGCCGACATTCTGCAAAAGCACGAACGTTTGAGCGTGTTGCAGGCCTGCGATATCGCACTCGACATCGCATCCGCACTGTCTTCGGCGCATGCCGCCGGGGTGGCGCATCGAGACATCAAGCCGGCCAACGTCATCGTGAGTGCGACCGGACACGTGAAGGTTGCCGACTTCGGCATTGCGCGGGCGATCGGCGCGGCAATCGAGCAAGGCCTGACCCAAACCGGAGCCGTGATGGGTACCGCAACGTATTTCTCCCCGGAACAAGCCCAGGGCGCACAACCCGACCCGCGCTCTGACCTTTATTCCCTCGGCGTGATCATGTACGAAATGTTGGCTGGCCAACCGCCGTTCACCGGTGAGAACGCCATCGCCATCGCCTACAAGCAAGTGCACGATGCGCCAATTCCGCTCCGTACGAAGAACCCGGAGGTCTCACCCGCCTTCAGCGCCATCGTCATGAAATGCTTGGCAAAGGACCGTGACCGTCGCTACCCCACGGCATTGGCACTCGCCGACGACTTGCGTCGATTCGTCGACGGCAAGGAAGTGCTCGCGTTGCTCGACGAACAGGCTGCAATTGCAAACGCGGGAGCCACCACCCAACTCCCCGTGGTTGACGGCGACATGAACGACGAGACATACGACGCGCAACCCACCACCGTGCTTCCATCGACCGGACGCCGTGGGTTGGGATCGGCGGGGAGTCGAGGTGGTGATTATCCGCCATACGACGACGTGGTGCCGCGACGCACTGCGGCATGGCTACTTGGCTCCGTGGTCTCGATACTGGCGCTCGTTGCGGTGGCAATCTTCGGATTCCGTGCCCTGACGGACGAGAATGCCGGTGCCAACATCTCCATTCCGAACGTGATCGGCCTGAACATCGAGGAAGCAAAGAGTCTGCTGATCGACCTTGGGCTCACTCCGATTGAAGACCCGAAGGTTCGCGACAACGCCAGCAACGACATCGTGTACGAACAATCACCAACCGCCAACACGTTGGCCCGTCAAGGTGAGAATGTGATTCTCGTTTACAACCCGGGTTTCGTTCCGGTCATCGTGCCGAACCTGGTCGGACTCTCCGTTCAGGAAGCCACGGACGTACTGAAACAGGTGGGACTACGACTGGTGGTGGACAAGTTCGTTGCGTCCCTCGACATTCCGGCCAACCAGATTCTGTTGCAATCCCCCACGGCGGGGCTGGGGGCACGTCCCAACTCGGGGGTCACGGTGGATGTATCGGGCGGTACCAATACCGTTCGGGTTCCTGACGTAATCGGCGACGAACAGGGTGCTGCCGTCAAACTGCTCACCGCCACGCCGCTCAATTTCGTGGTGACCGTGGTGTCGGAGGCGAGCGATGTCATCGAGGCAGGGCGAGTGATACGCAGTGATCCCCTCGGTGACACCGCGGTAGCACCCGGTGGGCCGATCACGCTGTACGTCTCGACCGGTAAACCACTCGTTGCCGTACCGAACGTGGTCGGTCAAGACGGTGCGTCGAGTGCAACACAGCTTGCCTCGCTCGGGTTCGTGGTGACATTGGACGATCAACCACTGGCTGCCGGTGATCCGCTGAACGGCAAGGTGTTGTCACAAAGCGTGGCGGGGGGAACCACTGTCGTGCCGGGTAGTGAGATCGTGTTGGTGATCGGGCGAGCCGATACCTCACCGTCAACCACGGTGGATACCGCAACCACCTTGCCGTAGTTGCATCATCGCATCGCTCGCTGAACGTGCGAACGGTCAGGCGGCAAACGACAGGAAGTTCTTCAGCATGGTGTGACCTTGCTGGGTGAGAATACTCTCCGGATGAAACTGCACGCCTTCCATGGCGTACTGCTGATGTCGGACACCCATCACGATGCCATCGCTGGTCGTGGCGGTAACCACCAGCTCACGCGGGAGCGATGCTGGATCAATGACGAGCGAGTGATAGCGGGTTACCTCGAGTGGCGACGAGAGTGACGAAAATATTCCGTCTGCATCGTGTGAGACATGCGAGGTCTTTCCATGGCGGAGTTCTGGTGCACGCACGATGGCGGCACCGAACACGTGTCCTATCGCTTGATGGCCCAAACACACTCCGAGTAACGGCACTCGTCCGGCCGCAGCACGAATCAACTCGCATGTCACGCCCGCATCCTCTGGTCGACCTGGTCCTGGGGAGATGAGGATTGCATCACACGCCATGCCGAGAAGTTGCTCGACGGTGTGTTCGTCGTTGCGTACCACCACGGGATCGGTGCCAAGTTCGCCGAGGTATTGCACGATGTTGTAGACGAAGCTGTCGTAATTGTCGACGACCAACACTCGCTGCAGACTCACCCAAGTAGCCTGCCAACACTCGTCCAGGGATGCACCATGCCCCTACACTGAGAAGTGCATATGGCGCCGAAAAAACGACACACGGGTGGCCGCACCACGCCACCGGCCACCACTCGGTACACGCCTCCCGTGCCCATTACCGTGAAGGAAAGCCCCCGTTGGGTCCCGATCCTCATGTTCGTACTCTTGGGAGTTGGTGCGTTGGTGATCTTGTTCTACTACCTGGGCTTCGTCCCGGGTGGACGTAGCAACTGGTATCTCTTTGCTGGTCTCAGCATGGTGCTCGGCGGATTGTTCACCGCCACCAAATACCGCTAATCCGCTAATCCGCGGGTGCGACGAGTTCCATGTCTTCCATGCAGTGCCGTGGCGGCGGCGGATGCTGATCCGGGGCCATCGTGAGTCGAAGTTCCACCCCACACAACGAACATCGGTAGCGAACGTTGATACGACGCATCTCCCCCGAGGGTGGCGGGGGTGGAAGTGAACTAGTCATGCTTCGCAACATGCCAAGCCCCACCTTCCAGATGAACGCCAGGAGCAGCAACCCGATCGTCACCCAGACGATCGTGCCGAACATCGTGGCGAACGACTGGGCTAGAGCCGCTCGATGATGAAGGCGTTGGCCAACCCGCCACCTTCACACATCGTCTGCAAACCGTAACGACCACCCGTTCGCTCTAGTTCGTTGAGCAACGTGCACGTGAGGCGAGCTCCAGAGGCACCGAGCGGGTGACCGAGTGCGATGGCACCGCCATTCACGTTCACCTTGTCCATGTCGGGATGTAGTTCCTTGGCCCACGCCAACACCACCGCGGCGAAAGCTTCGTTGATTTCCACCAGGTCGATGTCGTCCATTGTCAGGTTGGCACGCTCCAGCACCTTCTTGGTGGCAGGAATCGGTGCGGTCAACATGTAGCGGGGATTCTCCGCCGCCAAGGCGAAACTCACGAACCGTGCCCGCGGCTTCAGACCGAGCTTCTTGGCCTTTTCTTCGCTCATGATGAGCAGAGCAGAGGAACCATCGGTGATTTGCGACGAGTTGCCCGCAGTGACACGGCCACCCTCTTCCACCGGACGGAACGACGGCTTGAGCGACGCCAGTTTCTCCAGCGACGTTTCACGAATGCCTTCATCGGTGGTCATCATGACACCCTCGGCGTCGAGAACGGGAACGATCTCGTTTTGGAAACGCCCCTCTTGCGTTGCCCGAGCTGCATATTGCTGCGAGCGCAATCCGAACGCGTCGAGGTCTTCGCGGGAAAGCTTCCATTTCTCGGCAATCAGTTCGGCGGAGATGCCCTGGTTCACGAGGCCACCCTCGCTCTTGTAGCGCTCTTGTACTCGCGGTCCCATCGGGAAACCGAACTTCCCTTCGGCGATCGATGAGCCCATCGGAACACGGGTCATCACTTCAACACCGTTGGCCACGACCGCGTCGTATGCACCTGCAATCACACCCTGAGCAGCAAAGTGGGCGGCCTGTTGGCTCGAGCCACACTGTCGATCCACCGTGGTGCCGGGAACCGACTCGGGCCAACCCGCAGCGAGCACCGCATTGCGAGCGATGTTGAGGCTTTGCTCACCAACCTGCATGACACACCCCATCACCACGTCATCGATCAGTGCGGGGTCGATGTTGTTGCGCGTGGTGAGGGCGCTCAACATCTCGGCAGCGAGATCGACTGGGTGCCAATTCTTCAGGCGGCCGTTGCGCTTCCCGAGCGGGGTGCGGACGGCATCAACGATGACTGCGGTGGACATAGTGCTCCTTTGAACGGTCTCTTCAGTATTGCGCACGATCGACCATGTTCAACAAGCCGGGCAATTCACAGGCAGGATGCTTGGTGTGGCTCGACGGATGGACGTGAATTGCGACATTGGAGAGACCGCTGGTTTCTGGCACGCCAGCCACGAGCCGGAGCTCCTCGAGATCATTACCAGTGCGAACGTGGCCTGTGGCGGGCATGCCGGCAGTGACGAATCGATGCACGCGATCTGCGAACGCGCCGCTCGGATCGGCGTCACCATCGGGGCACAGGTGTCGTACCCCGATCGACCGAACTTCGGGCGGATTCCGATGAACATCTCGTCGACGGAACTCTTTGCCTCGCTGTGCGAGCAGTACGACGCGCTGGATGCAATCGCCCGACTCCACGGCTCACGTGTGTCGTACGTCAAACCGCATGGAGCCCTGTACAACACGGCTGCTCGCGATGCAGACCATGCGGAGGTTGTCGTACGCCTCGCCGAGCACCACCAAGTGGCGCTGTTCGGACTGCCTGCTTCGCAAACCGAGGTCCTCGCAACGATGCGTGGCGTTC